>JAEHJW020001162.1_pt1 | contig 24970 bp, 27 predicted proteins | sample 9271431 | NCBI WGS metagenome assembly JAEHJW02 | reverse complement strand
CCAACCGCCGACTGGCGGCTGCGGTGGGGACAGCCGTTACCACGGTTCGCACACTGAATTTTGAAAAAATCACCCATGAAAAATCGTGGCGCTGAAAAATCACCCGTTTTTCAACGGCCTGCTAGGAAGGGTTCACCCTTCCTAGCGAGCGTCGTGTGGCCTGTGGCCACACGACTATGCTCGCCATCGGGGGTTTTAGTGTTGAGGCCATAACCAATACACCCCGAAAATAATTATGATTACGATGATGATGATGATGCCGCCAAGCCAACGAACCAGCCGCATTAGAGACTCCGCGCGGTCGTATTCGCGCTGATGTCCGGCAACAGCGGCGGTGCGGCCGCTCTCGGCGAAAATACTTTGGCTTTCCAACCCGGCGATGCGTGCTGCTTGTTCGGCCAGCTTGTCCTCGGCTTCTTGCAGCAGTTTTGCGATGGCGGCTTGCTGCGCTGACAGCCGGGCTTTTGCAGCCGTGTGCCAACGCTTCCGAAAGTAATGGTCAACGCACTGGCCGGGGTTGAACGGCGGACAGTCCATCAGGTCGGCGTCGGTGCCCTGAACAAACTGCCCATAAGGGAAAAGCTGAATCCGTCGCCAAGCAATCGCGCGTGCCAACGGAACGGCATGGTCGGGACGATCCAGTTTAATGATGACGACCTGCACTTGGCCGCTGGTGCGGTCTTGATAACGGAAGATGATGGCGGCTGCGCCGTCATAAATCGTTGGCCGCAGCCAATCAATTTGCTCAGTGTAAAACTGCAAATGCTCGGTCGAAAGCTCGACCATGCCCGGCTGTGACGGATTCTGAATCAAGTTGTGCGTTTTTACCCACTTGTCCACCGCGTCGGCTATCAGAACCGGTGCGATGGCTCGTGGCGCAAGATTATAGCGCGGCTTGAAATCCACGACTTTGCAAATGAACCGGACGAGTTTCTCCAACTCGACTAAATCGCCTGTGATGGTGTAGCGACCGCACATATCAGAAAAGTGTTCCTTGAACCGGCTTGGCCGGACGTTCCGCACCCCACAGCTTGGAAATCATTTCACGCTGCGGCGTGAATGGGCATTTGGCCTTGGGTTGTTTCTGTGATTCGTCGATGTGCAGCAAGGCAAATTGTGCCCCGGTCATCAGCGCGGTTTTGCCGAGCTGCTGATTCAACTGGTGCGTGACGTCATCCAGGGCGCCCCAGCGTTCTTCGTGGGTGGCGATGTAGGTCTCGGCCGCTTGCGGGTTGATTTCAGAAAAAAGCAGCGGTTTGAAGCCAGCTTCCTCCAGCCCCAGCGACAACCCATGATGGCTGGCCGGTGCTGGCGTCGCGGTGGCGTTAGCCGCCGCCGCCAGCATGAGCGCCGGCGTCCGCGCGCGGGAATTGGCATTCGTGAATGGAGACCGTGAAATTGCCGCGCGATTCGTCATTGTTGAGCGCAGCGAACAAACTTCCTATTGAGCAAAGCGAACCAACTTTGTTTTTGCGCGTTGCACGTTGCCGACGTGTTGATTTTCAAAAACCGTCAAGTCGGAATGTTGCAAAATTATGTCAGCGTGTGTCGGCGTGTGACAACGTGTGGCAGCATCAGTCTTGTGCGTGTTTTGACTTGTGCAAATTGAGCAAAAAACCAGTGCTAAAGTTCGCTCGTGCCAGCGAACACCACACATCCCGATTTCGACGCGAACCTCGCAACGTGGTTGCGTGCGCGTGATGTCATTGCGGGTGAAGATGCCGTGAAAGTGGGTGGCATCAAGTATCTGCCTCGTCTGGATTCACAGTCTGACAACGAATATCTCGGCTACAAATCCCGTGCTTGTTTCTTCAACGCCACGGCTCGCACTTGTGATGGATTCCTTGGTCTGCTCTTTCGCCGTGATCCCGAAGTCAAACTGCCCGACCGTCATGCTGGTGTTGGTGGTGCCTTGCGTGTCTTCACGGATGACGTGGATTTGATGGGCACGTCGCTTTTCACTTTTTGCAAGGGTGTCACCGGTGAAGTGCTATCCGTGGGTCGCAGTGGCACGCTGATTGATTGGCAAGGTGGTAGCACCACTGGCAATGCTGGTGAATCCCGCGCTTACGTTGTCCGCTACGCCGCTGAAGATATTTTGAATTGGCAAACGGCCCGCATCAATGGCCGCAACGTGGTGACGATGGTCACTCTTCGGGAATTTGTCGAACGACCTGACGATGCTGATCCGTTCGCTGTGAAAATCACGGAGACCGTCCGCGTGTTGAAATTGGAAGTCATGCCTGACGATGGCACTCGTTATGTCGTCGAAGTCTGGGTCCTTGCGGACGGCCACCGGGCGAAAAGTCAGTCCTCTTGGATGAGCAACTTCTGGTCTGGCCAAAAGTCCAGCCAGCCCAAGACCGAATGGACGCTGGTGGAAACTCGTGTCCCGCTTCGTCTCGGTAAATGTCTCCCGTTGATTCCCTTTGTCTTTCACGGTCCACGCAACGCTTTGCCTGACGTGGACAAGATGCCGCTTGCCGACATCATCTATGTGAACCTGGATCACTATCGTCTCGATGCCGACTACAAGCATGGTCTGCACTTCACCGCATTGCCCACGGCTTGGGTGTCTGGCTTTGACAAAACTTCCGAACTTCGCATTGGCAGCAGCACGGCTTGGGTGGCTGAAGCTCCCGGTGGCCGGCGTCTCTTATGCGACGGCGCGCTCATGGTTTCGGTTGCCGGGGTTTCCGGCTTTTTCCGGGGTGGTTTTTTGGCAGGACTTTGTAAAATGGCGCAACCGGAAAACCGAGGCTGACCTGGTTACCGAACCGGTCAAAGCCACGCCCCAGAATCGTGTGCCGCCGGCTCAACATGGCGGAATTGTTTTCACCGGCAAGGCGGCGCAAATTCTGGCGGAGATTGGGTGAACTGAGCTGGACGTCGTCCAAGTTCAATTCCCTTGGCGGTATTTTGAGCGGGGATTATGTTGTAAAAACTATCCCCAAAGCGCCAGTAAACTTTACTGCAATTTTACTGCACCGCCTCGTAAGTCGTTGATTATCAATGGAGCGGGTGAAGGGAATCGAATCCTATGCCATTTTTCGTGTGCTTGCTTCCACCCGCATAAACATAGGCGAATTTCCACGCCGCTATTTTCAATGTTGGAACCAAAACGAATCAAAACGAGATTTTCCAGTCAGGAATTGTCAGGAGTTTTTTCCGGCAATTCCGAAACTTTAGCCACGCTCGCCGCATCCACCAGCCCCCGCAATTGTCCATGCCGGTGTGCGAAGAACCATACACCCACCGCCGCGCCAACGCCACCCAAAATCAAAAGTTCATTCCCGACCACCAGCGACGGCAACACCATCAACGCTAGACCGCCAACAGTGATCGCCGTGCTGGTGGTGACACTGCCGATGATGAGTTTCAGCGGCGGATAGAACATCGTCGCCAGACCGAACAGGAACACGGCGACGCCAACCCACACGATGCCCTTGAGGCTCGCCAGCTTCGCGCTCAATTCGCGCGCCGTGTCCTTCTGAGCCGCTCCCAATTCTGTCTTTGCTCGCGTCTCCTCATGCTCGGTAACGGCCATCGGCGCGCTGATTACCAGGGCCGTGACATTCGACGTTGGCGCTCCGCTCGTGTCCGCCGACACTCGCGTCTCCACCATGCGCGAACCGGCCGGCACGGTGTAAGACTTCGTTCGCACCGTCTCTTGATCCTGCCGGGAGGCTTGAGCCGGGTTGTCGCCTTGCACGACGGATTGCTCAATGCCCTGAGTGGATTTACTCACGGTGCTGGCCTTGCCGCCCTTGAGCGGCGCAATGGTGCAGCCGGACAGCATGAGCGCCATCGTCAGCATGGCCGCCGCCGCCGCCATTTTCCCGGTGCGGCTCGCGCTCTCCTGTTTACGGTTGAGCAAGGCCACCAGTTCATTCGCCCGGTCTTCAGCACAGCCAACACAAAGCAGGATTGGCGACTTGCCATCCACTTCCACGGTGATGCCCCACGGGTAATCCTGTCCCCAGCGGGTGCCCAAATATACCGCCGCATATTTTTTCATAAATTCTTTCGCTCCTGGAATCGCCGCAGTTCAAACGCGCATTCGCGCAGCGCCTCGCTGTTCTGGTCAAGGCACACGGCGAGTTTCAGTGCGGTCTCATTTTGTTTCTCGATGATTTGCGCCAACGCGGCGTGATGTTCGTTGCGCAGTTCCTTATGGTCCGCAATCACCGCCTGCAACTGCCGCACGAGCCAGTAGATCACCAGACCACACCCGATCAGCAGCAGGCAGAACGCCGCGAGGAACAACCACCGGTCATTCATGCCGGCGGCATGGTCAATTGCCTGGATAAATTCAGTCGGATTCATGTTCGTGTTCATGGTTGGTTGATGGTGGCCGACCGCTAGGTTCGGACTAAACGCACTGTGCCGCTCTTCGCTTTGGTCAGTGAACCAAACTTTGCGAGCAACGCCTGGGCGACGGCGGGAATGATTGGCCGTGTGTCAGTTTTGTCGTAGCCGGTCTGGACGCCGGCATTGTTGTAATACTTCAACCCTTCACCGGCCGGCGCGGCGGTGCGGTCGGCGATGATGAGTTCACGCGCCAGCTCGCACGCGGCCTCGACGACGGCCTTCGGCACCATCGTCTCGGCGACCATGTCGCCCGCGTCGGGATCAGGGCAGTCCTCACGCGGCCATTGCAAAGCCTGAGTCGCCACCGAGCGCGTGCCGCCGAATTGGTATTCAGCGTCAATCAGGCGCGACGCCATCACGAGCGCCACGGCCTTCTGGTCCGCGCTGGCCGCCGTCCACGCCGAGGCATACAAATGCCCGGCGTGATAGGCGTCGCCATCCGCGACATTCGCGTAAGCGTTGGCATCGGCCTTGCCAGTGCCATCTTCTTTGATGAGTGCGAGCGGCATAACGTCAGGCAGGATTCGAGTCAGGCAGTTCGAGACCGAAGCGCACGAGGATGAGTCCCTTGATGGTTTCATCCGTCCACTGGCCGAGCGCGTCATAGTCCGCGCCGGTGATCTGAAACATCGTGGCGTTGTTGACGATGACCTGCAGCTTGCGCTGGAAAGAATCATCGCTCGTGCGCCAGGTGATGGCATTGATCTGCGCCGTGCGGGCCGGCGCCAGTTCGATCGTTTTCGGTTTGATTGCGATTGCGTTCATAGTTGCTCCTTTCGTTGGTTAAAAGTTTTCAAACGGCAGGCCATTGCCGTAGTTGTAAAGTTGATCCACTTCCCAGCCGGACAAAGCCCGCTGCCAGCAGCCGACTTCATCCAGCAAACCGATAAGCGGATAACCCCACGGATTGATGCCCAAAATCAAATCGCTGGCGCTAAAGAAGCCCGCGGCCGTCGGCACGATGTTGCCGGTGAAATCCGCATAAGCCTGCTCGTAACCGTTGATGTAGATGCGCAACGAATTGCCATCCTTCACAAAGACCGCGTGCGTCCAGGTGTTTTCGGAAATGGAGTAATCCGGCGTTTGCGCCCCCGAGTAACCGGCCTGGTTGTCGGTATAAATCACGAAGTTCAGCGCGCCATCGTAAGCGCGGATGCCGATTTGCGCCGTGCCGCCGACACTGATCATGCCTTGACCATCAAAGCCGCTGGTCGAGTTGTAATTGAACCAGCAGGAGAAAGTGAAATCGCCATCCAGCAGAAAATTGGGCAAGAACGAAGCCAGCCCCTTGCCGCCGGAACCATCGCCGAAATCAGCGGCGTAATTCATGAAGCCGGAACTTTGACCGACGGGAACATGCCCACCGCCCGTGGCTTCCTGAAACGACCATTCATCCAAGTTCCAGCCCGCCGCCGAGGAATCATAGCGCGTGGAATCCATCGCCTCGTCGAGCTTCCAATACCCGGCCAAATCCGTCTGGAACGTCAGCGGCGGATAAGGCGTCGGCACGGCATAGGTGTCTAACAGATACTGGCGCACCGTGTTCGCCTCCGAACCAGTCAATTCACGGTCATACACCAGCACGGCCAGCATGTGGCCATTGAAATTGCTGCCCGTGTCGCGCGAACCCAGCGTCACCCACTTGCGCGTGTTCGCGCCGTTACCGGCCACGCCCATGCTGCCATCGCCAATGCCGGACACCGTCAAAGCAATCCCACCGGCACTAACCGATTGTTCAAACAAGGCCAGATCGCCGGCATGTAACCAGGTGTCGCCATCAATCACATTGGGATCACCCTCACGAAACGCATGACCACGCAGCCGATTGGTGTAAAGCATCAGCAAAGTGTCGCCGTCGCTCGTGCCACCTGTGCCGAGCAAATCGTTTTCCGCAACGGAGTCCGGTCGGGCGACCACGAAAATCGTATGCTCATCCGGTTTGAATACCGAAGCGACCGACGTCAGCACATCATCAACGCCGTCAAAATAAACTGAAGGTTGTCCGATACGATTCAGCCGATACACCGGCTTGGCGACAGGATCGGATTGCGCCAGATGCGTTTCATGGCCCGATTCATCCGGCCAGGTTGCGACCGGATCGCCGTCAGCCAGAGGCGCGAGCGATTCGACGCGCGCCCAAAGCTGCAAACCGATGACGCTTTGCGGCACGGGCGGAATGGCATCATCCGGGCGGATCCAATTACTGCGCTCGGTGATCTCAACCCCGGCAGTGTTCACGCCGACGATGAAATACAATTCACCGCCACCATCGGGCGCAAACTGGCGGGCGTCGCCATACATCCAATAATCCTCGGTGAGAAACCACGACGCACCGTTGTCGAGGCTGGTCCAGACATTCCACTTGTGCGGATTTGGCAAATCCCAATCCCAACGCAACAAGCTGGGATACGCCGCACGCAACACCGGCGCGGGCAGCAAACGATGCTGCCGGGCGCGGCGATGCTTCTGCGCTTGCAGCGCGAGCCAGGTGCGACGGTCAATTTTTAGGAGCGTTACCACGAGACTTTTTCGGTTTGGAAACTTTCACCGGTTCAACCACGGGAGCCACCGGCGGAGCCGGCGGCACGACCGGCAGCGGTTCAACGGTCTCCGCCGGCACGATCGCACCGGCCAGGCGCCCGCAATGCGGACACATGAAATCAGCCGGTGCCGGTTGCCCGCGCCGTTTGCGCCGGATGAAGGAATAAAGTTGGCTCATAATTTTGAAGAGCGTCGGCGCACGGGTTGAACCATGCGCCGACGCCGTGAATCAGACGTTGTGGTCAATCGCCACCATGCGAATGTTCTTCGCCTCGAAGACCCGGGTCCAGTTGGCGACCGTTTCCAACTCCGCGTTGGTCGGGCTTTGGCCCGCCAGGCTGGAGCTGGTGAACTTCACACCCCGCGGATGCAGGATGTAACGACGCCGATTGATGAAGTTCGTGTCGCTGTCCAACGCAGCGCGGGACCACTCCACCGCCTTCGTGCCGAAGCCGCCCTCGACGGGCTCGTTGAGCGTCGCGTTGCCGCGACCGAAACAACCGGGACCGAACAGGAACGACGTATAGACATAGCCGCTCGTGGTGCCCGCGCGAACCGGCAGGCTGTCATCAATGATGACGCGCCGGCCCTGGAACACCTTGACCGTCATCTTGCCCTCGCTGTCGGGCAGATAATCAATCAGGTCGAGCTTGCGCAGCGCGGCCTCGACGGCGGAATGCACCGCCAGTGCCGTCAGGTTGTCACTGCAATCGCCGAGTTTCACGGTCGCATCCACAAACGTGTCGCCGTTCAGCTTGGTCGCCGCCGCATAACTGCCGGTGGCTTCCGCCGCGATGGACAGCTTGTGCGTCGCTGCCAGCGTGCCACCCGTGCCGAACAACCCTTTCAGCACCGAGATGACATACGCCTGATCCGTGCGCGCCCAATAAGCGCCCACGAGGTCAAGCAGAGCGTTGAGCGGATCGGAACCCGCCAAGGCACCAGCCAGATCGTTCGCGCCCCAAGCCTGGGCATCGTTATTGAGGATGGCGACATCCTTGCTCGCCGTGATTTTGTTCACCGCCAGCGTGGCGCTGTCCGACAGGATTTGCCGGTTGGGCGAAATGTCCTGCCAGAACGGCATGTCAATCGTCTTGCCGCCACCAGCCGCCAAAGCGTCGAAATGAGGATTCAATTCGACGATGCCGCTCTGGATCAGGGCGGACTTTGCCGCCGTGCGCTCCAGCGCGTAGTTTTCAAACACACTCGGAATGATAATGTCCGAGATCAGAGTCTTAGCCATAGTGTTGTTCTTTCGTTTTGTAGCGGCGGTCTAAGACCGTCGCTGAATTTCAGTTGGCCGAAGCTTTCAGCCGGGCCGCCAAGCCCGGATCGTTCTTCAGCAGTTTCACTTGCTCGGTGAGGTTCCAACTTTCCTTGCGGAACGGATTCACCACACCGCTACCGGCCCCACGGGAGCCTGAGCCGGCGGCACCGCCACCAGCATTTGCTTCGAACAAGTGCGGCGCGTCGGACACCAACGCATCCACCCATTCAGCCAAAGTCAGCGGCGAGAACCCGTCTTTGCCCGTGCGGGGTTTGTCGCCGTCAAAAGCCTGGGGCAAACCGCCCACCAGCTTGAAAGTGTTGCGGGCGCGGGCCGTGATGTCGGTGAGCGCCGTGGGACGCAGCCCGCGCTTGGTCGCCTCGGTGACGACGGCCTGATCAATCAGCAGCGCGGAGAGACGGCCATTCAGCGCGTCACGCTCAGCGGCCACAGGACCGACCGCCGCCTTGAGCTTGTCGGCCAGCACTTCCTGAAACTTGCCGTCCTTCAACCGCTGCTCTTCTTCCAACCGCGCCTTTTCGGCGGCGAGCTTGCGGACTTCATCCGGGTCAATCCCCTCGAACCGTTTCAGCAACGCGTCGCGCTCCTTCATCACCGTGATGTTCGTCTGGCGCAATTCCTCGTTACGCTCGGAGTCCAGCAGCCAGGCACCATCGCGCTCGACGTAAAACGGTTTCAGTTCCGCCGGGATTTCAGCGGCACTCGCGTATTTGTTTTTCAAGGCCATAAATTTTTAGTTGGTGGTTGCGGCTGGCGACGTAGTTGCGGCCGGGGTAGTGCCAGCATTAGGAAAGACCCCGGTCGGATTCTGCTGACCGTTTTGGAATTTGCCCGTGCGGCTCGCACTGGGTTGTCCAGCTTGGACGAGATTCTTTTCCTCTGCATCCGTGCGTCCAGTGGGTAGGACTTCACCTTTGCGGAAGAGATCGAACATGGTGGCCTGACTGATGGCTCCAGCCTGCCAGGCAGAGACAATGGCAGTGAGTTCCAGACTGGTCAGACCTTTGGCGGTGAAGTCAGTGTTGATTTGCAGCAGCACCAAGTCTTCACTGACATCTTCAGGAAATGGTTCGGTGCTATTCCACCAATACACCCAGCGAAGGACTTGGGAAATGGAATCAGACAAAGACAAGGCGAGCGTCATCAAGATGCTGTTCTCACCAGCCTGACGTAGCTCGATGGCATCAGCGGTTTCACCGACACGTTTGGTATCTTCCAACATCCGGGAGCCAAGCACGGCCATGAGTCGTTCATCACGGTTTTGTGCATTCTCGAAGGTGGACAGACCGTGACCTTTGAACTCCAAGAAGCCAGCCACGGCACCCACCGTGTCAGATACCCAAGCCGTGCTGCTGCCAATGTGAAGATTATCCTTCTTGTCGAACCCTGCGACCCAAGCGGTGGGCAGTGCGGTGAAGTGCAGGCCATGCTTGTAGTCAGCATCGAGACGATAGTGATCCAGATTCACATGGATGATGTCGGCGAGCGGCATCTTGTCCACGTCGGGCAATGCGTTGCGTGGACCATGAAAGACGAATGGAATCAGCGGGAGTGGTTTTCCAAGACGAAGCGGGACACGGGTTTCAGTCAGCGTCCAGCCAGCATCTTTGGCGGCCGGATTTTTCTCCCAGATTTCGACGAGATACCGTGTGCTGCCATCGGGAAGTTGTTCGAGCTTCAAGACACGAACAGTCTCCGTGATTTTCAAAACAAATGGATCCGACTCATCGGGACGCTCCACCATTTCACGGAGAGCAATCATCGTGACCACGTTGCGGCCATTGATGCGTTGCGTCTGCCAATTGAGGATGTCTTCAGCAGCATAGCGGACAACATAGGCACGGGATTCACCATCGGCTTGCCAGTCAATCAGCGTGCCACAGCGACCAAGCGCCAGGACTTCACCCACCACACCCTTGCAAAAAGTGAACAGCGAAGTCCCCATCAAATCCACATCATCCGTGAACACACGCAGAGCACCACCAACACCAGCATGACGGTCGGGCAGTTTGACTTCGGGATCACGGCGAAAGAGCAGACCAAGAAATCCATCACAGGTGCGAGACGTGGCGTTGAAGAAACAGGCGCGAGACTTGTAGCCGTTGTATTCGTTTTCGGATTGCGAATCCAGACGAGGCAGATACTTGTTGCCACCAACTTTCACGGCATCCTCGCCGGCGATGACATCACGAGCACGCAACCAAGTTGCGAGGTTGGCGTCGTAATCAGGATGTGTGGAGTTCGCCGGCACGAGCGAACTTTAGCATCGGTTTTTGAAAATATTTTTGCGCAGAGAATCCACTAACGAACACTCACGAACGGGATGATTTCCACTCCGAACCAGCGCGAATAAATTTGTGCAAAAATATATTTGACGGATTTTAATTCGACGTCATGCCAACGGTGAAATTAGTTCGCTGGGCTCAATAGGAAGTTTGTTCGCTGCGCTCAACAATGACGAATCGCGCCGCAAATTCACGGTCTCCATTTACGAATGCCAATTCCCGCGCGCGGACGCCGGCGCTCATGCTGGCGGCGGCGGCTAACGCCACCGCGACGCCAGCACCGGCCAGCCTTCACAGGTTTACGAATGGTTTCTCACGGCTGGCCTTTCGCTGACAGCGCGCGCGATTCGGACGCGGTAGGTTCGCGAATGATTTGGTTCCAAGACAACCATTCAGGTTCGCCATGACTTACCGCGCTGTCCGGCGTCGAAACCTCGTCACTTCGTTCCTCGGTTGGATAATGTCGGTCACACTTCCGGCAGCGTGACCGAAGGCCGCGAGACTTCGTCCGGCCAGGATTTAGCAATACGACGCGAGGCGTTGCCTATCGTCGAGGACCAGCAATAGATGATTAGCTCCCTACGGTCGTAGATAGTTTGCTCGCGTTGCTCGAACAATAAATGCGTTGGTTTTTTTGTGAAGAACGCTTCGTTTTCAAGTCCTTTTTTCACTGCTCACTAAAACCCCTCTCGCGTGCGGTCGCCTTGTCACGGCCTCGCCTGAAACACCAGCCCGCCATTGCGCGGCTCCTTCTGAAGACTACTTCCACGCAGGAGGGCTGGGGGCTCGGCTTTTTCGCGAACAAGGCGACCGACGGATGAGGGGCGAGCAGTGCCAAAAAAAAGACTATGAAAACTACATCACAAAAAAAATCGAACAGGCTCCCTCAAGAATCGAAGCTAGTAGTGCCGCAGGCGCAGACACCGCAGGCAGAGCGCGTTGACACGCGTTTGCCGATTGATTCGGAAGCACGGAAGCAGAACCGCACCTTGCCCACCGAAAAAGTTTTGGCTTTGCTCCAGCAGCAAGACCGCCGCTTGTGGGAGCTGGCCGAAGTCGTCGGCAAGTGGATTTGGGTTTCATTCAGTGAGCAGCCCGCCGCCGAGGTTCGCCAGACGTTGGCACAGTTGGGTTTTCATTGGAACCGCACGCGGCAGGCGTGGCAACATCCGTGCGGCCAGTTCCGCTTGAGCAGCGCAGGCGACCCCCACGAGAAGTATCCCACCTACCAGCCCGCCGACGTCACCACCAACTAACCCACCACGGGCGCGGTGACAGCGCGCCCACTTCTCTTATGACTTCTATTTCTTCCAGCACGCCAGAGGCACCAGACCGCAAACACGCCGCCGAGATCGAGACGGCCCGCAACCAAGCCGCTTGGCTTTCTTTTGAGGCAGGCATTCACCAGAACGACATCTTGATTGCCCGTGTTTCGCGTGCCCTAGACCGCTTTGGTTTGGGCAGCAGCACCGCCGCCGTTGACGAAGCGCTTGATTATCTCACGAACAAGGAGCTTGGCCAGTCGGCCAGATATTTCAACCAGACCGGCAAGGCGCAGTTCAATCAGCAGCAAATCACCCACGCCGTTTTGAGTTTCATGGCCGGCAAAGAGCAGCAGCGCCACATGACCGACTTGGCGATTCACGAGGAAGACCACGACGACGCCAGCCCTGATGGTGTTCGCGCCTGTCACTTGGCCGACCCCGGACACATCCGCCCGGATGAATACGCCGCCCGACGTGATGCCCTTCGCGCCATTGCCGCGATGATTCCGGCAGACGCCCGCGAGCTTTATGACATCATGCTTGCCGTCCGCGAGCCAGGCACACTGACACGGATTCACAGCTACGCCGACAAGCACGGTATCGGCCAGAGCACCGTGTATTTCCGCATCAAGAAATTGGCCGAAGCCATCCAGCTTCACCCGTGGTTCGAGGAAGTTGTCGCCCCATTCCGAACCATCCACCGGACAGCGTAGCCTGTCCCATCATTGCCGTGCGTGTGACAGGCGCACGGCTCAAAAATTTTTCGCGGCTTCGCCTTGATGGCTCGCCGCGATATTTTTTTCATCGGGGATTGCGCATCCCCGAACCCCAGCGCCAAAGGTTGTGAACCTCTGGACGCCGATTCACCCGCCCCAAAAGGCGTAATTTCATTAAAATATGCTTTTCGACCAATGATCGCCGTGAAACGATATTTGCTCGAATATATGAATCCAACCCCTGAAGATTTTCACGTCGCTTTAAATGCGTTTTTGCATGACAAAATGGTTTTGAGTTGGTGGCAACTTTTGGTGTTTGTAGTTGTTGCAGGTGTAGCCGCGTATTTTGGTTCATACTTGAAAAAGCGTGGCGAGAATTTGGCAACCAAAGAAGACATAGGTGTTTTGACCAGGTCTGTTGAATCAATCAAGACTGAAAACGCCAAGGAGATTGAAAAATATAAAGATAATCTGCTTCGGAAAAAAATTATCTTTGAGGAGCAACTAACAGCCTATAATAAGTTAAGGCGTTTTTTATATGTTATCAGACCAGAAAAAAAGCACCCCGAACAAGAATGGGACGAAGCTCTTGCGGACATCGCTCTAAATTTCAAAACCCACGGCAAAGAGTTAAGAGAATACCTGATTGAATACTCGGGAGTCCTTCCAGAGGACGTTAGAGGCAGCATGGAATCGTGCTATTATGCCTGTGAGGAAGGAAAATTTTATACAGCATATCCGGGAGACGACCCGGAAGCAGAAAAAATCGCCAATCAGTTGTGGTCTAAATTGGAGAAGGCCGAGGAAGATTTTGCAAAATACCTCGAAATCAGAAAATAATTGGTCTCAATCGCCGGCCAGGCTACTGCAAATAGTGTTCGCATTCGCTCAATAGAAATTCAGTTCGCGCTGCATTCCATTCGCGTGCTCAACAGGACAACACGAACGCGCAACCCATACACGGTCTCCCTTCGCGGATGATGCGGGTCGCGCGCGGTTGCCGACGCTCGTGGCTGTCGCCGAAGACGAAAGCAATAGCACCGCGAGGCTTCGCCCGGTGCCAGGCGAAAACATTATCCGTGAGACCGGCCAGCTTTTGGTCGCTCCGCTAATCTTTCACTGCGCAAGCTCCGTTCCAGAGCGCTGCACTCCCAAAACTGGCCGGACTCACTGCGAAGATCAAATTTGACCAAGACTCCAGCGCAGGGGCTTCGCGGCCTGCTGTCTCAGGTTTGACCCTGGCCCCCGCAAACTGGCCATCATTCCGCTACACCCCAACGCCGGAGACTTGGTGATAATGTCATCGTGCTGGCGCGACGATGCCAGGCAACGAGTCCAGACGCCCCGACACAATAGCGTGAGCTTCGCGGCTCCGTTGTCATGCAGGATTGCTTCCCGGACAAAACACAAGAGCAGTTATATTCAATGCCGCCCCATTTTCAGATTCTCCTAAAGGCACCGCTGAAAACGGGTCCCCGCCGTCTCCCGCGTTCCCTCGCGCCGACGGCCCGGTTCATCGAGATATAACGGCGTCTTGTGTTCAATCCGGCGGCTGCATTGTCACCCCGATAGCTCCGGCGTCCCCGCCGGTCGCGCCACCGCCCGTGGCGCTGCTATCGGGTCGCCAACTGGCCGGCATCCTGCACGCCAACTCCGCCGCTCCGCTGTTTGAGAAGTTTGGTCGGGGCGTCTTTCCCCAATGCTCGCCAGTGCGGCTCGCACCCCCCGCCCATCCCTTGCGCTTTCGACCCTTCCATCCCCAAGGGTCGGCGCTGGCACGCTCACCAGCGGCTCGCTCTTGTCCGCCACAGACCGACGGCTAATGTGCTCGCCGACTCGCACGGCACGTCCTGCCCAGGACTTTTGTGCTCCGCGCTGGGGCGCTGCCGCGCTGATCGCGCTTCGCACGTGGCCACGCCCGCACCCGCGGGCTATGTCCTCAATCGCCAGACCGGCTTTCACGCTCCGCTTTTGTCTTCGCTGACAGCTCAGACGCACGCGCGAAAAAACGCGCTCTTGTGTTCCACACTCACGCGGCCACCGGCCGCTTTTGTGGCTGTCTCACGCCAGCCACCGCACGCTTCGCTTTTGTCCGCCAATGGCGGACGGCTTCTGTCCTCATGCGCCGGACAGCTATCACCATGCCCCCATGTGTTGCGGCAGCCGACCGCGTAACCACACCGTCGCTTTTAGAGTGAAAACTGTCTCTTCGTCAGAATCCCCGCAATTTGCATTGCGTCACCGTCCGGATTTTCGTCGCCACCAGATACCGCAGGCAGTCCGCCGCATCATCGCCCCCAACGCCATCGTCGTCCGCATCCACTTTCAGCACATCTTCAGGCCGATTCGGATCGTGTTGCAGTGTGGGAATCGTCTCCACGAGCCGTTTGCATCGCTGATGGATGAATAATGTCGGTTTTACGCCATTTTCTGGATCACCGAAGCCTTGCATCAGTTCCGCCCACCCATTCAACCGATCCATGCTGGCCGGTTTCAGCCGAATCCCCAGCCGTTCATACTGACTGGCGACGGTGGAGCCGTCACCCTGGCGGGAGAACACATCCGCGCCGGCAGAAAAGCGGCGCAGACTCGCCGGCTCCAGATCATGCCGGGCCAACATCGCCCGGATGCCTGCGGCATGACGCTGCGGGAGCCAAAGCCGTTCGGCGTGTTCGTCCACGATGAAGATGTTGCCATCGCCGTCGCGACACCCGAGCAAAACCACGGTGTAATGCGCGAAACCATAGTCCAGAGCGGCGAACCATTCCATGCCACGGCCATCGTCAAAATCGCTCAGAACGTGAATTTCCCGGCGAAAGTTGGTGAAGTATTGTCCGGCGGCAATGTCCCAATCTCCGTCAAGCCATGCCCGTTTCTGCCAGCCGGTCAGCCCTTCGAGCACGCGGACGTAATCCGGATTATTCCACCGGTTGTCCGTGACGCGCGCCGGGATGAAACGTGTGTCCGTCTCGCGCCGTTCCAACATCGGCGCCACGAACTTCGTCCGATACCAGGCGTGACCAACGCCGCCCGGATTGGTCGTGGAATAAATACGAGGGCGCCAGTTCGGTTTTGACGACCGGCAGCAGGTGGTGATGTCCTGATATTTCCGGCTAGTCAGGGTGGTAGCCTCCTCGATGCCGATGACGTCGTATTCCAAGCCGAGGTAAGCGTCGATGTCCTTCTCGTTCTGGAAGTGACCGGCGATGATGCGGGAGCCGTTCGCGAACGTCAGGATGCCACGGAAGGCCGAGAACTCATGCGGCAGCCGGTTGAATAGCTTGCGGCGCAGATCCTCGAAGTGCTCCAGGTTGGCTTTGCCCACCTTGCGCAACAGCAGGCATTTCAGCCCAGCCACGCGCTGGCAATCGTCCACCCCCATTTGCGCCAGCAACCAATGACTCTTGCCACCGCCGCGAGCACCGCCATAGCCAACGGCGGTCGGCCCGTTCGGCTGGTCGCATAGACGCGCGGCAGCGCAGGCCAACAGTTGCCGTTCCTGCAAACAGGCTTCGCCTTTGACCAGGTTGAATGTCTGGTCCATCGGACAGCCAGCGGCTACCGCCGCCTTGGCCAAAATGTCGTAAGTATTCATGGCTTCACCTCCTGAACATCCACGATGGCCGGGGCAGTCGGTTCAGCCACCGCGTAGGCTTTGCGGATGGCTTCCTCCCACTCGATCGACACCTTGCCGGCGTGCAAGTTGTGAACCTCCTTGATCTCGCTAGGCATCCCGGCGGCAAACTGTTTCAGCTTGAACGCCAGATCCAACATCCGCGCCATGCCTTCAAAGCCGGGCGTCCGGCCCGACTTCCGCCAGCGCTCGCGGGCCTCGCGCACCATCGTGATGGCTTCCTCGGCCTCCAGCCACGCCTGACGGCGGGCCGGTTCGTGAAGCTGCCACCACTCGACGGCTTTCTCGCACGCCAGCCGTTCGATGGCCTGCCGCTCCAACTCGGCAAAGTGCCGGTTGAAGGCAGTCACGCGGGCAGGCCAGTCGTATTTCCGGCTGAGCCATTCCAGCCGCCGCTTGGTGCAGCCCAACTTGGCAGCAGCAGACACCAGCGACCGGTTCGGCCCCAGGTCGAGGTAGGTTTTGAAAGCCGCAAAGGCTTTCGTGGTTTCGCGTGGCAGTTGTTCAAACGCCAGCACAGTCTTTGGTTCCATCGTGTTCATAAATTTTCGCGTATCTATATTAGGTGCCAGTCCATTGGCAGTGAGGGAAGGACCACCCAACCCCAAGGAGGGTGGTCTTCCTCCCTGCCTGTTTTGTGGGTTTGGTTCCATTACTCTTTAAGGGATGTGACACTTGTGACACCACGCCAGTAAAGCCCGCCCGAATTGGTGACCAAACCCGCTGCCACCAACCGTTTAAGCAAGCGGTTGGCGGTGCTGCGGCTCACTTCCAGCAAATCCTTGGATTCCTGCATGACCCGGCCAAAGGTTTTGCCCTCATCGGTGATGATGGCGTCCAAAAACTCCTTGTCGGAACACACCTTGTTTTTGGACTGTGGCCGTCGGAGCGCGGCGGGGTTCAGGTCACTGGCGACCTTCATCAGTGGGAAGTCGAGCGAGACGACAAACTCCGGCAGGGGTGGCATGTTGCGCAGAATGCTGGAGACGGTGAAACAGTCCGGCTCTTCGTGCGGGGTCAAAACCATGATGGCGTCCGGGTCACGGATCCAAACACCCGCACCGCTCATGCGGTCCATGGCGGACTTCGCGGTGCTGTCGCCTTTGGCGAAATGATGCGCGATGACGATGGCGGCCCCGGTGGACTGCGCCAGTTCCTCAAACTCGTTCATCAGACCGGCAATTTCGCCGTTGGCGTTCTCGTCGCGGTCGCCGAGAACTTTATAGGCGGGATCAATGATGATCAGCCCGAACTTCGTGCCGGCCAGTTTCTTCTCCAGGCGCGGCCGGAGCACGGACATATCGGCGCTCTTGCCGCGCAGATTCCAGATGGCGAGCATCTTCGGGTCGAACTTGCATTCCGGCCGCGCATGGCAAAGCAGCGCGAGCCGTTCATCAATCGCCCACGGCTGCAGCTCCAGATTGATGTAGATGACGGGAGCCTTGATGCACCGGCGACCCCACCAGTCCTGACCGCTGGCGACCGACATTGCCATATCGAGCAGACACCACGACTTGTTCGACTTGGATGTGCCGCCCAGGATCATCTTGCACCCTTGGTGCAGAAGGCCCGCGATCAGTTCCGGCGGCTTTGGATGCGGATTGGCCGCGATGTCCTCGATGTAATGCCAGTCCGCCAGATCGGCCTGAATGGCGCCGAGGTCAACCGCCGGGTCAACCTGATCGAGCGGGGAAAAGGTTTTGATTTCCATAAGTCAGTTTTTCAGCCAGACGATGCGTTGAAGTTTTCCATCCCGATAAGCACCGGGCACACGCACGGGCTGGGAATAGGTGAAAAGTTTCGGGTCGCAGCCGAAGACATGGAGCACGGCTTTCAGCCGCGTCTCAATCAGGCGATTGTTCGGCGCGTCGAACCAGCCGTGCAGGGATTTGCCGGCGGTATCAATGATGGCGTGCAGATTGAAATGCAGCCGGTTGTTCATGTAGGCGAACACCGCGCCGATTTCGTCTTTCTTGAGCGTGTCGCTCTCGACGACGAGAAAACGGGTGCCGTCGCAGTTGGCGTTGGAGCGCTGGAAAGAACCCGGCTTGAACGCCGAGCCGCAGGTGAAATTACCCATCACCGGCCCGATCTGATACCAGTCCGCCACCGGCCGGAAATGAGTGCGATGCTCTGGGCGGCCCGACGAATAAACGTCGCCGATCCAGACATGGCAATGCGCCGGCCACAACCGCAGCCAGGTGCGAAACTGCTCATCGGCATCACGGTCCGCCACCAACAGCGGCGAATCCGACAAAATCTGCGCGAACGGCCAGTGAAATTTTGCGAACAACTCCGGCTTGAACCGCAGCGCCAGGACGCGCAGCGATTCCAGATCCATCTGCTCCACCAGATTCAGGCCGGAGCCGGTGGCGCGGGCGCGAATGACTTCGCGCGGCAGCACCACACCACCGGTTTGTAAAATGTCCCCGGAGCGTAAAATCTTCCCGCCCGGCAGGACGATTTCCCAAGGACTCCCCCCGATGGCCCGCCGCAAGGCGCGGTTGGCCCCCGCCACCGCCGCCTCGCACGATGAATGGAAACAGTAAATCGTCGGCGCACCGTCCACGCTCACGCGGCAATCTTTCTTGCCGGTGGGATGCGTGTGCAGCGATTCGCCCGGACAGCGGCAGAAGCCGGAGACTTCCGTCTGCCAGTCCACCGCGCCGACGATGCCGGCGGCAATCTGACGGGGATCAATCATGAGGATTCTTGACCTGATCGCAGGTGGCGCTGCCACCGGCACGCACCTGAAACGGACGTTCGCGCCAGATCGGGCAGGCTGTGGAAGGACAATCACGAATGGCGGCCTCTTCCCAGCCGTTGCATTCCAGACAGAACGCCTTGATGGCTTCCCGCGGACTGGCTTGCCCGTGGTAAACGCGCCGGAACAGACCCATCCGGCTCGGATAGTGTTCCGCGACCTGTTTGAACCGGCGGACGCGATGGCGGTCGCCAAACTCGCTCTCCGGGTCAGTGTAGGACTTTTTAATCGGTGTCTTCATAGGTGTGCTTTTGTTGTTTTTCAGGTTGAGGTTGACTGTCCGCGACCAATCTCGCGGGGATCATTGAAACCGTGGTTGGTGATGCGGGTCGTGCCGCAGTCCTTGCACGGGGTTTTGCCGTAGTTCGGATTTTTGGAATGCGTCCACCAGCGGCGTCCGCATTGCTGGCAGATGAACAAATGCCAGCCGTGTTTTCGTTTGCGTCCCATAAGTCAAAATTGCAGTTCAGGTTCAGCGTGGTTTTTTGCGGCCGTCAGGAAGTCGGCCGGCCGCCGGATGATTTCGCCCGCCGCTTTCGGCGGGATGTAAAAAAGGTTTTTCGCGCCCCAGCGAAACTCGATGTAATCCAGCACCATTTTTTCCACGCGCGCATCGCCGCCGAGCAACCGGTGCAGATGTTCCACCACCTGCACCGGCAGCCGGCCGGTTACGGGATTGAGGGCAACGTCCATGCGTCAGTTCAGGTGGTTGCGGCTGGACGCCATCAGCCGTTGGAAACGGCGTTGCTTTTCCCGCTGGCAATGCGCGCAGGCTTGCCGGATCGTCCAACGATGGATAACACCGAGGATGAGGAACCATAACTTGTCGAGTTTGCGCAGCATGATGTCCTTTCAAACGTCCACGACCGTCACCGTCGGGTCGTAACCTTTTTCGATGGTCCACAGCTTGTGCGCCGCGTCGAAGGCCGCTTCGCCCAGCTCCATTTCCGCGTCAGTCCAAACGTGCTCGATGGGAATGGACGGCTCGTTCGAGTTCACGATGAGGTTCATGCACGTCACCCGTTGATGGTCCGGCGCACCCAATCCCGGCGAAAGCAGCAGTGCCTTGCGATACGCCGCGAGTTGGTAGCACCACGATTTGTAAGGCGCGGCTTTTGCGCCGGGCTTGACTTTCATGGTCTTGAAATCCACCAGCGTCGGGCCGTGAACGATGTGATCAATGAACAAGTCCGCCGTGCCCGCGTAACCGACAGCGCGGTTCACGAGCACCTTTTCGGTCCAGTTCAGCAAAGCCGCGTTGCCCTGATACCAGACGCGGAAATGCCGCAGCCACGCCGCCGCCGGATGTTCGTCATCCACTTCCAGCGTGTTCGCGACCCGTTCCGCCCCGGCGTGAAACGCCGTGCCGAAATCCGCCGCGCCGTCGCGCGTCGTCTGCGAGTCCTCGACGACGCGCCGGGCAAATGCGTCTTCGGTTTCACCGGCGAGGCGCGGCAGCGTGAGCGCCGCCATCACCGCCTGCTCTTGCAACCAGGCCGTGAGTTCCGGTTTGGCGATGACGCCCAGGATGTTCGTCACACTCGGCAGGAGGCTGAGCTTGCGGGCATCGCGGAGCGTGGTGGGACGGGGTTCGCCCTTGGCCGACAAAACGGTGTGCAGCGGCACGCCGTCGCGTTGATACCAATGGGCTTTGTCAGGAGAGAATAATTTCATAAAAAGTCTTTGTAGCAGCCGACGTGAGGAGGCTCTAACTCCTCACGCCGGCCAGGTGGTTTGTGTTTCAGAACGGCACATCATCCGAGTTATCGAACGGAGCCTCCGCCGGAGCCGCCGGCGCTGGTTGAGGTGCTGCCATCGGTGACGCCACCGGCGCAGACGGGGCGGGTGCGGACGGTGCCGCCGATTGCTTCGCCTTCCAGTCGGCATAGCGCTTGCGCGCCGCCGCCGGATCGTAAGCGCCGCTGGGAGTCACCTTCTTGGTCGGCTTGGAAACCGCGTCAATGCTGGCGTAGGTTTTGCCGCTCAGACTTTTCTGATGCGAGATCACCAGCGTGCAGCACGCCCCGATGAGTTTTTGCAACTCGATGGACTCGCCCGGCGCGACCGGCCGGCCGCGCCACTTGCTAAGGAAGCCCGCCAGGTTAGACTTCGGATGCAGCGAAGCCGTGAACGACTTCGCCACCGTGCTGTCGCTGCCGTCCGTGGTTTTCATTTCCGTCTCGAAAACCACCTTCACCTTGTTGACCAGTTTTTTTACGCCCTGGAAATCGGTCTCGACGAGACCGAGATCCATGACATCCACGCACACGGCGGGATGAATGCCTTCGGGATGCGGCTTGAAGTCGCCGCTGTCTTTGCAGGTTAATGTGAGGTTGTTCATACTATTTTGTTTTTCTTTCTTGGTTGTTGTGGTTACTTCGCCGGCGGCAACACGCCGCGGAGAAAATTGAAGAAGGATTCGGCGGTGATGGTGACCAGCCACCGGCCGTCACGGTCCCGATGTGCCACCACGGGCACGCGCTTATCAGCCGCCCGCCGCGTTACGCGCATCAGTTCATGGATATTGAGCCGGCGTCCGGTGATAATTTGGCAGTGGACCCAGTCCACCTCGGCGCACGCGGTCGCCGGCGTGGAACCCGCCGCCATGCGGTTCGCCCATTCGCCCGTGAGATCTCGGCGGAGCAGCCGGTAAAAACGTTCGGCATCCATCGTGACGAGCCACGGCCAGTAATTTTTCCGATGCGCCAGAAACGCCGCCTTGCCGGCGGCATCGCGCCGGGCCTGCGCCATCGCTTCCGTCAGGTTCAGGTGCTCGACGTGCTTCACCTCGAAATGCGCCCAGGGAAGCCCGTCGCAAATCACATCCGGCGAATCCGGCGACCCGCTGAATTGCTGGCCCCGCCGGGCGGGATAACCGTTCTCGCGGAGTTCATCGCGCCATTGGCGCTCACCGCGTTTGCCTTTTTCACGAGAGTTCATGCTTTGTGTCCTTTGTTTCTTGGTGTTTGAAGGTTTTTTGAGGTAGGCCCATAGGCAGGTTCTGCCGGGACCGGCACGCACCTAGGTCCGGCGGGCCACGCGGCAGGTTTGGGTGAGGTGGGATTCCACGTCGCTCCACTTGAACTCGACGCTCCGCCCGATTTTGTAATAGGGCAGGATTCCGCGGCTCATCCAGTTGTCCACGGTGCGGATGGTTTTGTTGAGTCGCCGGGCGACTTCGGGTTTGCCGATGAAACCCTCCGGCGTTGCCGGGGGCTGGCTGGTTGCGATGGCTTGGGACGTTTCAGTCATATTTTTCCGGGTGTTGTTGTTGCGTTGTTTTACGATTGCTGGTGCGGCTCGCACTGGCGTTCCGCCCCGACCGCGCAACCGTCTGAAACGTGGCGAATGTTCATTTTTCGCCCCCCGGAAAACAAAAAGCGCCCGTAAAAACGGGCGCTTTCGCACTTTTGAACTGTTCAGTCTCTGTTCAGTTTTTAGTCATCCTGGCCGCCTTCCTCGTAGCGGTATTCTTCCGCTGGCGCGGAATCATCATCGGCATCATCGGGATTATCATCCGCGAACGCGCCGGCCCGGGAACCCGGCTTGTGTTTCCGCCGCCGCTCCCCTTTGACCGCCGTTTGCATTTCCAGCATCGTGCTGCCGAAGGCTTGCAGTTCTTTCAGGGACAGCCGGAACTCCTTTTCCATCTCGCGGACCCGCGTCGCCATCAGGCCCAGCGAACACTCGCATTTCTCCGCCGCCTCGCGAAACGAAAGGCGGTTCTGGACGGTATGCACAAACACGTCATACAGCGGCGCCTTCATTCCCGCCCGCTTGCTTTTCAAACGCTGGAGCACCGAAAAGGCCCACGCGAACTCGGATTGTTTCACCGCCTCCTCTTTCTCCGGCAGATACGGCGCAAACAACTCACCGGCCCGCTTCGTCGCCAGCAGCCGCCCGGTGGGAAGTAGTTCAAGATTTGCCTCCAGACTGAAGAAGCCGGCCCGCGCACTCTTCAACATCGCTTGAATATTGGCGTCCAGCAGCCTGCTGGTCGGAGCCAGCAGAATGAAACGCTCCTTCAACGTCGCCACCAGATGCGCCACCACGCCGGCGAAACCGGCGCGGTCCTGCTGGATCGTCAGCACCACCGGCAGCCCCGCGCCGCCGAACGTCGCCACCTGAAAAGTTCCGGGACAGAGCGCGGTGCAGTTTGAATGGGAAGTGCCACTGGCACCGCAGTCCAAAGCTGACGCGATGGCCCGGCCGAGTTTCGGCCAGTTCAATTCCACCAGCATCGTGTCGGCTGGCGTCAGGGGAATGTCGTCGCAGTTCCACGGCTCGCAGCGGCACACCGCCACGATCCGGCCACTGTCGTGCCGGATGATTTCATGGGCGCAACCGCATTCCTGCGGGCAGGGATAGGAAAAAGCGGGCTGGTCCGTCGTGCGCAGGAACGCCTTGAGCATCCCATCGTAATGCCCGTTCACCAGCTCGCGCCACTTCGCCGGCACGGCCGCCAGCGAAGTGTTGAGCTGATAACCAGCCGCCAAAGTTTCAAGACAACGCCAGGGGCTCGACATGCGTGATGCCTCCACGATTGCTTCGATTCAGTTCACCACCATTGCCCATCCGGAAGGATTGTTCGGCCAGAAACTCATGCACAATGCGGGCATCACAATGGCGGCCCAGCTTCAGCGTGTTCGACGGCTTCACCTGCACCTTGCGCGGCGTCTTGCAGCCGGTGAAATAAAAATCGAAACTCGCGCGCACCAGCCGACCGCCCGCCGGGATGGCGACCCGCTCAAACGGCGCATCCGCCGCCGCCGCAAACAAATCGTCCGCCCGCCGGATCACGGATTCATGATGCTTGTTGTCATAGGCGATCTCCAATTCGCGCAGGACAATCTTGGCCAGGCCGGCGATGCCCGACACATCCAGCGCATCAATGCCCAGCAGCCGCAGCGGTTCAAGTGTCAGGGTTTTGCGGTTGCAGAAATAATTGTCATCGCCGAACAGGCGCAACCCGAACGTCGTGCGGTAAAGTTCCCGCTCGCCCTTCGTGCTCGCGTGAATGCGGATTTCATCCCGTTTCGGCGAATACACCACCACATCATCCTTCGCCGGCCGGAAATGGAGCACTTCGGATTTGCGCTGCATCAGCTTCGTCGTGCGGGCAAACGCATCGCCGTGCCGGATCAAAAACCAGAACTCACCGTCAATCGGATAAACCTCGACGTGCGCCGTCTGCTCGCCGCGATTGTTCTTGGCGAACCACGCATCCAGATCCGCCGTCAACATCGCCGCTGTCGTTTCACTCGGCGACGCAAACGAACCGGACTGGTCCGCGCCCGCCTCGCTCCCGTGGTATTCAAACTTCGCCAGCCGGATCAGCCGTTGCTCGTTGTGCTTCTCCGCCAGCAAGTCGGGGTTGGCGAGATACACCTGCACCGCCACGTCGCCGAACGAAGTTTCGTCGCCCAGCTTCAAATCCACCTTCGCCACTTGCGCCGCCGCCAGCAAACGGTCGTGCCCCTCGTCATTCGCCATTTCTTCGATCTTGAACAGCGCCTCGATCAGATTATCCGGCAGCGCATCCGGCGCCAGGGTGATCCGCGACAGCGATGCGAAATAAACGTCATCCGGCGCGTCGGTGGCCGGCAGCTTCAGCCCGCGCGCGGTTAAATCAGCGTCGAATTTGCCAAACAAATTGCCCAGCATTCCCCGCCCGATCTGCTCCAAAAACTGCCGTTTCGTGAATTTTCTGAATTTCATAATGCTCCTGTGTTTTATTGCTTCATTATCCCCTCCCTCTCCGCTCTGGGGAGAGGGTCTGGGGTGAGGTGATCTATTTATTTTTCACCACAAAAAATCCGAAAAAACCGCCCGAACGGGAATCAAAAAAGATATTTTTATTTATTCACTTGGACAGCCAATGTCCAACCCCCTGTGCAATAATTCGGGCATGATTTTAAGCGGACTAATTCCTCGTTTTCAGATCCCTGATTTGAGAGTTTCCGTTTTCATATTTTCACCCAGTTTACCCCTCGTTTGTAAATCGGCGCCACATTCACCATCTGCCGGATTTGCGAATTTTTTCTGTGAAGTTTTTGCTTCCGGGTGCATCATGCCAAATCGCTTGCGGACAAAAGGGTAGTGACCG
>JAEHJW020001042.1_pt1 | contig 24978 bp, 34 predicted proteins | sample 9271431 | NCBI WGS metagenome assembly JAEHJW02 | reverse complement strand
TCCGAATCGGCGAAGGTGAAGTCGCCGAGCGTGAGGGTGACGGTAGGAGCGCTCATCGTCCGTAACCCATGCCTACTGGCGCAAGACCCATGCTCCAGTCGTAGCCGGTGGCACCGGCGAGCGGGCGCGACGCTTCTTGTGCCTGATGCTGCGTCACCACCTCGGCCAGCACGCGGCCATCGGGCATGACGATCTTATTGTTGATCGATGTAGCGGTCGAATTCCGCGCCGGCGCGATGGACTGCACAGGTGCCATCCGCTCTGCCCCCAAGCGCTTATCGGCCTCTGCTGGCGTCTCAATCGAGAAAATTCCCTGCCACCGGAACGATCCGTCCGCGTGGTGCAGACGGTCGTAATAGAGGCTGCCCAGGCTCGTCGGCTTGCCGCCGTTCTGCGCGGTCAAATGATCGTTGATCTTGTCGTTCAGATAGCCGCCGATCTTCCAGCCAGCGTAGGCAGCCACGAACACGCTTGCAGCTTGTGCGAGCAGGCCAAGGCCGCCCGCCACCGTCGTGATGCTCGATCCGATCTTCATCAGCCCAGGAGCGCCTCCGACCTGAGAGAACAACAGCGCCTTTCCGAATGATCCGATTCCGCCGGCCAGGGTGGCGAGCCCGGCAATCCCGCCGATCGGCGTTAGTTTCAATGCCAGGCCAAGCAGGGAAAAACCACCCCAAATCGTCAGCCCAGCACCTCGCACCAGCATCACGGCAGACAGGCCGGCCAGCGAGTACATCAGCGCCCGCGCCGCGGTCTGATGCTGATAGAAAAATTTTCCAAGGGGGCGCAGCGTGTCAATCATCAACTGCATGCCCTTGATGACCACCGGCATGATGCTGTATCCGAGGACAGCGAGGATGTTCTGCCATTGTTTGTGCATGGCGATTGACGCCATCTCCGGGTCGGTCTTGAGTAACTGCTGATAAGCGCCGAGTCCTTGCGCCTTGGCGATCAACTTTTGGTCGCGCTGAAACTTCCAAGCCTGCGTCACGAACTGCGACATGACGAAGCCGGCCGTGCGATTCGGGAACAGATACTGAATCGCCTGCTTCTGCTGTTCCTCCGTCAAGTACCCGGCTTTTTGGAGCGCGGGAACTAGAAACTGCTGCGCCCAGGCATATGGGTTCGCCTGAAATTCTGTGCTGCCCATGATGCCGCCCGGGGCGATGCCCTTGGCGGACCCCACCTTGTCCCAGACGATCCTTGAAGGGTCGAGCAGATGCAGCTTCTGCCACACCTTCAGCGCTTTTTGCGGCACGGTGCCACCAACAACTGCGGCATAGGCCGACATCAGCGCCGATCCCGGGCCACCTGTCTGACCGCCCGAACCTCCGCGCGTCTTCATCTCCTGAATCAGCGTCGGCAGAATGGAGTAGGTAAAGGCGTTGCTCCAGTCCGATGTCGCCGTGCGTGCGTACTTGAAAGCGGAGAGGAAATCGGAAGCGGACACCTTGCCGCCGGTGGCGACAAGCGCCTTGGTCATCATGTCGGCTTCGGTAAGGAACTGGCCGGGGGTTTTGACTGCCCCCTTCATTTCCAGCGCCTTCGCCATTTCGTAGGCATCCTGCTTGCCTGATCCGCGCTCGCCATGCCGGTACGTCTCCAGGACAGCCTGTGCCTGCTGGACGGCCGGCATGTACTTGATGGCGTCAGATGTGTTGCCGAAGACCATTCGCAGATCGCGGATGGCGGAAAGATTCTCGACGGTGTTGGAAGTCGGTACAACTTTTGATGCTGCCCATGCCGCCTGAGTGGCCTTGACAATTTCCAGATGCTTCATTCCCGCCGAGTTCATCAACGCGAGCTGATGCGCGTATTCGCGGCCCGCATGCAATGTCTTGTCGATCAGCGCGAAACCGGCAGCCCCACCGGCCATCATCACACCGCCAACGATCATGCGGCGCTTTATGCCGACGAGTAGCCGGTCGGAATCAGTGAGCTTCCTATTTGTCAGGTTGATCTGGTTGTCAAGCGTCTTGAATTGGCCTACGATTCCCAATAGGCCAGACGTGACTCCATTCAGGAGCGACAGCCGAATCCCGATTTTATAGGCTTCAAACATGAGCAGATCGATCCGGTATAGGGTTCATGAATGGCTTGCGGATAATGTCTCGTGGGTGCAATACCCGGGCATTTCCGATGCCGCAAAACCGGCTTTCGGGTGGCAGTACAAGATGCCGTGGGAATACCGGATTCTCGCGGTCATGTTTGGGACGCTCGCCATTCTCGTGTCACTCGCGGCACTAGCCTTCGTCGCCTTCTGGCTGTACGCCTTCATGGTCAGCTAGCCGAACCGAGTAGCCGGCATCGCCGTAAAGCATTGCGCCTACGACGGCCGCCCCCAGGATTTCCTCGACGCGCTTCCTGCTCTTGATCGCGGCCGGTCCCAAGAACGGGCGCGGCGGAATTCTCGACGTTCCGAGTTCCTGATACGAGGCGATGTCGGAATCCGAGCCGATGACAGCTTCCAAGCCCTCGACCTCATGCGTGATCGAGTCGCGTAGATCGCCTTCGCGTAATAGCGGCTCATTCTCGGCATAGCCTTGGCTGACGCGATCCTGTTTCGTGCTATCGGCCAATTCCTGCCATTCCGGGAAGGGGCCAACCTCGGGTTGATAGTGGCCGATCTGCTTTTTTGCGGCCCTTTCAATGATCTTCGATGCTTCATGCAAAGCACCATGAGCCGCCTGATCGATGACCGCGGCGCGCTCGGCGAGGTGCAAAGCGAACGCCAGCGGACTATCGAACGTCAGGCTCATTTCGGCTCCTCAAACTCCATCGTCCGCCAGTTGAAGACGTTGCCGGCCATCTCAGAAAAGACGATGGACCAAGCCGTGCGCGTGATGTCGTCAAGCTGGAAGGCCACGTCGAAGGGGATGCCATTCTTGACCAACCATAGACATTCCCGAATCGGCGCAGCCTGAGCTAGTTTTTTAGAGCGGCCTTGTCGGCTTCGGGGGCAGGTGTCCCGAAGTTCTGCTGCACGCCCTCCATCACTGCGGCGATGCCATGCTCGTCAAGCCGCTGGATCAGCGCTTCGACTTCGCGCTTGGTGCTGGGCTGCGGCACGCTCACGCCGTCGATTTCTGAGACGAAAATCAAGGGCATCGTCATTCCCATATACACTTCGTTCTTCGCCGATTCGCCAAGAACCTCGACGAGCCGGTATTGCGCGAGCACGCCCGGCTTCTTGAGCTTGATGATGCGACCCGCAGAGTCAGTAATAGTCACCTCTTTCGCCGCCTTGGCGATCAGTTCTTCGCTGGGCGTTTCCTTCATCGTGAGCTTCGCCATCACAGCATCTTCAGCTTGTCTTGAGCGAGAAACGAAAGCTTCAGCTTGACCGACTTATCGCCCTCCCAGTCGCCGGCATCCTCCAGCTTGAGAACAACGCCGATGTACTGGTATTGCGAGATTGCGCCGGTCACCTCGGTGATCGTCTCGGTGATGGTTGCTGGTGTCGAATTCAGGCCGGCGTAGTAGTTCGCGTCGAGCTGCAGGAAGTAGTCCTCGATGGAACTATCCTGGCGTTCGACCTCGATGGTGCCTTCCCAGCCTTGCGGGAACGAGATGGGGCGAACGATGCCGTCCATGCCGATGATGGGATGGTCGGCAGTCTTGCGCTTGGCCGAGTGCTTCGTGACCAGGCTCACGGTCAGCGGGCCGCTCGGCGTGTTGAAGTTGAGCGACATATCGCGCCCAGTGGAGAATCCATTAATCGGCATGTTCGGCTCCTGAAATGAAGAACCCCGCACATGGCGGGGCTCGTGGGGTGATGAAGGTCAGGCGGATTAGGCTGCCGGCGCGGTATTCACGCGATTGATGACGACGGTCTGGCCGCCTTGCAGATTCACGATCAGGTACTCGACCACGGCGAGATAGACCACCTTTACGTCGACTTGCAGGTAACCGGCCGCGATGCGCTGCGGCAGGTTGTTGTTGAGGTCGCACTGCGTCTGGAAGCTGTCGATCATCCCTTGCTGCACCAGCACCTGAAGGTAGTTGTCGACGGTCGTCTTGACCGACTGGCGCGTGGCGTCGTTCGGCTGCTGCGACTGGAGCTTGCCGACGAAAAGGCCCATCGCCGAGTTGAGCGTGTCGGCCAGGAAGTCCGTCATCCGCGTGTAGTTGTCGCCGTGGATGGCGAAGTTTGACGAGCTGTTGTGGCCGAAGCGCGGCCCGAACATGCTGCCCGCGGGGATCGGGTTGGTGATGACGTCGATACCGGCTTGGCCGAGCTGCTGCAGATCAGCGGAGGAATAAACCTGGCTGTTGTAGCTCTTCTGAGTGCCGACGACGCCATAGACCTGCTTGTTGAGCGAGGACTGCTCGGGCGAGAGGTTCGCCATCAGGCCGGAGACGAAGCCCTGCGGCGACACCAGGCGAATCACGCCGTTCGTGGTGTCGTTGAAATAGACCCAATCGCCGAACAGATACTTGAAGGCGAACGAGTCGATGCCGGCCGAGGCCTTGGTCGCTACCGCATTGGCGATGCTGTCGCCTGCCGGCGTGACGCCGACCATATAGGTGCCCTCGGACAGGCCGTAGGCGACCTGCGCCGAGAAGGTGGTCGTATCGTCGCAATCGGCGAGGAACGCCACGCCGCAGCCGGTGCTGCGCAGGCAGTACATGCCCTTGCGCGGGCTGGTGTCCTGACCGATCAGCACGGCGCCGGTGATGGTGGTGGCGCCGTCAGTGCCGGATGCGAATGTCTGCGTCTGGCCGGCGGTCCCGACAGCCGGCGCGCTGGTGCCGGCGCCAGCGGTGGCGATTACGAGGCTCGACGCGCCGCGCTGCGGTGACAGGCCGTTGTTGATCGCGTTGGCGATGGCAACCCACAGGGCATTGCCTGACAGCCCTGCGCCGATGTTGTCGAAGACCTCGGGCACATAGCCGGGCATTGCCACCGTCAGGCGATAGGTGCCCGTCTGGCTGCCATTGGCGATGGTTGCGACGAGGGAGTTGCCGAGCGTGCCGGTGTATTTCGCGGTCAGGGACGCGCCGGCCACCGAGAGCGTGGCCGTCGCCGTGGCGCCCGTTCCGCCGGAAACAGCGGTGATCGTCGCCGTCGGCGCGACCGTGTAGCCCGAACCGGGGTTCGTGATCGTGATGCTGGTCAGCGTGCTGGTGCCATTGACGACGCCAGTCGCCTGAACGCCGCCGCTGGGCGGTGCCGAGAAGCTGATCGTTGCGCCGGCCGTGTAGCCGGTCAGCGTGCCGCCCAGCGTGGCCGATGCGACGGCGCCGTTGTTGAGGGTCGTGGTGGCCGCCACGTCGGTACCGTCCGTGACGCGCACCGCGCGGATGTTGTTGGCGCCCTGGAGCGCCGCAGCCCAGATGCCAGTCAGGAGGTCATATTTCCGATTCTGCGCGCCGCCGAAGGCAAGAACGGCGGAACGCAGGTCGCCGACGGTAACCGGCGAATTGACCGGCCCCCAGGTGGCCGTCCCGACGACGCCGAGGACATTGGTCGGCAGCCCGTTGATGACGATAGGCGGCTGCTGCTCTTGGACGTAGACGTCCGGGATAACGAGGGCGGCAGTGTTGATGCTGCCTTGCTGAAATACGGGCATTTTCGGACCTCCAGAATGCGAAAGGCCCGCTCAGTGGCGGGCCTCTCTAGGTGATGGGGTAAGGACGGGATCAGGCGGCAGCAGCGGCCTTCTTGGTCTTGGCTTCCTGCGCATCGGGCACGGCGGCCTTCACGACGTGCGCCGCCTGGTCGCTGGTCAGAATGGCGGCGATGTCGTCCGGGTTGGTGATTTCTTCCCCGGCCTGGTGGCCGGCGAAGGGCTGGATGACGATGAGCTTGATAGCCATGGCGGCGACCTCACAGGTTGAGTTGATTGACGAGGGATATTTGCGCAGCGGTGCCGTCCTGCGCTGTGACGTTGATCTGCTCTTGCGTGACCTGCGTGGCCGTCGCTACCTGCGTGGTGGCGTACTCGACCGTGTAGATCAGGTCGCGCCGGTACAAGCCGGCCTTCTGCTGCGCGTCAACAACGGTGCTCCCGCGGTAGATCAGACGCGCGGCGTAGCCATCCGCCATCGTCAAGAACTCGATGGCCGCCAGAGCGACATCGATCGTCTGCGCGATGGCGTCACGGTGCACCGGGGTATCAGCCCAGGCCGTGATCTGGAACTGCCGCTCCTGGCGGCGAATCTCCCGGATCATCGTCCCGGTGATGCCGACGCGCGCCGCCTCGATCCTGGCTGCAGCCGGGAACGTGATAACCGCCCCGTTGCTGGTCGTGCCCGAGATACTGACGGCGATCAGCGCAGCGAGCGCAGTAGCAATGCTGGTCAGCGTGTCTGTGGTCTGCACCGCATAGGCGTAGGGTTGCCCGTCCGCCAACACCATCACGTTGTGCGGGTTGGTCGATGGCGGAATCGTGCCGCCGACCGTCACCGTCTGGCTGGAAATCGTCATGGTCAGCGTCGACGTGTTGATCGTCTGCGTGAGCCAGTCTTTTGGGTAGCGCGACGTGTTGCGCTCCGCCGTTGCTGGAAACACGCTGACATGGCAGGTGCCAACTAAGAGGTCAGCATCCAGCGATGCGGAAATCGGCCAGCCGGGGTAAATCCTGACCGGCGCAGTCACAGCGGACGGCTGCGCGGTCCCATTCGGGTACAGCGTCTGCGCGGCAATGGCGACCAGTGCGTTCTGCACGTCGATGATGTCGGCCATGGTCAGGTCTGCGCTTGTTGAGCCGTGAGCCGCCAGCCGAGGTCCGTCAGTTCAGCGCTCCCGATGATGTACTTTCGCGCCAGGTCGTCAGTCATGATGTCACCGTTGCGGAGCGTCACGCCCGGGATTGCCGGTGCAAGGATCGCCCACCAGGGATCGCGCACGTCGCCGGGAAGATCCACGTCGCTCTTGTACTTCTTCGTGTCCTGCAGGATCGAGCACGGCCAGGATGCGGCCAGCGCCGTTTCGTTCGCCGCCGTCGTGCCGCCGTAGCCAAGTGCCCCGACGCCAGTCTGCTGCTGGGGACGGCTGAACGATCCCACTCGGTTGCAATCGACCATGAAGATCGGCAGTAGTTGCTGGAGCGCCGCCACAAACAGTGTGCCCTCGATGCCTACGATGTAGTCGCCGACCTGGAACTGCGAGGCATCGGCCACAGCGTACCAGGTGGCCTTGCCATAGACGTTCGGCTTCGAGTAACGCGGGTCATCGGCGTTCAGGCTCACCAGCATGTCGGCCAGTTGATTCCCGGCGGCGAGTGGTGTGTTCGCGGTGGTCGGCCGGAAATGGTGATACGTCGTGCCGATGCGCAGCGCCGCCTTCGCGTAACCGGCAGAGACCTTGGCATTGAGCGTTGCGCCGTCCATCAGGGCTCAAGGTCCAGCGTGTCGATGCCATTACCGCAATTCACGTCGAACAGGCAGGCGATCTCGACCGCCTCGCGCGCCGACTTTCCAAGATGCATGGCGGCGATGGCATAGTCCCGGCCGGATCCGCACGCCCAGATGTTGTCCTCGTAGGTGATCGGATGCGGCGAGCGTTCGTAGACGTGGACACCAGCATGGTCGCACACAGCAACAACCGACCAATCGTCTGTATTGCGCTGCGCCGCTGGCATCTTTGCAGGATCGGCACCGGCACGCAGCCATTCGAGCATTTCCAGGCAAAGGCTCATTTCGCCCGACATGCCGACGAGGGATTTTCCGATGCGGCATATCTTCGTGACGGTGCGCGCCAGGCCGCTATTGGTGATGCGCTTGTCGGCGGACAGCGTGCTGCCGTCCCATGCGATGATCGTCATCAGCCGCGCACCAAGCGCATGCCGCCATTGCCGAGCGACGGACCCGGAGCAATGCCGATGAAAAAGCACATGCGGCGCCGCCAGGTGTCGAACAGCTTCAGGCGGTCCGAGACCTCGGTTTTGTTTCGCGTCCAGACGGCAGCCACGTCGGTATCGAGATTCGCGCCAGCGCCTGTAATGGCCGTTTCCAGCGTGGAGAGCTGCGTCAGGTAGGTATTGACCAGGACGGTTTCTTCTTCCGCGCGCAGGTTGTTCAGCCGATGGGTCAGTGTTTGCCAGACGCCAGGCGATACCCAGCCATAGGCGAAGTCTCGGCTGTCATCGGTGACGGTATCGGCCAGGAGCGGGTATCCCGCGAACCGGCGAACGTCGGCGACCTGGGCGGCGGTGAGCGTCATCAGTCAGCCGGCTTCTCGCTTGCCGAGTCTTCCCTCGGCTTGCGACCACGGATTGCCGGCTTCTCGCTTGCCGAGTCTTCGTGGACTGCAACTTCTTCCGGCGCGATTTTCCAGCCAAGACGCTGATGCTCTTCGAGCGCGTTGTCGAGGATGCGCAGCGTCGGCTCGCCCGCCTTGGTGATGGTGATCAGATTTGACATAGGATGCTCCGGGTGTTCCGGCCCCAAGCTCACGCCAGGGGCCGGTAATTCATCAGGGCTTGCCGAGCAGAACGGCAGTGTGTTCCGGCTTGATGTTGGCCGAGCCCCACGCCAGCGACACCTCGTAGCGAACGCGGCGGTACTGGAGGTACATCGCGAACTCGAAGGTCAGGCCGGTGCGCGGATCGGTGATTAGCATCCGGTCGGCCGCCATGTCGCCTTCCTCCGGAAGCGCCGGCGCACGAGTCGCCAAGACGATCGCCGAACGGCTGAAGCCGAGGTTGCGCGAACCGCTTGCGATGACGGTCGGAGCCGCGCTGGACGCGGTGTGGAGAAGGCCCGGCGCGGCGATGGTTACCGTCCCTGAGGTCGATGCGCCGATGGTGGCAGGCGCGACGACGACATACTGGTTGGTATCGCCTGCCAGCGTGATGATGTCACCCGCAAGCAAGGCAACTGCGGCGCCTGCGGCGGTAGTCGCCGTCAGAGCAGTGGCACCCTTGGCGCCAGAAATGGTGACCGTTCCAGTCACGCTACCCGCGGTGAAGGAAAGGACGCCAGCCGACTCGCGACAGGCGAAGCCATGCACGTCGAGCAGCACGCCCTGGCGGAGCAGCGTGTCGTTGCCGGCTTCGTTTGCCTTCGTCAGTTGAGTCAGGGTCCGCATATTCGCGCCTGCCGTGGTGTTGAACACGCACTGCAGATCGGAGAGTGGCGTACCGTTGTCGCTCAGAATCTTCCGGAGGTTTGCCGTATCGCCAAGCGCTGAAGCGAACGGGTCTGCCGACACGACGCCAGTGGCCCGCGAGGCAGACAGAGCCGCATTCGCCACGCTCACCTCGACCGTATTGACTAAGGTGCGGATTGCCTGCGCGATCTGATTGCGCCGAATGTTGGTGTAGCCCGGGCCCGTATTGACGCCCTTCTGTTCCTCACCAGTCCAGCGGAACGGCACCATCATGGAATTGGTGATGACAAACGGGATATTACCGACGTTCTGATCACCGTCATCGGGCGGCAGTTGGCCGGGCGTCACGTTTTCAGCAGCAGCAGCCGGGGTGATCGGCACTCGGATGTTCTGATTCACGGCCGCGCGCTCAGCAGACGCGTCCAGGGTGACGGCAGGGATGAACCCAGCCAGTTCTCGCGAAACGACGTCCAGGGACTCATAGATGTCCGGGACAAGGGAAGTAAGCGTATTTGCCATGGTGATGCCTCCGTAAATCGGATGAATGAAAAAGGTTGGTTTTGTGGGCTATCCGGCCCGCGCCGCCGCGCCCCATCCGAGGTCCGGCCATGAAAAAAGCCGCCGCGGTTTCCCGGAGCGGCTCGGCATTACGGAACTACTGATCTAGTCGGTGATCGCGCCACCGGCCTTGACGTGCGCCATCTGTTTGTCGGGTGACATCTGCTCGAATGCGGTACGGGAGACAGCCTTGCTGCCGCTACCTGAACTATTCCCGGCGCCTTGCGAACCTGAGCCGGACGCGCCGGACCCCTTTAGGATCTGGTCGCGGTAGGGGTACTGCTCAACGATGATTTCAAGCGCCTCATCGAAGTCGGCGATTTCGCCCGGCTTGGCGCGGGAAAAGAGCTTGTTGCCAGCCTTGTCGTAGGCGACAACCGCATCGCCCTCAAGCTGGAACTGTGCACCGAATCGCGCTTGCACCAGATCAGCCGGAATGGCGAGCTTTTCGGCGATCATTTTCGATCGAGCGAAAGCGCCACCGACCTTCTCGGCGACTAGCGACTGCCTCAGGGCGTCGCGCTCCTGTGCAATCGGGGCGTACTTTTCCTCGACCGCCTTGATGGCCTCGGCGCGGACCTTCTCGACTTCGCCGGCATCTACCAGCTTCTTGGCGTCCAGGTTTTTAACGACATCCAGCGCCTTGCGGGCGGCCGCAGCGTCCTCGATCCCCTCGAACGACTTCAGGGTCCCTTCTGCCTTCTCGGCGCGTTCGCGGTGCCCTTTCGCTTCGCCATTGAGGCGCGAGATTGTGGCAACGGTGCCGGCTGCGTCAAACGGAATTTCTTTGCCATCGTCATGGACATAGACGGGCTTGCCGTCCTGAACAACAACATGGCCTGCATCATCGAGTTTCAGCTTCATGGGTCATCCGACCTCCATCAATGGCCGATCCCGGCCAGTACGTCGCACCGCATCCGCGAGGCGACAAAAAACCGCACTAGGCGGCTTGTGATCCTTTGGCGGGCGTCGATGTATCGACCTCACCCTGTAACCTGATTTTCTCGGCAGCCCATGTGCGATCGGCGCTGATGATGTTGCGGCGCTGGAACTCGTCGAACACGGTCTCTTTCGAGATATGCTTAGCTGTAGCAGCGTTGTGCAACGTCTGCGCGGACTGATCCGACAAAGCGGATGCGCCGAAGTCCTTGAATAGTGTCACGCCGTCGCTGGAACCGTCACCGACCCATTCGCCCGTCAGCTCTAAGCATCCGTTCAGGGACGCCTCGAATTCCTCGACAATGCGCTGAAGGATAGACTTGTTCGCCTCACCGTCGGAGACCACCTGCGTGGCAGTGATCAATGTCGGCTGCTGCACCAGCAATTCCGCGCCAGACTGGCGCATGCGCTCTTCTAGGTCAAGAATCGCTTGACGGCCTGCTTCAATAGCAGCGCCCGTGTGCTCGACATAGCGCAGATCCGCCTCAGGGCTATCCGACTGCGCCGCGGAAGCCGCCCCGATGGTCAGTTCTGAGTCGCCGAACATTTTCGCGAACAGGATCGGCACCCGCGCGACATGTAAAATCGTCTGCTGGTCGCTGGCCGCCTGCCAGTGCTCAACATTCTGGTAGGCCAGATCGAGCAGCGGCGTGGCGCCGACGCCGAACCCCTTGCGGATCCCGTAGAAGAAGCGGAACGGGATCTCCTTGATGGTCGTCGTACCCTCTTGGTAGGGGGCAAATTCTTGTTTGCCCTCCGGCTTACGCCACACATTCCACGCGCCGGGGGTCAAGACACGGACCTGATCGACAGCCTTCTCGCCGAACTCGCCGTCATCCTCGACAACAGTCTCCAGCAGCCTGAGTTGAGTGAGCTTGCCGTCGGTAGCGCGCCAGCCAAGGATCGCCTTGGCTGGGTATTGCGTCCAATATGGTCGCGCCCCGCTCGCCTGCTCGTCTGCCTTGGTCTTTGCCTGGGCGACTTGCGGATAATCCACCAGCACACCATGCAAACCGTGCGACATGCAAGCCAACATGACCTGGGAGACGAACGCATGCAGGCTCGTGCCGTGCATGTCGATGTTGCCGAACCAATCGGTGATCCTGGTCGGTACCGACTTATCAACAACGATCGGCCGGGCCAAAGGCTTAGCGGCCATGACCTGACATGTCCGCTGAAACACCGGATGAAGAACCGCCGTCCCTAGCCGTGTCTTGTAGCTATCGTCGTCCTCGTTCGGCCACTGCGGCAGGAGCGTCTTCGCTGCGGCCCGCATGGCCTTTGTGCCGCCCATCAGGGCGTCGATCATCGGCCACACTTCAGCCATCAGCGCTACGGTGGCGCTTTGGTCATCGACATCAGCCATCAGGGCTCACTTGCCCCATTTCTTGGCATTGATGGCGAATTGCGCCTCTTTGCGAAGAGCCGATCTCTTCGAATGCGCCGCATGATCGAGCATGGACATTGGGATTTTCCGGTCAGCGCGCACACCCAGCGCTCGGTGCAATTTGCCTTCGTGGGATTTCTTGATGTTGATGGCCATATCGATGTCCTTGTCTCAGCGCCCGCCGCTTTTGAACCGCCGCGAGGCGGCAAAGGAGAAGCTCGTCTCACCACGTCGCTGGGTGCCGGCGTAATTGATTCCCCACTTTGACCGGCGATGGGTGTCTGATCTACAGTTTCAGCCTTCTAATCTTGGCCGGTTCAGCCGGAGCTATCAGCTCAGAGAATGCCCGAGAGAGCGCATCCACCTGGTCGTCGTTCGTTCCGTTCGGGAACATTCGCATTTCATTGATCAGCGGATGATTCCACGGCCCGCGCAGCATGAGCACGTTGCCCACGTTGACCTGCGACGCCAGCGGTTCCGCCCGCGTAACCTTGTCGCCAGATTCCGGCGACGACTTGACCGGGTAGCCGGTGAGCATGCGCGTCAGGTAGAGCACCTGGCTCTTACCGGCCTGCCCTGGGTCTTGTGGCAGGCTGATCCGCACCGCCTTGCCGTCGCGGCTCGCGGTGGTCTTCATCGCGGCGTCGCGCTTGTCTGGCCCCCACTGGTCGCGGACGATGTCGGCGATGACGAAGCGGCCGTCGGGCATCTTGCCCAGCCGGCCGCCGACCGTGTAGTCGCCGTCGTCGTCGAGCGATGCCAAATCCCAGCCGCGCACCCACTTGATGTCGCCGGCCGGGATGGCGTCGACCACTTCCAGCATGTCAGGCTTGAAAATGCCGCCTTCAAGCGGCGCCGGGCGCTGCTGGTACTGGCCGGCGAAGGTGTAAGGAGACGATTGCTGCATGCGGCGCAGGTCGTCGATACCGTGCTTCTCCGGCCACAGCGCCGTTCCATCATCCTGCAGCGCAGGAAGGCAGACGTGCTCCCATTTTTCACCGTTGCCGCCGGCGAGCAGCCAGCCCGCCAGGTCGCGCTCATGCAGACGCTGCATGATCAGGATGATCGGTGTGTCTGGCGCATTCTTGCGCGACTCCAGCGTGTTCTGGAACCACTCGATCACGCCCTCGCGGACTACGTCCGATCGGGCCTCGTCGGCCTTGTGCGGGTCATCGACGATGATCGCGCCACCGAACCCGGGCCGATGCTTGCCAGCACCGTAGCCGGTGATAGCGCCGCCGGCGCCGACGGCATAGACACAGCCGCCGGCTGTTGTCCGCCATTCGTCCTTGGCCTGGCTATCGTTGCGCAGCACGACCGCCGGGAATACCTCCCGGTAGGCCGGAGACTGCACCAGCTCGCGGGCCTGCCAGGCATTGTTTGCCGCCAGTCGCGCGCTGTAGCTGGTGTGGATGAACTCGGCGTCCGGAACCTGACCAAGCGCCCAGGCGATGAAGTTCACCACCGCGATTTCCGTTTTCGAGTACCGCGGCGGAATGTTGATGATGAGCCGCTTGCACTCGCCGCGATACACGCGCATCAGCGCGTCGCAGATCGCTTTGTGATGCTGGCCGCGCAGCCACTTGTAGCGGCGGCGCTGCATGAACATCCACCGGCAGAAGTCGTACAGATCGATCCTGGCATGTCCCGCCGCCGCCAGCCGTTCGGCTGTCGTGAACGACGGGAGCATTAGAACTTCTCGCGAACGCTCCGCGCGGCCTCTTCAACCTCGGCCAGCGTGACCGCGGCGGCGATCGTTTGAATCGGGCCGCCACCGGGACCAGTGTTCTCCACCCGCGTCGGGAACATCCCGAGATGACGCCCGATTGCCTCAAGTGCCCCCTTCTTGTCGGCGAGCTTGTACTTCTTCACCTCGCCAATCTTCTGGCGCGCATCGCCTACACCGGCAAACTCCTCGAAAACTTCCAGCCCGACAACAGCGCCGGCAGTCTCATCGTCCAGCAAATGCAGCTCAATCGGACGACCGTCTGGGGTGAAGAACTTGCGCGCATCGAAGAAAGCGAGCTTCGCCATCTCCTTGAGCACTCGATCCTGGGTGATTTCAGTCCGCTCCTGCCGAGCTTTCATGCGTTCGGCGATGGCTGCGTGGACACTAACCTTTGCTAACAGCCGGGCTCCCTGCTCATTTGCCGTCTTTGGGCTGTACCCAGCGCGAATGGCCGCCTGCGTCGCGTTCAGGTCGACAAGGTACTCATCGACGAAACGCCGCTGCTTGGGGGTCAGTTTGCTCATGGGAAGGCCAAAGAAAAACCCGCGCCCAGCTTGAGGGCCGGAGCGCGGGTCTAACCAACCATTTCAGGCTGGAGGAGGAGACAACATGGCAACAAAAAACCCGCCTTGCGTGAGCTTGGCGGGTTCTGGACGTACTTCGGCGACTAGCGAATTGGGAGCTATTCTGGACCGAGTTTGGCTAATATGCAAGTGGGGAACTCAAGCGGAAAGCATCCCTATTTCCCGCAATCGGTCCTCGATGGCGTTCATTGCCACGGTTTCAAGCCCGATGACGGCCGGTTTGTCGCGCCGCGCTGCCATTCCGCCGAACAAGGCCGCCACCTTCCCGCTATGGGCAGACGCGGTATGACGGTCGACGCTGTGCTTTTCAGCCAGGGAATCCAGGCTGACCCGCTTTTCCTTCGGCGTGAAGTAGCGGATCACGTACTCGCGCCGCATCATGCCGTGGGCGGTGCAGCCGGCGAGCGCGGTGTGGCGCACGTAGTCGGCCAGGAACGAAATGGCGTCTGTCCATTCCTTGTTGTCCTTGTTCCCCCGGCAGCAGGGCGCGCGACAACTGCAGGGATTCGACCGCGGCGCGAGCCTGGCCATCAGGATCGCTTCAGCCAGGCGGCCAAGGTCTCGAACCTCGGCGCGGACGAAACCCGCCTGAGCGGCACCGTCGAGGCCTGCGAGCCCCTTCCCTGTTCCGATAGCCGGAGCGGCCAGCCGGTTCATCATCGGCCGGTCGTATTGCTGGCTTGAGAAGTTGAACGCGAACACCAGCGCCGCATGCGAGCTGATGAACAGTCCTTGCTCGGTTGCTTCAATCATTTTTTCTCCCTGTAAAGCTCGCAACGGCTGCCGTAGTGGCGCCGCTTGAATTCACAACCGAGGTAGGGCTCACCCTTCCACTCGACGCTGACCTTGTGACAGCACCTGCCGCATGCCTTTTCCTTCCTGATTGCCTCTTCTTCCTTTCGGATAGCGACCTTCTCCGGGTCGCCGTACATCCAGGAATCCAAAGCCATCAGACCCTCCCTCCTGAATTCGGCGATGCGAACTCGCCATGCATTTCGGCTGCCGCTTTGTCGTAGGCCGCTTGTGCCTCTTCCACGGTATCGAAGGTGCCGATCCTGATTTCCCTCCGGTCCTTCCAGATTCGAGCGCGCCACCGGCCATTCGCGTCTTGGCTGACGCCTTTTGCACCGCTGGTGTTGTTCCGGCCAAGCCGGGTGTTCTTCGCGTTGTCGGCCTGAGAACACACGCGCAGGTTGCTGCGGCGGTTGTTGAGTTTTTCGCCGTCGATGTGGTCCACGACCTCTTTCCCAGCTACGCCGTCGAGAATCAACCAGCGGTGCAGAGTCGTCGACGTCTTGAAGCCTGCCGGACGGCCGGCGACGTAGCCGCGAGGATCAAGCGTCCAGGCGATGTCTCGCACCTTGTCGACGTCGCTCAGCTCGACAAGCGCCCACCCGTGGAACACGCCGCCTCGGCCGTGCATCGGAACCTTGGCGTGATCGCCGCATAGCTCGATCTCGCGCCGGTCGAAGTGCGCACCGAACAAGCGCAGCTCAGCGTCAAGCCGCGCCGACTTCGCCTCCTCGAACGTACTGAACATGCCGAGATAGACCTGCTTGCCCTGGTGGCCGATCTTGGCGATGAAGCCGCCATCCTTGTGTGGTGTGACGCCTCTGAACTTTTGATCTGTCATAGCGGCGTCACCCTGACTTTTGCCATTGCCGTCGCCGCATACCGTTTGGAAACGACCAGATCAACGACTTGCTTGTCGTCACGAAAAACTATCTCATTCATTGCGTCGAAAATTCCCTTAATGCAGTTATCCGCATCGGGTTTGCTGGTCGGGAAGACAACCCCATCGAGCGCGGCGCGCTGCTTTTTCTGCGACCAGCTCGCCGGCGGCGTGACGAACAGCCAGATCACCACGGAGACGGCGCCCTCGATCACCTGGCGCCCTTGCATGGCTTCCTCGGCCTTGACCTTGACCAGGTTCTCGTAGCTGGCCGTCTTCTCCGGCGTGTAGGTCGTGACGAAGTTTCCGCGCCTGGCGAACTTCGGCCGCCCCTTGCCGACCGGGATACCGGGAATCACGAAGGCGATCCGCTCGCCATTTTCCTGCGTTGGCTCCATCGTTCCTTGACCTCCTTCTCGACCTCGTCCGCCATCCTGTGTCCGTCCCTCTTCCGCCAGCGTTCCAGCCATTCGGCGCGCATGTCCCGACTCGGCAGGGTCATGAGGAAGCGCACCCGACAGCATGTCGAGCTGAAGTCCAGCACCGGGGAGTTGCGTTTGCATAGCTCGCATGTCACACCGCCTCCGTGGTGGTCAGCTTTCGATAGAGGATCGCGTTGATCTGCGCGATCCGCTCACGGGCAATTTCCGGCGGAACCGTCGTCTTTCCAGGCGCCGGCAGCGCGGTCATGCGCGGTGGAATCTCGGACGGCAGCTTGCCGGTCCTGACCCCGTCAATCGCGTCATCCAGCGCAGCGTGCCAGCGCCCCTTGATCGCGTGGTATGGGTGCGCCCGCAGATCGCCGCCGAGCTTGCAGGAAGCCCAGAAGACGGCAGCGCTGCTCCAAACGTCGTCTCCGGTCTCGCGCTTGCGCATCTGCTCGATGGCCTCGAGGAAGGCTCGCTCGTAGTCGATCGCAGGCCTGCAGGCCTTGGCGAACTCGGCGAACGACGGCGGCCACTCGAACAGCCGGCGGCATGCTGAGATTCCGGCCTTGATCTCGTTGAGCGTCAGGTTCTCTTCGCAGAAGCCTTCGGCCCATGCCTGGCGCCAGTTAGAGATCGCGTGCTCGTTGGCGAATGCCGAACGCCAGCGGTGCGGGTAGAGACCGTCGAGCTTGTTGAAAAGGTGATCGATCAGCGCAACGCCGTCGAGTCTCGGATGTGGGTCAAGCCAAGCGCTCAGCTGTGCCGTCGATGACTGTCTGGCCGTCGGATGCATTGCTGTTCCCCTTTCCGCTGGTGCGGTTTCGATTGACGTAGGCGACCGGATCGAACTTGCCCGGCTTGCCTTGCTTCTGTTGCTGTTTCGGCACATCCCCGCGCAGCTTGTCGGCCTTGAGGCTCTTGACGAGGGCGTGGTCCCACTCGTGCTGCGTTCGGGTTCGGTTCTGCGTGAGCCAGTAGGCGACGAACTCACTGAGCGCGACGGCAAAGTCCTCTTCGCCAGGGATTGGCAAACCGGCCTGCCTCGTCAGGGAAGCGAAATGCTCGGACGGCTTCCAGTCGGAGTGCATCCGAAAGGGCCCATCCGAAACCAAGTCGCGCGCGCGGGGTGGTGGGGGTTTATCGTCTACGTCTTCGTCTACGCCTCCGCCCCCGCCTCCGTCTACGTGTTCATCTGCGCTGCATCCGCTTAGCACTTGCTTAGCATCTGCTTTGCATCCGCCTATCAAATCAGGCGGCGGGTACCGACTTTCCTTTGCCCGAATCTGTTGGCGGAAGTCGTGCATTTCCAAGTAGGGCTTGCCGTTGACGGCGTAGAGAGCAATAAGACCGGCAGTCTGGAGCTCGTCCAGCCAACGGGAAATATCGGCCTCGCGGACACGATCAACGCGCAAGGGAAAGCAGCTGACGCGCAACATTTGGGGGCGGCCGTCGAATCGACCGAAATCGTCCACCACGGACATCAGGCGGCGGTAGAAAAGCTCACCGTGATGGCTGAGACTATCCACGCGCTCGCTGGTCAAGATGCCTTCGCGGAGGATTCTGCTTGGCATGGTTACTCTTCTCCTTCCTTGGCACACAGCTCCTGGATCAGCCCTCGCATGGACTCCAGATCACCGCCGGCATGCCGGAACCCGAGGACATGTTTCACCACGCTGGCGATGGCTTGCCATTCCGCGCCGGTGATCTGCTGGTCGTTCGAGCCGCTGAGATCGATGGCCACGGCCAACGAATACAGATCTTGCGAGGTGGCGCCCCTGGAAATGAGCGAATCCAGCAGGGTCGCTCGCGCATCCTGCTGGGTCTCGTGCTCAATTTCGTGGCATGCCTCGCAGAGCGTGACAAGCGCGCCGTCGGGGTATTCCCATGGCGCTCGACCGTGGATGTAATCAAGATGGTGAACATGCAACGTCTTCGTTGTGGCGCCGCATTGGCGGCAAGTGAAGGCGTCGCGGTCAAGAATCGTCAGGCGCTTCTTCTGCCAGCGCGGGTCTTTCAGCTTCTCGCGGTAATCGGACATACCTATCTCTCCTTGCCTATCGGGTTGTAAGGTCGGGCTGCGCCGCCGATAGGCGAAGCGGCGCCGGCTGGCCGGCCGTTGCCCGTTTGATCGTCTTCACTGAAACAGCCTCCCCTGCACCGGCGTCAGCCCAACCGGGCGGATGGTGATGCCGCTGACGCGGTCCTTGCGCTTGGCGCACTCGACCAGCTCGTGGGTCTCGTACAGCGCCTCATTCAGCCGGGCGCTGACCGTGCTCTTTTCCATATCCAACGCCGCCGCCAGTTCTCCGATGCTCCAGTCACCGCCACGCTGCCGGATGAAGTCGAGGATGCGTGCGCGCTGCGCCGACGCTTTCCCCGATCCGCGGTGATCCTGAAACGCGTTGCAGGCGGTGGGCTGTTGGTTGATCAGCATCGCCGCCTATCGGAAGAAGAAAAGCCGCGAGGGGGCTGCGGCCGAAAGCCCGCAGTGCGGGCTGGGGGAGGAAATAAAGGGTTTCTGCTGGACGAATCCATGGAGACCGGAATAGATCGGTGCCGGCGACACAAGTACCGTGGCAGCATGGGGAGGCTGCATGCCAACATCGACTGGATGCCGAAGAAAGCCGGCGGCGGCACGATGCGTCACGCGGCGACCCTTCCGGCCAGAATCTCGGTCAGCAGCTTCGCCTTGTCTTCGGCACGCTGTGCGCGCGCCTCGGCTTCCCTGGCCCGGCGCTCGGCTTCGCTCTCGATCATCACCAAGGTGCAGCCGACTTGATAAGCCTGCCACTCGGGATAGATCGTGTTGCCGACCGCATGGCAGAAGGCGGCGATCTTGTCGGCCTGCAACGTAGCCTCGCCCTTCTTGATGCGGGAAAAGGTGCCGGCGTCGACGTCGATCTGCAGGTAGATTTCCTTGTCCTCGAGCCCGGACGCCTGGCATGCCAGCGAGAACGCGGAGCCGCTGCTCTGCTGACGCCGGATAAGTTCAATGGCAACCAGCGAGCGCTCGGGAGCGCGTGCGAGGGCGAGTTCTGGGTGACCATCAATCCGCCTCATAGTTTTTGACCTGAGTTGACGAACCAATGGGGGTAAAAAAGCGGCCATGAATACGCATCGCACCCATGGCCTACGGTTGATTACGACGAGCGAGTTGCTGGGATCGCCATTCCTGGCCGATCAGGTCACAGGCCCACATGACGGCAGCGGCGATCAACTTGCGGCGCATCTAGGCGGCCTTCCGATTGTCGTCACGAGGGCCACGCAGGAAGGCCCAATCGACGTCCGGCCGCAATTCCTCGCAGGTCACCTTGCCACCGGTAGCCTTTTCGATCTGGATGGCTCGCTCGATCGTCGGGGGCTTGTTGTGAAGCCAGAAACCGACCGCGCCCTGGGTAACGCCAAGCAGATTGGCGAACTCCATCTGCGTGACCTTGGCTTCCTTTAGATATTCAGAGAGGTTCATAGCACGACAAGAACAACGATGGTGTTCGCACTTTAAGAACAACGTCGGTGTTTGTCAAGAGCACAACGTCGCTGTTAAATCCCTTCCATCATGAAAACGCCGAAGCGCCGCGAGCTTGACCAATCCGAGAGGGCAGACATTGATCGCCTCCGTGACCTTATTTCGACGGCAAAAGATCGAGACCCATCACTGACACAAGATCGTCTCGCCGAACTCTGCGGATGGAATTCCCAAGGGAATATTCAGAATTACCTTGGCTATAGGACGCCGTTGAATCTAGAGGCTGCCCATCGGTTTGCTAAAGCGCTGGGGGTAACACTTGATTCGATCAGCCCGAAACTCGCTGCGATTGCAGTAGAACTCTTTGGGGCAACAGAAGCTGGTCGGACGAAGCCACAGACATTTGAAGGTGTCCTGGCTGCGCATGCCAAGGAGATCGCCGCCTTGAAAGAGGCAGATCGACGAACGATTGAGGCAATGCGTGCATCGGCAAAGGAGGATCCGAAGGCCTCTCAGAAATACATCAAGGCACTACTGACGATGTTGGAGTCGTAGCCAATGCAACCCTTGCCGCCATTTGGACGACGCGGCTATCTGCCGCCCGGTTGGCACCAAGCGACAGAGACGACGTTCCGACAACGGTGTGTCGAGGAAATGCCCTATTTTCTTGGCGACGGAACAGTCGAGTCACCTGAACGGGCGAAGATGTTTAATGGCTACATGAAACTCCGAGAAGCAATTTCCCAGATGGGCATTCCGACCGAACAGTGGGTCGGTGGATCCTACGCGACGTCGGCCGAGGATCCGAAGGACATCGACGTCGTGAATTTCTGCGACGCTCATGCATTTGAATCACTTCCCGCCGAATTGCGCGTGCTCGTTCGCAAATACTTCCGCGGGCGCGAAACGGTCGAGCTTTGCCATTGCGACTCTTACTTCGTCTCAAAGGGGCCACCTCATCACCCGTGCAACGACGACTACCTGATCAAGTTCAACTATTGGAAGAAGCTGCTCGGCCACGACAAGAGAGGCGTGGCGAAGGGACTTATCGGCCTGACCATCGAACTACCACATCCACCGGAGCAGGACGATGCTTAATCTGCCTGACATCCGATCCTGGCGCCAAGACACCGAGCCCGAGACAGCAGAAAAGGAGGTCCGCTGGCTGCAAGAGCTTATCTCGGACGCCGACAAAGCCATCGAAGCCCAGCAGCGCATCATGACGCATGACGGGCAACTTGAGGCACACAAGCTGTCACTGCAAAGTCTAGAGACCAGCCAGCGGCAGCTTCTTGGGCAACTGGCTGCAATCATGGAGCGCCGCGACACGGAAGTGATGGACTTCGCCCTTGATGGTGAACGCTATCGGAAGCACCGGTCGAACGCCATGGCACTGAGCAGCTTCTTGTCGGCGATGCAGCGTCTCTATGAGCGTGTCGGACAAGCCATGGCCATCCCAAACCCGAGCCAGGTGATACCGCCCGACCTTCGCAATCTCTTTCAGCTTGAGGTCGCTGGCTTCTTCCCGTCTTCCTTCGGAGTTCGCTTTGCAGCGCCGACGCGCAGCGATCTCGCCGGATTCAGCCTGACGGCAACTGCCTTAGACGCGACTTTCGACCTGGTCAATTCTGAGAACCACATCGATCAACTGTCGCGCGTTGGGCCGTGGGCGATGCGGAAATACAGCCATCTCGTCAAGACTCTCGTGCACGCAGAAGCTACTCCGAAAGTCCGTTGGTGGACGCCCGCCGGCAGCGAGCGCACATGGATCATCGACGACAACCAGTTGCTGACGCTGAACAATCGCCTCGCGCGGATTCACTTCGTGGCACCCAAGACTAAGGAATCATACGGCGTGCTTACAGGCGCCAGTCTGCGCCGCCACCGATTCGAGTTTTCTGGCGATGAAGGCGTCATCACCGGAACTGCGCCCCAAGAGCTATCAGGGAAAATCACACTGCACTTCGGGCAGCCGTGCCGAATCACCTACTCAGAGACCCGATACATTGACGAAACCACCGAACAAGAGAAGTGCGCACGGGTACTGCTCGACATTAGCGCCTAGGACAAGCCATGAAACGACTGTTCGCATTTCTTCTATTGATCGGATCGCTAGCTTTTCCTGTTATGACGATCGCAAGCGTCACCATCAACGCCTTTCCTGGACCTGACGGAAACACCAAGGTACAGACGCCATGGGGTGACTTTATCGTGGTGGAAATGGAAGGAACTGTCTGGGTCGGCACCGAGGCCGAATACTTCCATGCACGCGATAAGGCGGCCTCCGAGGCCAATGGCTTCCGCGAAATGGTGATGAGCGGAGGTGTACGAGTCTTCGTGCAGGGGCGGCTGCCGTCTACGTCCATCGGGAAGACGGACATCGCCGGCATCAATACCGAGATCATGTTCGACGTGGGTCCGAACAAGGCAATTGGCCGGAACCAGAAGCCGGCATCGCACGAGTACGTTGGGATCGTGTGGACTCAAAGCGACACCTCATCAGTGCGCGTCGGCGTGTTGGACAAGGACAGCAACGCATACTTTGTTTCCAAAGTCTGTGGGCGGTGGAGGGAAATCGGTCACTGCGAGTTTGTTATCCCGCGAGTCGCCCTGACGCACGAAGCCGTGATCCTGTTTATGCGGCCTGGGCTCAAGCCGGCCGCGGTCCCGATACAGTCAGTTGCAAAAGCGACGTACCAGAGCATTCGCATCAAGAATGCGCCTATCGGAAACGCTCACTTTACGCCAGACAAGGACGACCAGAAGACCCTGGAGACCATTCATGCGCTGGATGAGTCGATTCCATCAGTGCTTGATTGGTGAAGCGCACAGCCAAAGTCCGCGATAGATAGCGGGCGTCGTCATCTGAAACTAGCCCCGCATCGACGGGGCAAAATTTTTCTTGACACAAACACCATCGTTGTTTATCTTACGAACACCATCGTTGTTCTTGGAGTTCGTATGCACGCCAAAGCCAGCCTCACCAAGTACCACGCCCTGACTCTGGGCGACATCACCATCCGCCAGGATGACTCCGGCCGTTACTGCCTGAACGATCTGCACCGAGCAGCAGGCGGCGCCGAGAAAGACAAGCCAAACCGCTGGCTCCGCAGTGACCAGACAAAGGCATTCATTGATGAACTGTCGAAAACCCTAAATCGGGCTTCCGAGAAAATCAATGACTTAGACCCCGTCAAGACGGTCAATAGCTTCACAGAAGAGCAAGGCACCTTCGTCGTCAAAGAACTGGTCTATGCCTACGCGATGTGGATCAGCGCTGCCTTCCACCTCCAGGTCATCCGCGCCTATGACGCGATGGTCACCGGCAGCGGCGTCATGAATCCGGCCACGCTGACTCGCCTGCAACTGATCGAGATCGCCATGCAGGCCGAGCAGGAACGCCTGCAACTGGTCGAGAAGGTGGAAATCCTCGAACCGAAGGCGGATGCGCTGGACCGTATCGCAACTCGTTCGGACGGTTCGATGTGCATCACCGACGCTGCCAAGACGCTCCAGGTGCAGCCGAAAGCTCTGTTCGCGTGGTTGCAGGCGCATCAGTGGATCTATCGCCGCGCTGGCGGTTCTGGCTTTGTGGCCTACCAGCACCGCATTCAGTGCGGACTGCTCGAGCACAAGGTCACCACCATCGAACGCTCGGATGGTAGCTGCAAGACCGTCGAGCAGGCGCTGGTGACTGCGAAGGGGCTGGCCAAGCTGTCGGAGTCATTTCAGTTGGAGGCAGCATGAACAAGCCATTTGACTTTATGACCATGGCACGCAAGGTCCAAGAGGCGCACTGCGTCCGTCATGGCATCGCAATTGAGCGCCACTTCACCGATGAGCAGCTGGCGGAATCCGACTCGGTTCTCGCCGAAGTCGAGGCCGAGCTGTACGGCCGCTCGCCGATTGAAGAGCTGGTCGGTCATCTGTCACCAGAAGAGCACGCGATCCTCGGCGAAATCACCGCCAAGACCCTGATCCCGTTCCGCGTGACCGTGACCGTTCCCGGTTACGCGCCGGAGCAGATCGGCCTCATCGCCGAGCACTCCTGCGATGCCGTGACCAAGGCCATGGCGATCATGTTCCCCGACTTCGACAGCGAGAAGCCCACCGGCGGCCTCTCCATCAAGGTCGAAGCCGTCCGCCGTCAGGAGGCCAAGTCATGCGCCGCCTGATTCTTCGCGTCCGTCTCTGGTTTCTGGACAAGGACATCAACTGCGCCGAAGACATTCAGAACCGCCTTCGCATCGACCTTCCGCTCATGCACAACCAGCGCCGCGACCTTCTGCTGGAGCTGTGGGCGCTGGAGCAGGACCAGCCCGTTTAACCTCCACCTGGAGACAACAACAATGAACGCACCTGATGCCGTTTTCGCACCTGATCGCACCACGTATCTCGGCGGCGCCGATGTTGCCGCCGTCCTTGGCGTCTCGCCCTGGATGTCGCCCTTCATGCTCTACCAGAAGAAGATCGGCGCCTTCGTCGAGGAAGTCACCCCGGCCAAGCAGAAGCTGTTTGACCGTGGCCACCGCTGGGAGCCCATCGTCGTCGAAATGCTGGTCGACGAGCTGCAGGCTCGTGGGCACGAAGTCGAAATCATTGCCCGCAATCAGCGTTACCAGGATTCAGAGTTCCCGTTTCTGGCTGCCGAAATCGACCTCGAGCTGCGCGTCGACGGCGAAGAAGTGAATGGCGAGGCCAAGACGGTGAATCCGTTCGCGGCGAAGGCATGGGGCGACGAGGACTCGGACGAAATCCCGATCTACTACGCCGCTCAGGTCATGCACGGCCTGATGATTCGCCCGCGTCGTCGCACGATCATCGCCGCGGTCACAGGATTCGACGAGAAGCCCCGCGTTCATTGGATCGAGCGCGACGAAGAGACCATCGCCGGCATCCGTGCGCGCGAGGTCGAGTTCTGGCAGCGCGTCCAGGACCGCAACCCGCCCAACCCGACCGACCCCGTCGACGTGAAGTGGCTCTACCAGCGCGACGGCGGCACCGTGTTCGAAGCCGACGACGAACTGGTGCTCCTGTGTCAGCAGCTGAAGGACATGAAGTTCGACGCCAAGAGCCTCGATGGCCGCATTGAGCTGATTGCCACCCAGATCAAGGCCCGCATGGGCACCGCCGCGACGCTGATTTACCAGGGCAAACCGA
>JAEHJW020005695.1_pt1 | contig 24984 bp, 49 predicted proteins | sample 9271431 | NCBI WGS metagenome assembly JAEHJW02 | reverse complement strand
TAAACCCGCATTTAGTGATGATAATCTTCAAGAAGATTTTATAAATGTATGCCACAGTTATTTAGATCAATTTGATGTAAACTGTATAACATTAGATGAGGAAATGGGTTGGATTGGATTTACTAATAATGGTATAAGATATGTAGCATCTCCATATGGATTGAATTTAAATGATGAGTTTGAATTGGGGGGAAGATTAGTGCAGATATATTTCGGTATGTTTTCTTTATATAGGTGGTATATATGAAATCGAAATTAGTTAATTTAAAGATTGAGTTAAACGCAGATTCTATAATGAATTTATTGATGGTTTACATTAATAAGAATTATTGGGATCATATGGATTTGTTAGATTGTGTTCGTAAATTTAGTGATGAAGAATATGATGCATTTAATATTTTAGAGCATTATAATGCAAATTACGATAAGCAAGAATTTGATGATGAAGATAGTTTTATACCAAGTCATCCTGATAGTGAATGGGTTGAATGTGAAATTTTTTCTACAAAGTATATTATATCATATTATCCAGAAGATTTTAGCTGGTATAAGTTTACGGAAAAGTATGAATTAATGAAACAATATGATGCAAGTTATTTATTTTATGCTTATAAGGGGATGTAATATGAAGGCAAAATTAGTTAGATTAACTTATAAGTGGGATGGTGATAGTGTATTAGATTTATTAATAGATTATATTTATTATTACTGTGATGGTATCGGGTATTTACAGGATTTAGTAGAGGGATTTAATGATAAACATAATGTAGTTGATATAATAGATTATTATTATTATAATTCTAGTGATTATGAAATTGATGATTCTGATGTAGATGATGATTATGAATGGATTAAATTTAGTATATATGGTAAAACATATATAATTTCCGCATTTGATGATGATTTTAATGGGTTTAAACAAGTATATAGCAAAAGTAAAGATGGTTATGAAATTTTTTATGTATACAAGAAGGATGTAAATTGAAACCTAAATTATGTAAATTGGATTATGGGGAGGATGCCGATACTATATTTGAGGTATTGCTGAACCATGTTTATGATACATATTTTAATGGATATAGTTTATCAGCTTTAATTGATGATTTTAGTATTAGGAATAATGTAGTTCATATATTAGGTGGATATGATTCTTATAAAGATGGTTCTAAACCTGTTGAGTGGGTTAAGGTTGGTATATATGAAAATAAGTATATAATTTCAGCATATGATCAAGTATTTAAAGGATTTAAATTAAAATTTAATAGAAGTAAGGGTGGAGTAATAATTTATTATGTATATGTAGAATCAGGATATTTAAATAAGAATTTGAAATATAGAGATGATTAAAAATGAGTATGATAAGGTTGAGAATTAATAATTATTCATGCGATAATAATTCTGTAAGATTTTTTGATGGTAATGATTTTGTAATTAAAGTACCCGCGAGGGAGGGGGAGATGTTAATAAATATGATTAGTAAGTATGATAAGATATACATTGAGAAGAGATACAACGGCGGAGATTGGAGGTATTATTTTAACAACAAGGAGTTGGATGTATTGTGAAGGTTAATTTGGATAATATTAAAATTGAAGTAATACCAATAACATTAACCAATAGAATAAATTGTATTAAGGAGCAACTTAATAATGGATTTATAAATGTTAAATACTTGCATGATGTTGATGGAGGAAGTATTGAAACATATCGAGATGGCGATTCTGGATTTTATGTGTTTAAAAGAATGAATGGTGAATATTTATTGTATATTAATTATGATAATCGTGCAGATGCTCCTGAATATATGTACACTGGTAAAGCTGGAAAGGTATATCGATATGATAGAAAATATAATTGGGTTATATATGTTAATGATAAGTTTATTGTGGATGGGATTATAAATGAATGAGATTACATTCGCGATGTTGAAGGGGTATATTAAACCAACCCGCCGGGTGAAGAGTAAAATATATCTGCCGGAGTTTATATTGGTATATAAGTATGCAACGGCAGGGGGAAGTAAAACGCGGGATATCGGGAGTGCGGATGCCATCTTCTTTGAACTGCGGGATAGGAGTATGAAATATATACGTGATATAAAGATAACAGTGAGTGGGATAGAATGAAATCGAGGGTAGTTAAATTAGAGCATTATGATGTTGATTATGTTCCGATTGAAGATTTGTTAGAACCATTTGTTGATAGTAAGGTTTGGTATAATAGTGATATAGTGATAGCAGAGTATTTTAATGATAAATTGGTGGATTATAAAATTAATATGCATGAAGTAAGTGATAGAGATAAAATGTATCATTTTGTAATTGAATTTAAATCGGGTAATAAAGTTAAATATGTGCTTGATTTAATTGAGTTACCTGATCATTATATGGAATATTATGATAACAATGTATTAGTTGTGGTTAAGAAATATCCTTACAAATTAGAAGAGGATGATCGTGTAGCCATATTATATATGGTGATAGAATGAAACCACAAGTAGTTAAGTTGGAATATTCCGGTGTAAAAAATATTTATAATTTAGAACCGGAATTGGAGGAATTTGTGCATGAAGTTAATATTGCTATCGATATTCATCACTTTGATACGCTATCAACTATATTATGGGTTAAGAGTGGATATGATTATGGATTTTTAAATATGAAAAGAGAAGATCATGTAATTGTAGTAATTAATAAAAATAGTTATATTTTTTCAGTGTATGAACATGAACATATTGCAGCTGATTTTGTAGTACATATTTCGGGATATAATTATTGTATATATAAGCAAAAAAAATTTGAGTGGATGGAAGATGAAACCACAAGTAATTGAAATGAAATATTATCCAACGAAGTATCAGAAATTTTTTGATAGGTTGGTAGTAGAAGAACAAGTTGATCCAAATAAATTAAAGCTTGATGATATTGTATTGATTGCAGAGGAGTATAATGTTTCGGCAATTTTAAGTGGTGGAACTATATATATTGATTATATGAGAGATGCAATGAAATATAGGTATTATATAATTAGAAAAGAAGAAATTAATAGGGGGTTATATGTAAAATTTCTTCAATCATATAAGAAAATCTATAGTACCGATGGATATAATGTATATGAATATCACCAATAATTTATATACTCTTATGGGATATCCTATTACAATCTTAAAATGAGAGATTGGGGTAATGAAATGAAAAGCAAAGGAGTTGAAAACAACCAGAGTGAAAAGCAAGCGAATGGGATTAATGTAATATGGAAGCAACCAGTTACATTGAACGAGATACGAGAACCACTCATCGATGGAGTGAAGTTTTTAAATCCGCAGTATATAACTATATTGCGCGCACCATCTGGAGTGGGGAAAACAATGGCATTGCTATATCAGGGTTTAAACGGGGAAATGCCATACTTCGATGAGAATGGTATAATGAAGAAGAATGGAAAACCTGTAACCGGAAAATATAAAGTATTCGTTCACGAATGTGCAACAGATCAAATGCCATCTGATTTAATCGGGAGTTATATTCTCCGTGGCGGGGATACTGATTTTGTAGCATCATCAATCACATCAGCATTCAAGGCGGCATCAGAGGGGGAGAGAGTAATGCTCATATTCGATGAGATTAATCTACTGCGTCAGGAAGTATTGAAATCAATCAATTCAGTAATGGATGATAGAAAGTATATAGATTCACCGATGGGTAGATTTAGCGCAGGGGATAACCTTATACTTGCGGGAACGATGAATAGTGAGTATGATTCAGCGGGTTACGATCTTGATCCACAGCTTCGTTCAAGAGCAATCATTCCGAGATTTGATCTGGAGAAATATGTAACTGAACATAAGAAAATGTTTGATACATTTGCGAAGTTGATAACGAAAACAGAGGGAGCATTCTCTATTAGGGAGATAGAAAAGCAATGGTTATTTGTAAGTGTATTCGGAATGAATCAACAGGATGCATTGTATGAAATACTTAATACATATCCTGAAGAACTTGGTAAGAAGATAAAAGAGAATATGTTACTATTGGGAGTACTGCAAGCAAAAGATAAGGAGTGATATTAATGGGTTTATTGATATCGGAAGAATGGGCGGCAGATTTTAGTAATGCATTCGGAAAGAATATAACAGTGCGCGAGGGTAAAGAAATTAAATACCCCGCACAAACCCATATAGCAGCAGATAGATGTGATATTTATATTAAGAATCAAGAAAAGGATAGTTATCTTGAAGAAGAATTTGTTGAAACTGTACTCTTATTTCATGAAACAGGGCATATTGCAATGCGACTTCCTAAACCTGAAAAGCTTGGGGGTAAGAAATTTGCATTTGGTATTAACATAATTGAGGATGCAATAATAGATACAGAGTTTAGTAAAGAACTTCCGGGTTATTATGTTGCTAGAAGTGATATGGATAAAGAAGTAACCATAGCGAATAAAAGTTATTCACTTCCTAAAGATGCAGATAAAGCATTTATCATGAGATATAAATCATCTGTTAGAACTGCAAACATATTACATAATTATCTTCTTACGTATTTCGGCGAAAAATCTGATTACTATGATATGAGTAAAAAGGAAATAGAAATATCAAATGCTATAATAAAGAAGATAAAGTATTATAGTAAACATACACCTAAAAGCAATGATGAAATAGAAGCATATTATAGATTTGCTACTATGGTAGAATCATTTGCATCACTTCGATATATGGATATGAGCGAAGAGGAATTTAGTAATCTATTTCCAGATGGGTTTTCAGATGATGAAGAGGGTACAGCAGAAGTGAGTACAGATGAGAATGGAGATTCAAAGGTAACAATAAAATTAAATGGTGATACTAAAAAAGGTATTAAGCCGCAAAATAAAAATGTTATCATATGTACTAATGGAGTATATACAAATGAAAGTGATCCCGATGAAGAAGATGGTTGTGTAACAAAATCATCAGTGAGTACCGGAAGTGGAATTGGATTGGAGAAAGTAATTGAAATCATAAAACGTGATTATTCAAAGAGATTAGCATTTGAAAATCTTACTGTTGCATTTAGAAATATATTAAGAGAAATGAAAATTGCAGCAGAAAAAAGATTTACAACTTCCGGTAATATTCATATCCGTAGATATCTATCAGCGAGAAATACTAATGATCAACATGTATTTAATGCAAAGAAGATAGTTACACTTGATCATTCAAAATGGCTTTTCGTAATCGATATTTCAGGAAGCACATCTTCAATCGTAGATAAATATGGATTATCTGTATTGGAAGTTGAAAAGAGAATGATAGCAACATTTTCAGATGCATTAGAAAAGAAATGTGAATATGATGTTTTAGTATTTTCGGGGGATTTCCAGAGAGTATATAAGGGATCAGATAGAATGAAGATGTATGATACATTAGCGGATATACAATCAGATGGGGGTACATCATGGAGCGATAGATTGTATACATACTTGTATAATAAAGTAAAAGAAGATTACCATGTAGTGATATTTTCCGATGGGGGAATAAGTGTGGATGTACCCGAAAAATTCCATTCATTCATAACTAAAGGAAAGTATAAGCCATTCATATTCTTGGTTGGTGGGTATTACGGAATAAACGGAATTAACTTGGTAAAAAACGAAGATTACGTTGATGTAGGTACATCTATGGATAGCACCATAATATCATATCTAAAACGTGTAGTTAGCTTATACAGGTGATAAAACGATAGTACAATTATATGGCGATGATGAATTCGATGTGGAGGTAACAGATGATGCACGGGTAGAGGATATCAAAAGGGAGATTGAGAAGTATAATGGAATGAAAGCGGAGTTGTACCACAAAGCTCGTAAACTCCCCAATATTTTAATGGTAAGGGATTTGGGGGAAAATGTTTTAATAGAGATGAGGTATACATGAAGATGGAAATCGAGATAAAAGTGATAGCGGGGGAATATAATATACATTGTGATGATTGCGGGTATTCCGTGGATGATATGAGCGATGATATGGTTAGGAAGCGATTTATAACACATATGCGAACAAAGCACGGGGTATCTAAACATTCCTTACTTTTTGTGGAGTATGTGGATAACCGCAAAATTATTTTTAAAACGAGGAGGTATCTGTAATGTTTAAAAGAAAATACTCGATAATATTGAGTGAGGATAATATAATAAGTAAAGCTAATGTTAGGAGTAAAATCAAAGAGGGTGAGTGGAAGATAACTATAGTTCCAGATAAAGATGATTACACGGTAATGCGGGAGTATAACAACGGGGAGGAGATATTGAGTGATGTAAAGTATGTAAGAACAATACCGATGATAGATCAGTTGTTTGGGAGAGAGGTATTTGAGATAGCACAAAGTAAGATGGAACAAGAACAGATGAAGTAATATGAAAATTAAATACGATGAGATTGCATTACAACAGTATAATTATATTAGTATCGTAGAAGATATGTTAGCTCCTATTGTGAGAGAAATAAATGATAATAGTGATTATATTTCAAAGGTAACGATAATTAGTGTTGCTTTAAATAATATATTTAGGGATAGAGCGCATTTTATGTATGTAGATGATCTTGGTGGATATAGATTTACTTTAAATGGAGTTGATGAAACATTAACCGAGCATTATTTATTTAAGTTTAAAAATTATTTTACATCTAATGAGCGACTTATTCTTTCCCACGGTAATATTCATTTTACTGTATACTTATTATATAGGTGATGAAATTGAAACCGAAAATAGATAGTGTAGAAATTAAATATGGGGGTATATCTGATATTGAAGATATATTGTTTAAGCTGATAGATGAGTTAACGGAAGCTTATTTTAGTGATGTTAGATTGGGATATCGGGGGAGAGGTAATCCAGTTCCTTTAGTATATAACGGGATTAAGATAACAGATAAAGAGATATCAACGTGGGGCGGCGGGGGTATAACGGGGTATGTTACCGAAGATGATGAGTTTTGTATTATATATGATATTCCAACGTGGATTAAATTGTGCGGGTATTATCTATTTCATTATAGGGAGTTATCAGATGATCATTTAATGGCATTATATAGGAGGTGGTAATGTGAAACCGAAGATTGATAGTATACAAGTTAAATATTATTATAGTAGCGATTTTCTATTAGAAAATAAATTAATAAATTTAGTAGATGATTTGGCACATATTTATTTTATAACTAAATTACCCGCATATATTAATTATGATAGTGTTGTTTATAATTATAAAGAGTTTAATTTAATTTATGATAAATCAATAGAATTTGTTAAGGGGTATGATAGTGTAGATGGATATGGTTCTGATAATGATATGTATTTTATTTTTCCCAATATTTATAAGGGAGATAAGGTATTTGGGTATCATCTTATTTATCAGGTTAGTATAGCTAAAAATCAGATGGCGGCATTATTCAAGAGGGATTAAAATGAAAGTAAATATAACTGATGTAGGTTTAAGGCGTGATCCTACCGTTGATAATGAAGATAATATAATGATGGATGTATTAGATGATATATTTAGATTTGATGCATCTCATGAAGATACGCCATATATTATTGTTAGTATTCAATTAAATAGTTACTTAAATAAAACTTACAAAAATTTGTTTAAATTTATTGCGCGCGATAATCGTGAAAATATAACTCATTTATTTGATATCTATATAACTAGTGATAATAAATATTTTATATTATATCGTACACCCGCAACCTTTAAAAAGAATGGTTATATTTGTATTTATCAAAAAGAAGTTATGCAGAAATATTCTATTTTATTATATAAGCGGGTGGAGTAATGAATATAAAAATAGATGAGGTATCATTGAAATTTAGTAAGGTGGCATTAGAAAGGATATTAATTGATATAGTAGATACCATTTCCGAAGCTGGTAAGCATATATCCGCAGATGTTAATATAGAACAAAGGATTTCTTATTTAGAAGTATATATAAAAGAAAGAGGTTATCTCGTTCCTATTGAACGTGATATTAAACTTGATACGAGATATCAAGGGTATTTGAAAGGTTATGGATTTTCAGTGGATAAATATTTCATAGCATATGATACAGATGGGGATTATGAACCAGATGGTTATGAAGAAATTTATTATAACCGTTGCTCATCATTAAGTTATGTTATTTTGTACAGGAGATTGAAATAATAATTTATATACTCTCATTCTATTACTATTAAGGATTGATTTAAAATGAAAATGAATTTAGAAGCAATTGAGTTAAAGCCCGCGAATGAGAATTATGATTCTGCACTTTCATTGATGGAAGAAATTGCAAAGCAATTATTAAATAATACATTGTATCCATTCGTGGATGACTTTGGATTAAAAGTTATAAATAAAAGAATACTTTGTATGGATGCGAATAAAGATAGAATATATAGAGTTAGGGGGTATAAGATAAACACTGTTGGTAAAAATACAAACATTTTAAATGAGTTTAGAATAGTTAATTTTAGTAGAACAGAATTATTTTTTGTTAATTATAATACATATAAAGTATATAAAGATGAAACAGATAAGAAAGTATATTTGTTAATACATAAAGTAGGTGAACCGCGAAAATGAAAAAAATTAACCTTAAAATCGATTTCTTGATCTCAATGACTAATTACATTCAAATAAAAAACAAATTGATTTTAGGGGCGGATTTTCGTAAAATAAAGGGATATTATGAATATTGACATTGGGAAAATTCAGATTAAAACCGATAACAAATCGGCGATATGCAAGATTGCGGATAGGATAGCATCCATTAAGTGGTGGTATAGTAATAGCTGGTATGCTAATATTGCATATGAGGTTGGGATAACATTTACACCGGTTCGGCTTATTGAGGTGGAGGAGCGAGTAATGTTATTTGATTTCAAGGTAAACGGGGGTAGTACGGGATATATGATTGATCCATTCGCGCGGGAGGTATACAATTACGGGGAGCATAAGGTGATATATCAGCAGTGCTATCCTCCCAATCCAATCGGGTGTTTATATGTTAATGTAGTATGGATGGGTGATATTAATTAAACCACAAGTAATTAAAATGGAATATAAGGAATATGATTTCGATGAAGCGATGGATTTATTGATAATAATAGCATCTAAATCAATAGCTAATACAAAGTTATCATGGCAGATGTTTAAATATAAATGTATATCATTAGTTGGTGATGATAGGGTGGCATTTCATACTATTGATAGAAATAATAGGTGGCATGATATTGTATTATTAAAAAAAGATGATAGCAATTGGCAGGAATATTATATAATAGATTTAAATGGTGAGCATGAAAAAAATATAATTGATTACGGGAGTAGGAAATTAAAATTCTTATATGAGCGGGAATATGAAATCAGCTCTCATTTTGTTATTAAGGTTTATGAGGTGATACATTGAAATCGCAAATACCTAAATTAGAGTTTTATGAAACTAAATTTGATTTAACTATGAAGGTTATGATAAATAGTATATCAAAAGTAAATACAAGTTTTAAAGGTTCAATTGATGAAAGTGTTAAAAGGGCGGGAGCTATTATGGGTGATTATCATATAAGATATGATGTACTTTTTAGGGGGAAAAATTTGCATAGTTTGATAATAGTTAGAAGAAATATTGGTAACCCGATGATTGAATATGTAGTTGATATGTCAGCCGAATTTAATAAAGTATTAAGAAAATATAGGGAATATAGTTTAAAATATTTGTATAGTAAGGAATATGAGAATGGGGGTAATACAACGATTAATGTATATAAGGTGAGATATTGAAACCGCAAATAGTTAAGTTAGGTTATTCTGAAAATAGGTTTGATTCAATGTTGGATATAGCATTAGATTATATGTCAAATGTAAATCCGGAATTAAATGCTTCATGGAATAAAATTCAAGATATAGTAAATCTTTGGATGGGTGATTTTAAATTATCATTTGATAGATTTCGTGAAAGATCAGAATGGCATTATGTAATATTATTAGGTACTGATGTTAATAAACCCCCTCAAGAGTATTTAATTGATATACTTGGTATGTATGATTATAAGTTGAATTATTATAAAAGTATGAGATTACAACTACTATATAAAAAAGATTATAAGTATAGCTTTAACTACGATATTTATATTTATAAGGTGATATCATGAAACCACAAGTAATTAAATTAGAATGGTATAAAAGTAAACTTGTGTCAATTATGGAAGAAATGTTGGAGGATATTTCTATGGTAAATATTTTTTGGGATGATTCGTTTGATGAAATTGTATATAGATCAAGAAATTCTATGGGTGATTATTATTTAGAGTTTGATGAATTTTATATAGAATCGCATGTACATAGAATAATAATAGTTGGAGGAAATATTGATAAACCAAGAATAGAGTATATAATTGATACAACGGGTGAGCGTGATAAAGAATTGAATGAATATTATGGTGCGCATTTAAAATATTTGTATGATAAGGAATATGAAAATAAAAGTACTAATAGTGTAATTAAAGTATATGAGGCGGTATTATGAAACCACAATTAGTTGAATTGAAATGTTATGATATTATGTATACTAGTATTGAAGAATTATTTATACCATTTATTAAGTATAATCGTGGGGAAGAAGATCAAGATAAAATAGAGGAGTTCTTTAAACATCAGTTAATAGGATATGATATCGGCATAACCAATTTTTTTGATAAATACGATGATGCACATACGGTAGTTGAGTTTTATGGTGGGTTTGATTTAAGGTATCTAATAGATATAAGAACAGATGCACATCATTTTTTTAAACGATATGAGAATTATAGTTTATCTATATTAAGTAAATATACTTATTATGATTATGATAAAACTGTAACAATGGCGAGATTATATAAGGTGATTGAATGAAACCGCAAATAGTTAAATTAGATACATTAGAAAATGATAATATAATAGATAAGATAGAACATGCGGCGAAGGTTTTAACAACTAATGAATATAAACTATATAGCGGTGGAATAAATGGGATGGAATTTAACAATGCTTATTTAAAGGGTATTACTATGGATGTTATGTTTGTATTTAATAAAGGGGATGAGCATATATTATATCGTATTCGTTCTCCAATAAATAATAAGATTATCTATTACATAGATTTACACGCGAAAATTAATGATAGAATTACGTATATTTCTAATGCCAGAGTTAAGCTTTATAAAGAATATTATCATGAGAGTAAAAGATTTACTAAAAGTGTTATTAGAATTTATGAGGTGATTGAATGAAACCACAATTTGTTAAATTAGAATATTACACAATTCATTATCCCCCGCTTAAAGATTTGCTTATTCCATTAATTAAAAGTATTGGTTGGAATTATAACAATGATGATATACGGAATTTCTTTAAAGATAGGGTAATAGAATATCAAGTGATCATCGATGGGTTTTTCGATAAGCATAATAATTTTCATAGTATAATCGAATTTAACTTGTATAATAAAATGGAATATTTAATAGATGTTGATCCATTATCTTGGAATTATTTTCGCCGTTATAAAGGGCATTGGGTATATCAATTAAAGAAATATAGTTATATTAACCCAAGTGGTACTAAAACAACAGCGAGGTTATATGGGGTGGTTGATTGAAAGTAGGTACAGTTAAATTGGATGTGATATGTGATAATTTAAAACGTAAAGTTATAAGAGCAGCGAATGCATTAACTATCATCGAGTATGAAGATTATACATGGTTTAATAATATCTACGATTTTTTTAGGATTTATTTAAATGGGTGTTTTTCATTCACATATACATTATATTATGGCGATAAGGCGCATAGGATTATTTCGGTTGAAGCTAATGGGGATTCATCTATGGAATATATTATTGATCTAATCGCATTTCGTAGAGGTACTATAAAACATTTTTATAATAATAAGTTAGAACATATTAAAACATTAGAATATCAATATGATAGGAATGATAGAGTGATTAAAATTTATAGGGTGATTAAATGAAGCCGCGGGTGGTTAAATTAGTAAATGAGGTAGATATCAGGGATGATGTAATCGAGATGGCGCGGGAGATGTCAGAGCTATCTTCGGGGGAGTTGAGGGATTTCGTAATGAAATTATATAGTACATTACATTATAGGGTATATGATGTGAGGGTGGTTAATAGTGAATATAATTCACCCGATATTGAATCTATTGAAATCGAATTTTATAACTTTAGTATAACCCCGCCGATATATGTAATAACATTTCGGGGTAGTAAGCAGCCATCATTGGTGGAGATTGCATCCTTCCCTTGTAGATATACATTGTTTAAACGCGATAATCGGGTGCATGTATATGGGGTGGAGTAAATGAAGGTAAGGTATGATGAGATTAAATTAGATAGTGAAATAAATTCCCGCCAGTTTATGATTTATATATATGAGGCGATACTTGAGGATAAAGATGATTGTTTTGAAATTGCTCAATTTAGATTTGATGGTGATACAAAGTTAGAACATCTACGTAAAAAATTATCTAATTATAATGTTACATTTGATTTTAAAGATATTACTACAAAGGATATATTTTCGGGTGAAATAGTACGTATTAAAAAAGCTATGGTATTTTACGATGATAAAGGTAAAGAATTTGATTATATCATGCAATGGCATTATGAAAAAAATTTAGATTATATCTTAACAAATTCTAATATTGTTAGATGTGAAATTATGTTTGGTGATAAAATGATTACGATATATTTAGATTTGATTGAGTGGAGGAGAGTATGAAAGTAAAATATGATGGGATGGGGTTGGAGTTTAAAAAGGATTATAAACTACTTGCAGTAATGTTATCTAAAGATATAGTTAAAGCTGAAGAACCATTAGCTTTGTATTTAGATGATTATGATTTTATATATCCGTTAGCTGATTTATATGATTTAGATTTTCAAGTTGGGGATATAGAGATTGAATTGGAAAAATATATTAGATTAAATCATGTATTAATATTAAGGGATAATATCGGGTTAATAGGTTACGTGATTTTATTTAATAAAGAAAATGATGTACTAAAACCTTTTAATATTTATCATGAGTATATATCCTCTTTTTATGAGAATATAAGGTATATAAATGTAATTGAATTAAAAAATTTGAAAGTAATCTACAATCTTTATTAACTACATTTACATATAGAAATAAAGGGATTTACAGGGATGAGTATGAACGTAGATATAAACATCGATTGGGGGTGTATATGAACCCGAAATTAAATGAGGTTATGATACAGTATACTCCCCCAGCTATATTTGATGTAATATCATATGCGCGGGGATATGATGGATTGGATTTTAGAAAGGTTGTGGATAGATATAAAGCTACAGAAAATGTAATCGGGGGAATTTGGTTTATTAAGGTTTCTGTGAATGATATGGTTTATAATAGTTTTTTTTATTTATATGGTTATATCGGCGGGATTGGAAGTATGTATCCATTTAATTATAACATGGATATTATTATTTCATTGCGCGAAGTAGAACCAGAAAGAATAGAAAGAATAGATCATGGAGTTAAAAAGGTATTATATAAAAATAAAAATACTGGCGAGGGTATGGAGAATACATATACGGTGGTGTGGTGCAGGGATGATGTATTATGAAAGCAAAACTTAATGAAATAGAATTGAGATTTTGGGATAGTGCTTTAGAGCGCATAATAAAATATTGTGGAAGGTTTATTGGGGTAAGTAAATATGAATTAGAAAAGATGTATTATGATTTAGGTGGTAGTTTTTTCGATGTTAATTATAGAACCGATGTTCATCGATATTTGGGGGGAGATAGGATATTTTACATATATGTTTCATTTGATGAAAATAGTGAGCTTTATGATGAACGTACTAGTTTTGTTAATTCTGATATCGTTATTATTTTGAATGATATGTATTATAACGATGGCAGGGATGAGGATAGGAGTGATAAATATATGTTAAGTTTTAATCATACTGGTGTTGGATTAAAGGGTTCATGTTTAAGATTATTTATTAGAAAGGGATTGCTATGAAAATAAAAATCGATGAGATAGATTTGAAAGGTGAAGATAGTAAAATATTACAGATCATCGAATATTGCAAAAGTTATATTGGATTAAATAGAGATGAATTAGAAAGGAAATTTCGTAGTATAGGGAATGAATTTTTTGGTGCTTATTTTAGAACCTATGTTAGTAAGATGTACGCTAACGATGAATCATATTTTATATTTGCTACTTATTGCGAAGATAAAAAGGAACAGCTTAAACATAATAATGGTGATATTATTATTTGTTTAACGGATTTATGGGATACTTGTGTTAGTGAAGAGGAAACTAAATTTATGTTATATTTTAATCATACCGGCGTTGGATTAGAAGGTTTATCTGTGAGTTTACTTGTTAAAGGTGGATTATATGAAAATAAATTTTAATGATGTAAATTTAGATTATTACGATCTTAAAGCAAACAGCGAATTTGTAGATGATATAATTAAAGTAATTAAGGAGATGAAACATAATTATAAAAGAAATAAATATGTATTACCTATGGTGGATGTAACTAATAGTTTAATACTTGGATTGAATTGTTTAATGGATAAATATAAAGATAACATATGTATGAATATACAACAAAATGATGAAATATACGGTAATATTTATTTTTCATATAATGGAGAATGGGAGAATAGATTATACCATATAACTGTTTATACAGATGTAATTAAGCAGGATTCTAAAATGAAATTTAAAAAAAGATTAAAAGGAAAATATTATGTAACCTTGTGGGAGGATTAAAATGAAGATTAAAATGGATGAATTAAAATTGGATGTAGTAGATTTGCCGGATAATATAGTAATTAGATTTGCTAGATCATTTGATGATGTATCACGTTTCACATTAGAATATATAATTAAACATATAAAAGAAAATCCAGATAAAAGATTTAAAAATTTAATGTACTCATTTTCTTCTTCTACTGATTTTTATTATGGTAAAAGATATTCAATATATATTAATAAGAGTTATGATATTAATGGGGTAAATAATAGTAAAAGTGATTATGTAATACTTTTGAATGCAACTTGTAATTATACTGTAGATGATTATGAATATATTGAAATATGCAGATTTACTCATACAAGTTTGTATTCAATGAAGAACCAATATATAAAAGTATTTAAGAGGATAGAGCAATGAATATCGATGTTAATAAAGCAAAATTACATATTGTGTTTACTCCGGAGCAAAGAATAATTGAATTTGCGAAATCTTTTAATGGGTTAAGTGATGATGAGATAACTAATATAATTATGAATGTTATAAATGAAGTGGCGGATATTAGATTGGATAATGAATATGGTAGGTTTATTAGATTGAGATTACCATATATTGCATATGTATTTGGAAGAGATGGATATAATTCGTTTGGGATTGAAGTTAATGATGATGAAGTGGCAGATGATTTTTATGATTATAACTATGATGTTATGTTAAATATTGATTTAGATTACAATAAAAATCGGGGGTATCGCGAGGTATATTCTATCCCCCACGAGCATAAATCATTGGCGGGTAAATATATAAAGGTGTATAGGAGGGTGGAGAAATGAAGATGGATATCGGGGAGTTTAAATTGGAGTACGCAGATGCATCGAAGTATTATATCGGTTTATTTATTGACGTTGTGCGTAATATGTCATTATCTGATGAGGTTATTGATGGGAAAGATAGTTATTTCGTTCGTTTAGCGAATAGGAATAATTTAAAGTTATTCAATAGATTAATATTTATAAAATATTCATCGGGGGAGGTTATTGCTCATAATATGTATGAAATATATTTTAATAATAGAAATACCGGTTATGGCATTTTTTTTGAGAAGGTGTTAGATATTTGGATTAATATTTATGATTATGAGGTATTAGAGAATATACATTTAAATTATAAAGAGGAGGTTGAAGGGTGGGTGATATTTAATGAGAGTAGGAAAGATTGAGTTGGATTATACTTTAAATACGATTGATAATAAATCAATTGAAAAGGATATTATCGGTGTATTTAATCAGTTAAATACTGTAATTAAATATAACACAGCTGTTTATTTATGTTGTTCGCACATGGAAGAGATATATTCTTATCATGCTCCGCACGCGCTTGATTCTATATCGAATATAAAATCATATAATAAATTGCATATTGAACCGGTAATTAAACCAGAATTTAAATTTAGCGTAAATAAATATCTGTTTATATTAACAACATATGAAGATACTGAATTTGTATATGGATTACCGAAATATGAATTAATGCTTAAACATAAAACTAGTTATGAGATAAAGGATAATTTATCGGATTTTATTTATATATATTTATTCAAAGTAAACGAGGTTGTAGAATGAGAATAGGTAAAGTTGATTTGGAATTTTATATTACTCCATTTGATAATGAATCCATTAAAAGTGAAATGATTAATATTTTTGATGATATAGTTGGTATAACTACATTTAAAAAAGCACTTGAGGTAGTGGAGAATAGGATGGAAAATATTTATAAAAAGTATGCACTAGAAGCATTTAATCAAATACTTGTAACTGGTTTATCAGCAACATCAAGTATAGATGTATTTATAAATGAAGAATATAAAGGTATGGTAGATGAATATTGTATAGAGTTTACATTTAGTGATAATTTAGAAAATATCTTTTCACCCCACGAGTTTAAACTGATAGCTAAAAATAAAACCCGTTATAGAAAAAAAATTCATGGTAATTATCGAGCTACTTATATGTATTTATTTAAGGATTTGAGGTGATATAACGAAACCGAAATTGAATGATGTTAAGGTAAAATATAATAATACTCTACATATATACGGTATTAATTTGTTTAAATCTGTATATAATATTTATTGGTTTAAATATAGAATAAAAAAATTATTTAAATATATTGGAAAACATTATCTTGAAATAGCTGATTGTAATGAATTTATAAAAGAAAATTTAGTAGATATATATAATCATATGTTACCAACTACGAAATCTGATATCGTATTTAGTTATTCAATTAGCTTTCCATTTGTAGAAAGCTCATTTAATCATCGGCTAATGAATAAGGATTTTAATAAAATATTAAATTGTATGATTATACAAACAAATAACCCCGATATTATTGATGAAGATCAGTATAGGGTTTATATAGAGAAACAAATAAGAACCGGTGTACCTTTTCCTGAATATCTTTTACTTGTATTAGTAGGGAAAAAATAACCAAAGCATTCTTATAAGAGGGAGGAATAACAAAAGATGAGAATTGAAAAACGTAACGGAAACCTAGAAGAGTTCGATATTACCAAAATACAACGAGCAATTGAAAAAGCATTATTGAGTAGTAATCAACCAAATACATCCCGCGAAATTGCGGAGTTGGTTGCATTGAAATGTTATGATGGGATTAGTGTGGAGGAGATACAAGATTACATTGTGAAGGAGTTACCCGAACCTACCCGCAATGCATTCGTTAATTACCGCCGCGAACGTAACAACGCCCGCTTCATCGAGGATAAGTACCATCTTTCATCTGGTATTAAATTAACCGCGAATGCATTGATTACTCTACAAGCGAGATATCTATTGAAAGATAGTGAGGGAAATATAATCGAAAAGCCGGAGGAGTTATTTGATAGGGTGGCGAGATATGTGGGTATAGTGGAGTTATATTATGAGTACTTATATAATACCGAGAACGTGGGTTCTATATATGGTAAATTGAATGATATGGAGATATCTATATTGGAGCGATTGATTGAGCGGAATAAAAAATTTTTCGGAGATGATAGGGTAACTATTGATCAACTAAAAGAATTTGCGGAAACGAAAAAAACTTTAGTTAAGAGTAAGATAAAGAAATATAGTAATTTAATGAAGTCATTGAGGTTCTTACCTAATTCCCCCACGTTAATGAATGCTGGTACGCCATTGGGTGAATTGAGCGCATGCTTTGTATTGGGAGTACCAGATTCGATTGATGGTATATTTGATGCATTAAAGTATCAAGCAAAGATACAGAAGGCGGGGGGTGGTACAGGATTTTCATTCTCATCACTTCGTGGTTCGGGTTCTATAGTGGGTAGTACAAAAGGGGTAGCATCTGGTGCGGTTAGTTTCATGGAGATGTTTGATAAGGTAACAGATGTTATTAAACAGGGTGGTAAACGGCGCGGTGCTAATATGGGGGTATTGCGTTACGATCATCCCGATATAATGGAGTTCATCACAAGTAAGGATGTGAATAATACTAGGTTGAGTAATTTTAATATTTCAGTTGGGGTAGATCAAAAGTTTTTTGATGCTGTAACTAATGGCGAAGATATTGAATTAAAAAATTCAAATAGTGATGAGGTAGTAGGTAAGATACCCGCAAAGGATATGATGAAAGCAATTATTCATAGGGCGTGGTTAACAGGTGATCCGGGTTTATTATTTCTAGATAGGATGAATGAAAACAATCCGGTAGCACATATATCTAAAATAGAAGCAACTAACCCTTGTGTTACGGGTGATACTCTTCTTTATACTTCTAATGGAATACTAAATATGAAGTATTTACATGAACAGGGGAGGGGTATTAATCCGGTTATCGATAATAGAATAACGGGTGATAAGATGGGAATAGGTAGTAATGTATTTTCTACAGGAATTAAATCAGTTTATAAATTGAAAACCAATGAGGGTTATTATCTTAAAGCAACAAATTATCATCCTATATTTAGTGAAGATAGAGGGGAGATGGTTGAGTTAAAGGATTTGAAGATTGGAGAGAGAATTAGGGTTTTAGGTAGTGGAGGTGCTTTCGGTAATTATGGTAATTTAAAATTGGGTAGATTACTAGGTTTATTTATCGGAGATGGTTCTTTATCTAAAACCCGCAATCCATCACATGTAGCATTTTGGGGAGATGAAAGAGAGTTAGCAGATATGTTTAGAGGATATGTTAGTGATATAGCACATAGAGAATTAAAGGTGCGGGAAATAGAAAATCGCGATGAGAGTATGGTTGCAAGTGTTAGTTTAACCACATTAGCTAAACAGTATGGTATATATGATAACAAATTAAAAGTACCAGAGGTAGTATTCTTTGGTACAAAAGAAATGCAGGTAGGATTTTTACAGGGATTATTTCAAGCAGATGGTACAATTAATTATTCTAAATCACATTCAACAAGAGTAATAAGATTAGGTTCGGTAAGTGAGGAATTATTAGAAGGAGTACAAATGATTTTATTGAACTTTGGGATATACAGTAAAATATATTTGAATAGAAAACCAGAGGGAGAAAAATTAATGCCGGATGGTAAGGGTGGTAAAAAAATGTATCATAGTAAACCATTCCACGAATTGGTTATATCTAATTCGGATGTTAAGAAATTTTCAGATGAGATTAATTTCATTGGTAGTGTTAAAAGAAATAAATTAGCTGAAATGATAGATGGCGCACACTTTAGGGATAGTAAATTTGTAGCGAGGGTTAAATCTATTTCATACATCGGGGAAGAGGAGGTATTTGATTTAACGGAATATGTAAGTCATTCATTGGTTTGTAATGGAATTGTAACATCGAACTGTGGTGAGCAACCATTAATTCCTTATGATAGTTGTACATTGGGTAGTATTGATTTAGGTAAGTATGTAGTTAATGGTAGTATAGATTACGATAGATTGAAATCAGATATAAAAACGGCTTATCATTTTCTCGATGATGTGGTTGATGCGAATAATTATCCGGTGGAGAAGATAGCGGAGGTATCATCAAGTACCCGCAAAATTGGATTAGGATATATGGGGTTTGCGGATGCATTGATTAAGATGGGTATTCCATACAACACAGAGGAAGCGCGGGTAATCGGGGAGAAGGTAATGAAGATATTATATGATACAGCGAAAAAGGAATCAGAGATAACCGGTAAGATAAGGGGTGCTTATCCTTATGATATAAAGAGTGGGATGAGAAATAGTACAGTAGTTACAATTGCGCCAACGGGAACGATAAGTATAATCGCGGGATGTTCATCGGGGATTGAACCACTATTTGCTTTGGCATTTACAAGGAATGTATTGAATGGTAAGAAGTTAAGTGAATTTGTATCATCGGTGCGGGATTACCTTATGAAATATAATCTGTATAGTAAAGAGATAGAGGATGATATTTATAACAACGGGGTAGTTAGCTCCCCCATTTTTTATAAATATAATGAGCGGGGGTATGAACATGCGGAGGTATTGAAAACAGCAATGGAAATAAATTATCAAGATCACATAAGAATGCAAGCGGTATTCCAGAAACATTGTGATGCATCTATAAGTAAAACAATTAATATGAGAAATGATGCAACGGAGAATGATATCATGGAAGCATACTTTTTAGCTAGGAAGTTGGGGTGTAAGGGTATAACAGTATTCAGAGATGGAAGTAAATCAGTTCAGGTATTAGAAATAAAAAAGAAACCCGAATTGGTATTGGGGGATGATGGAGTTCCCATTGATCCAAATTGTAGGAGTGGTAAATGCACACTTTAACAATATTTATATATGGAGTAAGAATGGTGATGATATGAGTAAATACGGGGAATATGGTTCTGGTTCAAAAATAGAGGATTGGGAGCATTACAATCCACATCATTTAAAATTAAATAAAATACCCGAAGAGAAGATGTGCGGGTTATGTGATTCGGTAGCTGATACAATTTTTCCTATAGTTGGTATGGTATTATGTTTTGATTGCGCAAACGAGGTAAAGGAGCGGGATGATATCTTTCTTCAATTGAAACCATATATGAGGGTTAGTAAAGCAACTTTTTGTGGGAGATGTGGTAGAACAGTTAATTGGGGTGCAGCAGCAACAACCAGAATATGCCATAAGTGTACAGTGAGAGCGGGTAAGTTTGAAACTAATTTTAATAAACCAAAATATGGTAGAAGGGTAGTTTAATGGGAATATTTGATAGATTTAAGAAAGCTAATATAAGCACGGTGGAGGAGATAAATAAAACCGGTGGGAACGCCTTTAAGGATATAGCTCTTCCTTTTGCAACATATGTACAGATGTCAGGTATGGATACGAAAGTACCATTATATAGATGGAGTTATCAATGGGTAGAAGATATCTATTATGGTAGTGATTTACTGCGAACCATAGTGAATACATTGAATGGGGAAACATTTAAAAATGGTATTCAGATACGAGCTAAATTCGTAGTTAAGTGTATGGGTTGTGGGGAGGAATTTTTCGAGGAGGTTGAACAATGCCCCATTTGTGGATCGAGGGTAAGGCGACCTGATATACGGCAGAAATCAATGTTGAATAACTTTATCAATAAAAAGAATAGATTTAATTCAACGGTATTTGAGGTGTTGAAATCGGGGGATGTAGATTGCCATATATTTGATAACACATTCTTTTTACTAACTAGGGAGTATTACTACAATGAGGAGGGTATAAGGATAGGTGCAAAGATAGTGGATGTAGTTAGATTAGCGCCGGATAGGATTGAATTGATATTATCATCATACGGATATGGTAGAAATGATATGGGGGATTACTCTTACGTATGCCCTGAACATAGGGAAACATTGGTAACGAAATCGGAAGCGGGTACATACATGTGTCAGTTTTGTGGGAAGGAATTATTACCAGCATGGTTTGCGGCGAATTCGAGTGGAACGGGATCATTAACCAGCAACAACCAGAAGTTATATTTTGGTAAGGGGGAGATATTTCATGGTAAGAGGTGGAGTACGGGGGAAGGATTTGGTGTAGCTCCAATTTATACGGTATATCGTAAACTAATGACATTAATTAAGATGGATGATTTTACATTGGAAGCATATAGTTTACAGCGTTCACCGAAAACCATATTGGTTATAAGGGGGAGAACCGAGAACATTGTACAGGCATGGGAGTATTTGATGAATAAGGCGAGGGAGAACCCAACCCAACCCATTCCTCTGGTATTGGAAAGTGATGGTAATGAAGGTTCAAGGCATGTTATAGAGAAGGTTGATTTGAATTTAAACCCCGCCGAGATGGAAATGACGGAAATGATTAAGCAGATGAGAGAGCAGGTTGGATTGGTATATGGGGTACAACCCATGTTTTCATTGGGTACAGGTGGAGGTTCAGTTGGGGGTGGATTAAGTAATCAGGGATTACAGGTAGCAGTAACCAACAGAACAATAAAGGATAGCCAGAGATTATGGAATACAGCATTGGCATGGTTAGCTGAATCATTGGGGGTAGAAGATTTCGTAGCAGAGTTAAGAAGCAATGAGAATGAGGAGGAGATAGCTAAAGTACAATTAGAAAGTGAGAGAGCTAGATTTGCTCAAGCATTAAAGGGATTAGGATTTGATGTTGATTTGGTATACAAGGAAGATGGTTCAATTGATTTCAGATATAAGAAGGTATCATCTTCATTAACCGCGGATATGGGTGCGGGTGGAATGACACCAGATCAAGCTGGGGAGATACAGGGATTAAATAGCGAAGCTAACGCAGATGATAGGAGTGATAACAATGAGTGAAGAGAAAGCGAATTATAAGGGGAAACCAGTTAAGGATAACGGTCAGCAATACAAACCATATGGTAAACCACAACATACTATACCGGGTAAAAGATATCATAATAGTGGTAGGGATTATGCACCACAAATAAATCCCAACAATATTGCTATTGGAAATAAGAACCCTATAGATGAGGCATTAGCTAATTTACAATATCGCGATGATGGATATCATTGTATGTTTGATGGGCAGATATTTCATAGTGAGGAGGAATTCATTAATCATTTACATAATGATCATGAGTATGAAATGGAGGAGTTAAACAATGGTATACGTGAGGAAAATGGGGTTGGATTGAATGTAATCGATGCCGCAAATGAGGGATATGATAGTAATAGCGGGGTAGCTGTATGTATATATGATGGTAAAGCATTTGATAGTAATAATCAGGAGCAGAATTATTCTAATTTGGTACAACATTTGAAAACCGAGCATACTGATTTGTTTAAGGAGCAACCCCCTACTTTATTACCCCAAGGTACATTGGGTAGGAGAAACAATGGTGGATTAAGTCATAAGCTGGAATATTATATAATGCGACCTAGAAGAGCAACATCCCATAACTATAGTGGTAAACCGGCGGAGATGAAACGTAGAAAGAGATTTGACGCTGGTAAGATGCATGGTGCTTTATCAAGAACCCCGCCAATACAGGGGTTAAAAAATGGTGAAGTGAAAGAGCATTTGATAGCATTCAAGTATGCAGATTTCGTAAAGGGATTGGGTGCATATAGGATGGCGGGGATAGATGAATATCTCGCGAAGAAGATGTATAACGAATATGATTTATATCTAGGTAATCTTGAGGTATTGTTTAATCTATATCGGGATACAATATATAGAGCGCAGGTTAGTAAGGTACATTAGTAAGTTTAATATACCCGCATCCTATTTCATTTTATGAAGAGTACTATTCCAATAAAAGATTCAAACGTTAAGATAATCGTAACCCATAAGGATGGCACAGTTAAGGTTATCGAAAATCACAATATAGTTGTTAATACTGGGTTATCACAGGTAGCTGGATTGATTGGGGGTATAGGTAGTTTTAGTGATGCATATTTTAAATATATGGCAATAGGTACAGGTTCAACTACCGCAGGAGCAACACAATCATTATTGGTAGCGCCAGTGCTATCCGCACAGGAAGCAACAAGAACTTTGGTTACAACCAACGTAACTAATGATACATGTGAGTTTACAACTACATTCTCATTTTCAACTACATATGCGTTAACAGAGGTAGGGATATTTACAAGTACAGCTTTTAAATCAACCAGTTCAACAGTGATGTTAGCGAGGGATCAATTTCCGGTGGTTAACGTGAGTAATGGAAGTTCAATAAAGTTTGTATGGAATGTTATAGCATAATCTCATAATTTATATACCACACTACAATAAGGATATATGGAAACTTTAAATGAATATGAAATCCATAAAGAAATAGAAAAGCAGTTGGGGGATAATCTGATTAGTTTAACTTCAATAGATAACACGATGGTTTCTATTGTTTATAAACATCATTTACCATCAGAGTTTTTTTCTTGGTTAGATAGGAATAATATTAGAATTGTTGGTGGTTCGCCATTGGGTGAATGTAGTGATCCTACAATAAGAACAGAGATGGTGTTAACATGGGTGTTGTAAGTAATTCAGAATTTAAATTCGCATTGTTTCTTTTTGGGATAGTAGAGATATTATCGTTTGTATTTTTTGTTATCGGGGGATTATATGCTGGAAACCTTATGGGATATCTGGTTGATTTTTCATTATTGTTTATACTTTCATTCCTAGCGGTAATACCGGTATTTGGTATAGTATTAACTATAGTACTCGCGCAATATTTCGGGGTTATATTTGATAACTTATCTCCATTGGGTAGGGTTGGATATGGATTGGAGTTAGTATTCCCGATTATAATATATATGATAACAACGGTATATACGATATTTGTGGTATCTAAATTCATTGGGGGTGAATTAGAAAGTGAAATTTGATGATTTGGGTGCGCACGATTACAAAAATGATGAGTACTATACCCCCGAAGTTGCATTGGAATGTTTATTGGATTATGTTCCTAAATCAAGTGTAGTATGGGATTGTACGGATACGAGCGGGAACATAACCGGATTTTTCGGTAGGAATGGATATGGGGTAGTATCAACAAAAGATGATTTTTTTACGCATAGTGAGGGGTTGGGGGATATATTAATCACCAATCCTCCATATTCAAAGAAAACTGATTTCTTGAAACATGCTTATGAGTTGGGTAAACCATTTGCGATGTTATTACCATTAACGGCATTGGAGGGGGTTAATCGGCAAAAATTATAT
>JAEHJW020007251.1_pt1 | contig 25001 bp, 33 predicted proteins | sample 9271431 | NCBI WGS metagenome assembly JAEHJW02 | reverse complement strand
GCTGAGGATATGGGCGTGGCCGTCGGGACCGTTCGGTCGAAGCTCAACCGAGCGCGCACGGCACTCAAGCTGCTTCGGCGCATGGCCAAACGCGGAGAACTGCCCTCATGACGAAGAAGAGCACCATCACCTGCAAAATCTGTGGGGGAGAGCACGCGGGCTTGATCTGCACCAAGTTCGCTTCGGCGCGCGGTCTGCCAGCGACCGAGCGCAAGGCCGCTATGGCGCCCTTGCTCGTGCCGCCCCCTCCCAAGCCAAAGACCAAAGCCAAAAAGGCTAAAAAGGCCAAGAAAACAAAGGCTTCGTCATGACCATCAAAACCGTCGCCAATATCAACCATCGTCCCGATCCGGCGGGGCCCCTGTTCTGCGAAAAGTGCCAGCGTGCAGTTGAAGAGTTCCAATGGGAGACTCCACTGGAGGAGATCGCTTTCGGCCCTAATGATGTCCGAATGCAGCTCACCGGCGAGGTGATAATCACCGTCCGCTGCCATGGCGAGGTCTGGGCCATGTCCAATTGGCGGGGGCGCCTCGCATGATCGCCGCCAAGACCCGACGCTGGGCGACACATCCGGCTGGAAAACGGTTAAGACCTTCAGCATATAGTTCCGCATAGAGAAAATTCGTCCATAGAGAGTTCCGCGATATGACTACCAAAAAGCCAGCGAAAGCCTAGGAAAACCAAGAAACCAGCGAGGAGAAAGCAGCCATGAACTCTCATGAGCCCTACAGCCCTTGGAACGCACCTAATCCCCAGCCGTGGGACGCGCCCGATCCGGAGAACGTCTTCGCGCTGCGCGGGGAAGACCCGAACGGCTCGGCGCCATGCGATATCGACCCGCACGCCTCCCGCTCGGCCGAGCCGATCTGCTTTGCCTGCCAGCGCTGCTATCCGGCCGGGAACAAGAAGTGCACCCGGTGCGGGCGCACGCTTTCACCTCCCAAGCCCTTCCCTGATCTGGAAGCACCTCTGACAGAGACCAGCGACCACGGACGTTCTGTCCCTTATCTGAGTGGAGGCGGAATCGGAAACGCGATTGTCTTTTCCCTGGCGCTTCTTGGCCTTATCCTTCTGGTCGTCAGCGCCCTTCATTATTCGAACGATCCCCTGCGGCATGCGGCGCCCGTCATCCATGGCTTCGAGGGCGGCCAATGATCTGTTACGGATAGATAAAGGGAGCCGAACGTGGACGACACAACGAAGATCCTACTTTCCGCTGCTCAGCGCGTTTTGCCGAGTGGGTACAAGATCGTTCCGGCTATACCGACAGCGGATTGGATCGCGGCGCTGGATGACCGACACATGGTGAATGACCAAAGTTCTCCCGGCGGCTCGAAGTTGGCTCAGATGATCGAGCGAGTCCTGGCGACGGCGCCAGTGGAATAGGAGCCCATCTGATGCCAAGTTGCCCATGCTGCGCACGCAAATTCCGATCCCACGCTGCCTACGAGCTATTCCTCGCCCGCAAGCGTGTCCGTGCTGATCTGGAGGAATACGTCGCCCAGCTGCGCGCCGGCCGCGCCATGGTCGAAATCCTCTCGACCCCTTCCAAGATCCAGCGTCATCGCGCCGATGCCGAATCTCACCGGGCAGGCATGGCATGACGACGAAGCCTATCTGCCCGAACTGCGGACGCCGCAGGCGCCGCGACACCTCCGAAGTCTGCGAGGATTCCGGCTGGGCGCCATGGGTCTGTGACCGATGCGATGAGGAAGCGACCTACCGGGACAACGAGGCGGCGGAATGGAACGATTACCACCACGACGGACTGGATGACCTGCCATGACCTCTCGGCTTGACGAAGAGAAGCGGAACAGAATCAAATACACGCTCCGCAACAGCACCAAGACGATCAAAGAGATAGCGTTGGAATATGAGGTTTCCATCAAGACCGTCTGCCTCCTGCGCAAGGAAGTACAGGCCGAAGTTCGGCGCCCGGCTGGCCCTCCCAATGCCTTTTCGGATGTGCTTGATCAGTTGATGTCTGGGCGTGCGAGGCCAAGGCATATCCCCATCAAGGATTGACATTCCCGGGGCACCGGATGCAGATGGAGATACGCCGTGAAGCGCTGCTACCTATTCGACATCGACGGAACAATCGCCAACATCGACCATCGCCTCCACCACATCACTGGCGAAACAAAGGACTGGCCCGCGTTCTATTCACTATGCGCGGACGATCAGCCGATCCCGCACATGATCGAGCTCGCCCACCACCTCAGTGCGTTCGCCCCCATCCTGTTCGTCACCGGGCGCTCCGAAGAATGTCGGGAAGACACGACCATATGGCTGCACGGCCAAGGCTTCGGGGTACACTTCGTGGCATTTCCCGGTCGCCTCCGCATGCGACCTGTTGGCGATCATCGCCCCGACAACATCGTGAAGGGCGAAATACTCGACGCCATTCTGGCCGCAGGCTGGGCTCCCATCATGGCGTTTGAAGATCGGACGCAGGTCGTGGAGATGTTCCGGTCGCGCGGCATTCCGTGCGCCCAGGTTGCGCCGGGGGATTTCTGATGGACGACAACCGAGGAGACGAGAAATGGCCGAACGAAAATGCAGCTATATGATCCCGGCCGAGGTCGACAGCGTCAGCGGCGTATCGATCGGCGGCCGCCCCTGTGAAAATCCCGCAGTATGGGAACTGTGGGGCGCGTCCGAGATGCGGGCGAGCTGCACCAAGCACGTTGGGCACCTCCTCACCGACGGCGAAGAAACTACCGTGGCACCCGTCCGAGAGCGCGGGATGGCCGGAGATCCTGGCCTTCCGAAAATGCGCTGACCCATGGCCAAGCGCCCACGCAAGGTCGAGCTTGTCTTCTGGCTGCAGGACGCCAAGACCAAGGCTGTCATCGGTGAGAAGGCAGTCGTAGGCGTGACGCTTGATGCCGATCAACAGGCTGGCGCGGCCATGAAACTCAGCACGCCGGACAAGCTCGCCGCCGCCACCGAGCGCGAACGCATCCAGGATTTTGCCTTCCGCGAACTGGTGCAGGCTCTGGCCATCACCGTCTCGCGCTCCATCGCCCAGACTATCAAGGATTGGCTGCACGCTTCGCCGCAATCTTGAACTCCAGCAGTTCGATCGCCCACATGGGGACGGGGTTGGCACCAGGCCGCCCTTCTTCCCGCTTCCAAGCCGTCACTCTCGCCACGCTGCTGTGGAGCATGGCGGCCAAGTCCGCAGTTCCAAGCCCGGCATCGTCCGCCATCTTGATGAACTGCTTGCGCAATTTCTCACGATTGTCCATTATCGCCTCGCTTCACGTGATTGCCGGGTGTCCTCGCTGGCCCTGCTGATCCGGGAGACACGGGCCCGGGAGACGCCAATCTCGCCGGGTCCACCGCTCCTCCGTCCGTCTCATACCGGATAGCATCGCCATCCCACATCGGCCCGCACAGGCCGGAGAACTTCGGCGCGCCCTGCAGTTCCTTGCGCAGCCGCGGACTCGAACTCGTCCCGATGCAGAAATACCCACGCACCTCCATGGCGGCATAGATGGCTCGGGCCTGGGCTTCGTTGAAAAAGAACTTCAACCGCATGGCAAAACGGGGGCGTCGTGAGGCGCCCCCGCTCCCTGGTGTGAGGATTAGGCCGCTTCCGCGAGCTCGCGCCATTCCGAGCGGCCCAGCTCGATCACAGCGCCGCCGGCACGCTCGAAGTCCGTGGCCCTGTCATAGTCCGCCAGATCCTCGGCCGTGCGCGTGATGGCGTTGAAGAGGCCATAACGCGACAAGTCGCTGCCCTCGATGAGGTGGCGCAGGACGCTCTTCTGCTCGCCTTCGGTGAAATTGAGCTTCCGCGACGTGAGCTCTACCACCTTGACGGGGTCGCCCTCGATCTTGTCCTCGACCATCTCCTCGAGGCGCTGGATGCGGCCCTTGAAGGCGGCAGGATCGAAGGCGCCGGCGACGACGTCGCGGACCTGTGCCCAGGTGGCGGCGTCCGTGAGGTTCTTCGTCTGATCGGAGAGCATGGCCTGCACCTGGTCCGTCAGATCCATGCGGCCCCCCACATGATGCTTGCGCAGGGAGCTCTCGCGGAAGAGCGCCATATTGCGGCATTCGTGGGTGAACATCCCGACCTCGATCGAGAGCGCGCCCATGCCGACCTCGGAATTGCTGATGCAGATCGTGGGGCAAACATCGTCATAAGTGACCAGCTTCCCGTTGACGACGCGGCGCGTCCCGACCTGCTCGACCACGCGCTGGTCGACGGCCTTGATGTAGAGGCGCCGCTCAGTGATTTCCGTCGAAATGATCGTGACACCCCCGAGCCTCTGCAGGGCCGGGATGGCGGCTTCCGCCAGATCGATATTCTCGAGCGGGCGATAGCGATCGGACAGGAACGCGCGGGCGCGGCCGTCCAGGGTGCGCACCATGCGCTTCGCCGGCTTGTCGTGCATCCAGCGGTTGACGTTGGTGGCCAGCAGATCCGGGGCTTCGGCGCGCATCCGGTCGTAATACTTCGCCGGGACACCCACATGCTCGCCGATCTGGCGGTGCGCCAGGTCATTGATCGCCAGCGTGCCGTTGCCGGCGATCTTCAGGGCCGGCGCGGCCAGATCGTCCGTGCGGGCTCCCGTGACCATCTCGAGCGCGCTGGTATCGGCCACGTAGTCCTTTTTGCTGGCGGCCTGGCGCTCGATTTCCTGAGCGAGCTCAACGAGGGTTTTGCCGTTTTTCATGACTTCAGTCCTTCACTTGGGCCCGGCTGCCCTCGACCATCGTGGGCCTCACCGGGTTTCGGTGCCGATCGCACCCGTGAGAGCTCGCACGCGGCGGGCCCTCCCGGCTGGGGTCAGCTGTCCTCGTTCTCCCGATCCGCCAGCGTGCAGATCGCTACGATGTTTTCGACGGCGACCCAAAGTTGCTTGCGGTCGTGGTCACTGTTGTGGATGAGAAACATGGTGATCTCCTCGCGGTAGGAAGGGCGCCAACCCTTCATCCCGTATAATATACGCGCCGCACCCAGAACATGCAAGGGCACCCGAAGCAAAAATCTCCCCTCCACAGACAGAAATCCGCCCCACCATTGACCGTTGTCCTTCCAAACCTGACAATATGCCCATCCGAAGCAGTAACCGGGGGCAGGCGCTTTGAGCTGGCACGTCATCGTTTCCGAGTTCAAGCAGGAATATGTCGCCCAGGACAGTATCCACGAACTGGGGCTCGAGACTTTTCTCCCAAAGATGCGGCGAATCACTCGGAGCCACCATCGCTTCGCAGACCCCTTCATCCTCATTTTCCCCGGCTACCTCTTCGTTCAGTGGGACGATTACGAGGACCGCCGTGTGTGGCCAGCTATCCGCCGACAGAGAGGGGTAAAAGCCATCCTCGGCCTGAATGCCGATTGCAACCATGTCATACCGATAAATGATAGCGATTTCAACCGCTTGCAGGAACTCGCCACAGAAATGAGCCTACCTGCTCCGCTGGTTAACGGCCGTCCCAAACCTCTCCCTCCAGAGACCATGATCAAGGTCTTGTGGGACGCGATGCCCGGAGCCATAGGGAAAATAGAATTTGACAATGGAATCAGGGCCGACGTACTTCTGAGCGCGGCCGGGGTGGCGAGCAAGATTTCTCTCCCCCGGGAATTGATCGAGGCGCTATGAAAACCGAAGGCGCCCCGTCGTCGGGCGGCGTGGGAAAATCTCACCCGCTCGAAAGTCAGCCCCACTCCTTGTCGGATAGCCGATAGGTTGGCGCATTTATCGCCTTGGCGGCGAGCCCTTGGTTTTAAACCGACCATCCATGGATGGCGGCTGCTACCCGGAAGGATGCAGGGGCGAGGGCTTACCGCTGCGGCGCTGACGACCACGACAAGACATCGAACCGGACCCGGGGGCGGTACCCGGCGCCTCCACCAGAAGCAGTAGATAACGAACGTATCCTCAGGTCAAAGCTGGTACGTTAGGATTAGGTAGGAAAGAGACAGCCTGCTGTTCTACTGTTTCTGATGGGAGCGAAATAGGGTCGACGGGCGAAAGACGGTCGTGCGAGGCAAGGTGGCATTCGTCAAAGGGCAACATCGCCAATGACAACCTGGACGGTGGCACGGTCCTCAAGGCCGCGTAACTGATACCGGAGCACGGGGCGGGCTCGGCAACAGAACCGCCCCACCGCATACTCCCCGGCCGCGTGCGGTCGGCTCCGGCGCTGGAATATGAGGGCGACCGGCTGCGCTGGACAAACCTTCGGGACAAACTCGGCGCACCGTATCCCGCGGCCATAGCTCAGCGGTAGAGCACTGTCCTTCCAAGTCAGGTGTCGCCAGTTCGAGCCTGGCTGGCCGCTCCAACATGCGAAATTGCGCGTTTCCGCAAACTGACCGGAAATGCTTGTAACCCATCCCATCCACCTGGCGAACATGCGAGCCACCAATGCCTGTCCCCCTCTCGAGACGAAAGCCGGTCAAGCCATCGAAGCTTGGCCCGAAAGCCCACGGCATCGGCCCAGGACGCGGGCCCGGCGCGCCGGCATTCCAGCCCACGAACCAGCAGCGGGCGATGGTGAAGGCGTTGGCGATCGCCGGGTTTCGACAGCGGGACATCGCCAAGGCGATCCGCAACCCGGCAACGGACCAGGCAATCGGGGTCAACACCCTTTTGACGTACTTTCGGGACGAGCTGGATCTGGCGTTTTTCGAGACCGCCGCACTGACCGTCCAGAATTTCATGCGGAAGTGCACGGGCGCGCCGGCGCAGTACGACCCCAAGACCGGAAAGCTGATCCGGAAGGAAGTCGAATCCGACACGCGGGCGCAAACCTTCTTCCTGAACACCCGTTTGAAGGCGGAAGGCTGGAACGCCCGCATCGAGCACACCGGAAAGGATGGCGCTCCATTGCCTGGAAGCATCGGCGTAATGAGCGATGAGCAGCTTGACCAGTTCATCGAGCGACTTGAAAGTCGCACAAATCCTGGCGCAAGCGAAGGCGGAGAGAGCCCGGCGCCAAAGAAGACTCGAAAGCCTCGAAAGTCACACGGACGAGATAAGGGAGCGGTGTAAATCCCTCCACGCCTTCATCTGCGAGGCTTGGGAGATCCTAGAGCCTGGGACGCCATTCGATGATAATTGGCATCTTGAGGCGATTTGCGAACATTTAGAGGCAGTTAGCCGAGGAGAAATCCTTCGGCTTCAGATCAATATCCCGCCAGGCCCGATGCGCTGGGATTCCCTTGTGGAAACGGCGCGCGGCCCTGTTTTGCTTAAGGATATTGTGCCCGGCGATAAAGTGCTGACGCACAAATCGCGCTACCGCGCCGTATCCGCCGTCCATGACCAAGGCGTGCTGCCAATTTTGAAGATTACGACCCATTCCGGTCGCGTGACACATGCCGCCCCATCCCACCCATATCTGACCCCAAACGGTTGGGTCGAAGCAGGTGACCTGAAGATAGGCGATGTGCTTGCCACAGTTGTGCCTGAGGAAGATCGGTTATCCGGCACCCGGATGGCTCCGGAAGAGGCTAGGCTTCTGGGCTATATCGTTGGTGATGGGAGCGTGACTACAAACGTGGCGGGTTTTACCAACGCTGATCTTGAAGTGATCGCTGATTTTGAGCGGTGCGCGGCATATTGTGGGTTTAAGACGGGTAAATCCCATCGAAAAAACCACTGGCATGTCCGCCTCCATGGCGGCGGCAAAGTTCACGCATTCTTGGACAAGCACGGCTTGCGCGGGAAAAGCTCTTACGACAAGCGCATCCCGGCCGCCGTCATGTCGGGGCGCCGCGAAGTCGTTGCCAATTTTGTCGGCGCGTATTGGACCTGCGATGGTGGATTTGATGTGCGCCCTACTGGAGGCCGTGAGTCTCGCTACCGGGCATATGGAACCACGGTAAGTCGAGACCTGGCCAATGATTTGGTCTACGCCCTTGGCATACTGGGCATTGAATCCAGATTGCGTGAAAGATCGCGCGCCCTGGAAACTGCCCGGCAGCCCGGCGGAATTTATCGGTACTTCAGCATTGAAGTGCAGAAAGAAGAAATGACGGGCCGCTTTGCGGACCTTCCCGGCCTTTGCACCAAGAAAAAAAACATCGCTTCCAAGTGCCGATCAGCGTTTAGCAGGCCGTTGTGGGATGATCATATCATCTCGATTGAGCCGGAGGCTGATGCGCATTGCCTATGTTTGACGGTCGAAGAGGATCACTCCTTCACCTGCTCAGGCATTGCCGTAAAAAATACCATGAAATCTCTGCTGGTTAGCGTTTTCTGGCCGGCATGGGAATGGGGCCCGGGCGCGATGCCTTGGCTCCGATATCTAGGCACCTCCTACGATGAAACGTATGCCCGGCGCGATAGCCGTCGCATGCGCGATTTGGTGTCGAGTTCTTGGTATCAGGCCCTCTGGCCGATGGAACTCACGCGCTTCGGTGAAGGGTCGTTCGAAAACACGATGCATGGAAGCCGAGAGGCCAAGGTCTTCGCCAATCTGACCGGCGGTCGCGGCAATCGCCTCTTGCTCGATGACCCGCACAGTGTGGACACTGCGGAATCCGTCGGAGATCGCCTGAAGGTCACGCGCCGGTTCCGGGAAAGCCTCCAATCCCGCCTGAACGATCAGAAGCGGGACGCCATCATCGTCATCATGCAGCGCCTCCACGAACGAGACGTCTGCGGCGTTATCGAAGAGCTTGGCCTTCCCTATGTGAAGCTCATCCTCCCCATGGAGTTCGAGCCCAAGCGCAAGTGCATCACGCACTTCGGGGGCTACACTTGGGAGGATCCGCGCACGGAAGCGGGCGAATTGCTTGACGAGGGCCGCTTTCCGCGGGACGTGGTCGACGCCCTGAAGATTGCTTCGGGCTCCCATGCCTACGCTGGCCAATACCAGCAGCGTCCGACGGCCCGCGAGGGCGGCCTATTCAAGCGCCAATGGTTCCAGATCGTGGATGCGGTTCCGGCCGAGGCGCGCCGGGAAGTGCGCCGGTGGGACTTGGCTGCGACCATCCAGAAGGATTCGAACGATCCGGACTGGACGGTTGGCCTGAAGATGGCGACGGACGGCACCAGGTTCTACATCAAGGACGTGGTTCGCTTCCGTGATGCCGGCGACATGGTGCGCCGTTCGATCAAGAACACCGCCTCCGTCGATGGTCATGCCTGCCATATCGAAATCCCCCAAGATCCGGGGCAGGCCGGCAAGGATCAGGCCAAGAACATCATCGGGCAGAATGCGGGCTTTCGAATTTCCGCGATGCGTGAGACCGGCGACAAAGGCACGCGCGCCGAACCATTTGGCGCCCAGCTCGAGGCCGGGAATGTCTATTTGCTGAAAGGCGACTGGAACGAAGCCTTCATCGAGGAACTTTGCGGATTTCCTGTCGGCCATGACGATCAAGTCGACGCCGCATCTGGAGCCTTTGCCTACCTGACACGAACCTCAGGACCGCTGGTGATCAGCAAAAAGGTTCTCCACCGCGCAAAGGTAACGCACCGTCGATGACAAAGGCCAGAACTCCGAAGGTCACCGCGGTGCAGAAGCCAAAGCCGAGCCGGCAGGTTGCCGCTGCGGCGCTGCCGGCCCCGCGTTTGCCGATGAAGGTGAGCGATATGGCGCTCGAGCGCGCCAAGGCCCGTCGGCGCCGGATGCTTACCGACGAAGAGTGCACGGCCATTTTTGAGCCGGCCGTGCCGCCTCCCGGCGTCGTGCCGAAGGGCCATAGCCTAGCCATGGACAGCGCGGTGGTCGATATCGCGGCGTGGGGTGGTGCGGGGCTGTATTCCTACGGCGTCAGCCAGGGCATGACGTTTCTCGGCTACCCGCTGCTGTCGGAAATGGCGCAGCGCCCCGAATTCCGCCGCATCTCCGAGGTCATGTCGACCGAGATGACGCGCAAGTGGATCAAGATCCACGCGAAGGGCGACGAGGACAAGTCCGACAAGATCGAAGAGCTTGACACGGAAATGAAGCGCCTCGGCGTGCAGGCGGCATTCCGGGAACTGGCCGAGCAGGACGGCTTCTTCGGCCGTTCGCACCTCTACATCGACCTCGGCACCACGGACAAGCGCGAGGAACTGAGGACGCCGATCGGTGACGGCCGCAACAAGATTTCGCAGGCCAAGGTCAAGAAGGGAGACCTGAAGCGCATCAAGACCGTGGAAGCGGTATGGTGCTACCCGGCGCAGTACAACGCCAACGACCCGCTGAAGCCGGACTGGTACAAGCCGTCCAGCTGGTTCGTGATGGGCAAAGAAGTCCACGCCTCCCGGCTCCTGACCTTCGTGGGGCGCGAGGTTCCGGACCTGCTGAAGCCGGCCTTCAGCTTCGGCGGCCTCTCGCTGTCCCAGATGGCGAAGCCCTACGTCGACAACTGGATCCGGACTCGGCAGTCGGTGTCTGACTTAGTGAGCAATTTCTCGGTCTCCGGCATCAAGACAAACATGGCCGCCACGCTTCAGGCCGGCGGCGATGACATGTTCAAGCGATTGGACCTGTTCAACGCGCTCCGCGACAATAGCGGCGCCATGATGTTGGACAAGGATACCGAAGACTGGTTCAACATCAGTACTCCGCTGTCTACGCTTGATGCTCTGCAGGCCCAGAGCCAGGAGCACATTGCGGCGGTCTGCGGCATTCCGCTGATCAAGCTTCTGGGGATTTCTCCGGCAGGTCTGAATTCGTCAAGTGAAGGCGAGATTCGGATTTTCTACGATTGGATCGCCGCTTATCAGGAGCAGTTCTTTGCGACTAATCTTCACCGCCTGCTGGGCTTCATCCAGCTTTCGCTGTGGGGGAAGGTGGACGAGGACATCACCGCGACGTTCGAGCCGCTGTGGTCCTTGGACGAGACGGCTCTGGCCGGCATCCGCAAGACCGACGCCGAAACCGGGCAAATCCTGATCGACAGCGGTGCGATCTCCACAGAGGAAGAGCGCCGCCGCGTCGCGGAGGATCCCGATACGCCATATGCCGGGCTCGATCCGGAAGACATGCCTGATCTACTCGAAGAAGAGGAAGAAGGCGGCATCGAGCCTCCGGGCGGCCGGCCCAATCCGGAAGCCGCTGAAGTGGTCCCGGCGAAGGAACAGGCGTCCAAGAAATGAGCGGCGCGCGCCGGCGCAAGCCCAAGACGAACGACAAGGTGTTGCGTCCGGTCCATCCAAACGCCGGCATCCGAGCCGCCTACCGCCGGCAGCTGGAGAAGCTGATCGAGGAGATGAACGCCTCGGTCCAGTTCTGGCTGAAGCAGGCCTACAAGGCCAATGACCCGGTCATTGCGCAGGACGAACTGCCGGCCAATGTGCTGCAGCGCGCCATCCGCAAGCTGGGCAAGCGCTGGCAAAAGAATTTCGACGACGCCGCCCCGAAGCTGGCGGATTATTTCGCCAAGTCCGTCGACAAGCGCAGCGCCGCGGCCCTGAAGAAAATCCTTCGGGATGGCGGGTTCAGCGTGAAGTTCGACGTCACGCGCACGCAGAACGACGTCTTCACGGCCCTGGTCCACGAGAACGTCTCGCTGATCAAAAGCATCCCGCAGAAGTACCTGACGGATGTCGAGGGCTCGGTGATGCGATCGGTGCAAGCCGGGCGCGATCTGGGCACGCTGGCGAAAGAACTGGAGCGCCACTATGGCGTCACCAAGCGCCGGGCGGCTTTTATCGCGCGTGATCAATCGAACAAAGCTACGGCGCAACTCACCCGCGCCCGGCAAGTCGATCTCGGCCTAACCGAGGCCATCTGGGTCCACAGCGGCGGCGGCAAGACGCAGCGCCCCACCCATGTCGCCGCCAGCAAGCGCAAGCAGCGCTATGACGTGCGCCGCGGCATGTGGGATCCGGATGCCCACGGCAAAGGAAAAGGTGCCTTCGTGCTGCCGGGTGAGCTCCCGAACTGCCGCTGTGTCAGCAAGACCATCGTCCCGGGGTTTGAATGAAATGGCTGATGTTCGGGAATTGCCAAAGGGAACCATGTTCTCTCCCGAAGACGCGGCCTCGCGTAAGATGTGGGCAGAGCAGTTCATCTCCACATTCAAAGGCGTGGCGCGCGCGGCGGGATACGGCATATTCGTTGGCGGCAGCCTGATCCGCGATATTGACCTTGTTGCCGTGCCGTGGCGCGAGCCCATGCGGTTCAAGACGCCCGATCTCTGGGTTCTCGAGCTGCACCACACGATGGGGCTCGTGTTCGGAAACCACGGGCACACCCTTCATGGCCATCGCTGGTTTGCGCTCTGGGACCCAGCGCATCCAGATCACCAGATCGACCTGAAAATCATCCTGCCGGCCGCCCCGCGCGCGGACCCAACTGTGAACGGAGACTGACGTAATGATCGAGAACGAAGACCCGCAGGCCGCCGCCGTCGATCCGACCGCCGCGCCGGAAGTTGCCGCTGACCCTGCGCCGACGCCGGAACCCTCCACTGAAGATGAGCCGGATTCGGAAGTTCCCGACGAAGACGACCTGTTGGCCGACATCCGAGCCCACATCGAAGCCCTTATGGGGACCGACGTGGCAGCCATGGTGGAGAAAGCCTTGGCGCCGTTCGAAGAGCGCTTGCGCCGGCTCGAAGTCGGCATGAAGCACTTCCTGTAGCAAGGAGGTGCTTTTTGTGCTTCGGGGCGACTATGGCGACTATTTCGCCACGGACACCAAGTCCCTTGGCTTGAACGAAATCCAAGTGATGCTGCTTCTGAACCACGCCGACGACGACCTACTGGAATTTGTCAGCAAGATGGCTCTGAACGCCTCCGCAATCCTTTCCCTTACCCAGCCAGCCGGGAACTGCTGATGCCTTATGTCGGCACGAAAAAGCTGATCCGTACCAAGGGCCCCGATCTGATGTTCTGGTGTCCTGCGTGTGGTCACGCGCATGTGATCGACGTGACGCATCGCGGGTGGTCATGGGATGGCCATGCAGATGCTCCGACGATCAGCCCGAGCGTGCGGGAATTCCTCCCGGCCCGCGAAGGCAAGAACCCAGGGCGGACCCTGTGCCACCTCTTCGTCAAGCGTGGCCAGATCGAATATCTCGGGGACTGCGCGCACGCCATGAAGGACACTACGATCGACATGCAGCCAATCCCGGACGATTACGGAGGACTGGAATAGATGCCGCCGGTCAGCGAAGCGCAGCGCCGTGCCATGTATGCGGCCGCCGAGGGCAAGTCCAAGCTCGGAATCCCGCGCTCGGTCGGCAAGGAGTTCGTGGCTAAGGACGATCAGGAAGACTTCGCCACGGTCGATATCCCGCTGCTGATCCGCCTGATGGAGTTCGCCCGCGAGGATGCGAAGGACGACGAGGCCCTGCATGTGGTCGCTGAGAACGCCGTGAAGGCGAGCGGACGCTTGGGCATGAAGGACTATGCCAAGCTGGTGAGCCAGACGGGCGCGACCGCCTCGGATGGCGCCGAGATCGCCGCCGGCATCCTGTTCGTGGCGCCGGATGGCGACGTTCTGCTACTGCGCCGCTCCGCCGATGAGCCGAACTATGGCGGTTTCTGGGGCCTGCCCGGCGGGAAGGCTGAGGACGGCGAAGACGCAGTGACCTGCGCGCGCCGCGAGACGCTGGAGGAGATCGGCGTCGATCCGGGCCCCGACGGCCTGCGCATCATCGACAAGATTCTGACCCCGAACGGCATGATCTTCACGACCTTCTCGAAGCCTGCTGCAAGCAAATTCACGCCCGTCCTGGACGCCGAACATTCCGGCTGGTGCTGGGCATCGCTCGACATGCTTCCGCAGCCCCTGCATCCCTCCGTGGCCCGCACGCTGGGCGAGAACATCGGAGCGGCCATGGACATGCAGCCGGCCGAGTGGGCAAAGCTTCGCGAGACGTTCGCCAAGTGGACGCGCGAGGAAGAGGCCGAGCCCGAGCATGCCGACGACGACGCCAATGGCGCCTTCAGCGAGAAGGACAAGGCCGCGGCCTCCTCCAAGGTCAAGCACCGGGAAGACATGCCGGAATCCGCTTTCCTGCAGCCCGCAGAGCGCAAGTACCCGGTCAAGGAAAAGACGGACGGCGAATGGTCCTATGATCGCGACCTGCTGCTGGCCGCCGCGCGCGAGGCGCGCATGCACGGACACGCGGACATCGCCGCCCGGGCAGACGCCATCCGCAAACGTGAGTTTGGGTCGGCCAAGGCAGCCGAGGACGCTGCGATCCTTGCCATGGACAAGGGCACCTACGACGCCCGCGGCAAGCGCATCAACACCGACGACATCTTGGCCATGGACCTGTCGCCCAGCGTCCGGACCTATGACAAGGACGGCCAGCTTCACATCAGCCGCACGCCGATCTCCAAAGCGATGGTGTCGGAATATTACGGCCGGGAGATCCCGAACGCCGATCAGCTTGGGCTCGATCCGAACAAGAAATATCGTCTTCTGCGCGATCCGAAAGAGCTGAAAAAGGGTGCTGCATCGTCCAATGGCAAGCAGCTTATGTTCAGTCATGTGCCAGTGAGTGCGGACGATCCGCAGAAAGACGAATGGGTAGGATCGGTCGGGACGGATGCGGAGTTCGTTGACCCCTACCTCTACAACAGCCTCCACGTTCACGATCGCCTCGGAATCGATGGAATCGAATCCGGCGAACAGAAGGAAATTTCCGCCTCATATCGTTATCGCCCCGATATGACTCCCGGCGTATTCCGTGGCGAGGCTTACGACGGTGTAATGAGAGACGTCGAGTTCAATCATATTTGCCTCGTTTCGGACGGCCGATGTGGAGACGACGTTTTTGTTTACGACGAAAAACCCAAGGAGACGAAAATGCCGAAAACTGTGCTGTCGCGTAAGGCCGCGGTGCTGAAGGGTGCCGTTTCGGCATATCTGATGCCCAAGTTGGCCATGGACGCGAAGGGCGGGATTCCCGCCATCGATCTGACGCCGGTCCTCAAGGACATCACCTCCGGCAACTTCAAGGCGCGCCGCGGCCAGCTGATTACGGCCATCAAGTCCGCGACGGCCGGTAAGCTCGCCATGGACGCGAAGCTCGACGATCTTCCGGCCTTCCTCGGTGCCTTCGATGCCGAAGAGCCCGACGAGGACGACAAGAAGAAGGCTGACGACGAGGACGAAGACGAAAAGGCCAAGGCGAAAGCCGAGGATGAGGATGAAGAGGAAGAGGAAGAAGAGGAAAAGCGCAAGAAGGCCGCGAAGGATGAGTTTCTGAAGAAGAAGCTCTCCGCCGAAGACAAGGCCGCCTATGACGCTCTCGACGACGACGAGGACGACGATGAGGAAGAGAAGCGTGCCATGTCGAAAGACAGGAAGGCGAAGGACAGAAAGGCTCGGGACGAAGACCCGAAGATGAAGCCGGAAACCGTCACGAAGCCGGCCATGGACGCCGCCATTGCCCAGACGGAAAAGCGCGTCGCCGCCCGCTTCCGCGCGATCCGGGAAGCCGAGAAGGCCGTCGCGCCTTATGTCGGCGATCTCGGCATGGCCTTCGACAGCGCCGAAGAGGTCTACCGCCATGCGCTGGAAGCCAACGACGTGGACACCCGTGGCATCGACCCGTCCGCGTTCCCGGCCATGCTGAAGCTCGTCCCCCCCCCTGGTTCCAAGCACAAAACCACGGACTTCGCCATGGACGCGGCGGCTTCGGACAGCTTCATCACCATGTACCCGGACGCCTCGCGTCTCTCGAACGTATAAGGAGCGATCACCATGTCTCTCGGAAACTCCCTGGGCCAGCTCCAGGTCAACGTCCAGCCCGCTCCCGGCGTGGTTGGAGACTTCTGCACTGCCAACCCGCGCTTTTCCGCGCTGGCTGGCCCCGGCGGTTTCGTCGCTGGTCCCTCCGGCACTTATGTCGGGCGCTTTGCGTGGGCGTCGTTCTCTGCCGTCGATACCGATGGCGCGCCGGCCGACGTCAACAACTACGGCACTGGCCCCGTCACTGGCTTCATCCATCGTGAACAGCAGGGTCTCATCACGACCTATCTGGATCACGCCAGCCTGCTGGTGCCAGCCGGCTTCCCGATCACGGTCATGGACGGCGGCGACTTCTGGGTCGTCAATGACGGTGCGGCTGCGGCCTATCCCGGCATGAAGGCCTATGCCAATTATGCCGATGGTAAAGCCACCTTCGCCGCCACCGGCGCGCCCAGCACGGCCTCCGCCACCGGCTCGATAGCCGCCGGCGCGGGTGCCTCCGCCACCGGTACGATCGTGGACAACATCTTCACGGCGACGGCGGCCCTTTCAGGCACGTTCGTCGCAGGCGGCGTCCTCACCGGCTCCGGCGTCGCCACCGGCACGGCTATCGTCGCGCAGGTGCTTCCACTGCTGTCTGGCGAAGCCTTGGGCGGCCTTGGTCGCTATTCGGTCAGCATCGCCGGCCAGTCCGTCACTTCGACCACCATCAGCGAAACCTGGGGCGTCTTCACGGCCGCTTCGGCGCTCTCCGGCACCTTCGGCGCCGGCGACACGCTGACGGGCTCGGGCGTCTCCTCCGGCACCGTGATCATCTCGCAGCTCACGGGCACCACTGGTGGCCTGGGCACCTATGTCGTCAACCTGACCCAAACCGCCTCCAGCACCACGATCACTGGCGGCACGACCATCGAGACCAAGTGGTACTGCCGATCCACTGGCGCCGTTGGCGAGCTGGTCAAAATCTCGTCGCAGCCCCAGGGCTAAGGAAGGATCACAGAAATGAACTTCAATAATCTCGCAGACGCGAAAAAGGCCTGGGGCGAGCACCGCGGCCAGTTGGCTAAGCGCGGCATCGTCATGCCCAGCGTGGTCTCCTATATCCCGGAGCCGTGGAAGGAAAACTTCGGCCTCGCGATGGACGCCCAGCCGGGACTGACGACCGACCCCAATTCCGGCATCCCCACCATGTTGTCCACGATGGTGGATCCACAGGTGTTCCGCGTGCTCTTTGCGCCCAATCAGGCGGCCGTCATCTTCGGTGAGCAGAAAAAGGGCGACTGGCTGATGAAGACCACCATGTTCCCGATCGTGGAGCATGAGGGCGAAGTTTCCAGCTATGGCGACTTCAGCGAAAGCGGCCATGCCGGCGCCAACTCGAACTGGCCCCAGCGTCAGAGCTACCTCTTTCAGATCGTCAAGGAATATGGCGAGTATGAGCTGGAAGCGGCCGGCCTCGGCAAGATCAACTGGGTCACAGAAGTGGACGTCGCCGCGGCCACGATGCTCAACAAGTACCAGAACCTGACCTATTTCTACGGCGTGCAGGGTCTGGAGAATTATGGGCTTCTGAACGATCCGGGCCTCTCGGCCTCGATCACCCCCGCCACGAAGGCCAATGGCGGCGCAACGTGGTTCGTCCCCGGCACCGGCCAGCCCAATGCCACCGCGAACGAGGTCTATAACGACGTCATCGCGCTGTTCCAGAAAGTCGTGAACCAGAACTCCGGTCTGGTCGACAAGAAAGCCAGGATGAAACTCTGCATGTCCCCGGACAGCAGTGTCGCGCTGACCTTCACCAACAGCTTCAACGTGAATGTCGAGGATCTTCTGAAGAAGAACTTCCCCAACATGACCGTCGAAACTGCCATGCAGTATGGTGTGCTGGATGCGAGCAACCCGCAGGGTATCGCCGCCGGCAACCTGGTGCAACTGATCGTGTCGGAAGTGGACGGCCAGCAGGCCGGCTACTGTGCCTTCAACGAGAAGCTGCGGGCCCATCCGATCATCCGCGCCCTGTCGTCCTTCAAGCAGAAGGAAACGGCTGGGTCATGGGGGGCGGTCGTGAGGCAGCCCTCATGCATCTCGAGCATGTTGGGCGTCTGAACCCTTTGAACAAGCGTGAGTGCGGCGCCATGAGGGTGCCGCGCTTCTTCCTACCACCCCACAAGAGATTGGGACCATGACGATGACTGCGAAGCGCAACTATTCCGGTCGTGCCGTCCGAAACGACTCGGCGCCCACCGAACAGCCTGTCCGCGCCGAAATCCGCTCTGGCACTCGTGCCTCATCCTCCAGTTTTGTTTCCGTGGCTTGCAAGGTTCCAAATGGGATCGAGTTGCAGAACTATAAGATGGTGGACAGCGCTGAGCCGCTTACCGGCGGCGGCCAGCGGATGGTGAAGGTAGCTCACAAGGATGGTCCACCGATCCGGATCAATGGGCCGTCCCGCTATCACGGCGCCGCGCCGACCTGCCAGATCGTCATGGGATTTGCCATCACCCCGCGCGTTCCCGCCGATCATTGGGAACGCTGGCTGGCGGCCAATAAGGATTCGGCCATCGTCAAAAATGGCCTGATCTTCGCCAATCCCGACCGCGATAGCCTGCGGGATGAAGCGGAAGACCATCGCAAGCAATTCTCCGGTCTTGAGCCGTTGGCGCGCCGCGGCGATCCGCGTGCGGAAGCCTTGGCCCGGCGCAAGAACAAGCTGAAAATCGAAGAAGCAGCGGAATCCAGCAAGCCTTTCGAGGACGATCACGATCCTGAGAACATCGAACCGGACGAGGGCTGATCGCCAATGGCAACCGGTGCGATCGCCACCTTCGACTATGCGCAGTGGCTCCTCCTCTATCCGGAGCTGTCCAACGTGACCGAGGCGCAGGCTGGCATGTGCTTTGGCCTCGGCACGTTGTTCCTGCGCAACGATGGCACCGGCCGCGTGACGGACAATTCCACTCAGTTGTCCCTGCTGAACATGCTAACCGCCCATATCGCCTTCATCGGCTATGGCGACAATGCGTCCGGCGGGGCCAGCGGGCTCGTGGGCCGCATCAGCAGCGCCACTGAGGGCAGCGTGTCTGCGTCTGCGGAGATGGCCGCGCAGCCTGGCAGCGCCGCATGGTTCCTGCAGACCAAGTACGGGGCCATGTATTGGCAGGCGGTCGCGGCCTTCCGCACCTTCGCCTACCGCGTCGGCCCCGGCATGTATAATGGCCTCGGTGTAGGCCAGGACGCCATCCGGCAGGCCTTCGCCGCAGTGCCATGGCAGAGCTTCTAATGGCTTCCACACGGGGCGGTGACAAGCTTGGGGCGGCGCTGCGAGAAATGGCCGCGAAGCTCGCCAAGGCCAAGACGGTTAAGGTCGGGTTTCTTGAGGGATCGACCTATCCGGACGGGACTTCGGTTCCCATGGTGGCCGCAATCCAGAATTTCGGGGCGCCGAGGGCAAAAATCCCTCCGCGTCCCTTCTTCACATCGATGATCCAGCAGAAGTCTCCGACTTGGGGAAAGGCCATCGCCATCAACCTCAAGGCCAACGACTATGACGCAAAGCTCACCCTCGAGAGCGTCGGAATCGGTGTCAGCGACCAGCTGCGGGACTCGATCATCGAGACCAATGAACCGGCTCTGAGTCCGATCACCGTCATGCTTCGCGGCATGAAATCCCACGATCAAAGCCTCGTCGTGACTGGAAAGACGGTTGGCGAGGCCGCAGCCCGCGTTCGGGACGGCAAGACCAATTACGGGGCGTCCACGAAAGTGCTGGACGATACCGGGCACCTCCTCAATTCCGTCGACCACGAGGTCAAATCCTAGAAGGATCCCACCCATGAAGATCATTTCTCGCGCGCTCACCGCTATCGCCGGCCTCCTTATGATCGCAGGCCTGGCCGCGCCTGCAATGGCCGGTAACACCACTCTTTTCAGCTCGACCAAGGGCGATATCGTCTTTCCGCTTTCCCCGCCCACGAGCTCCGCTTCCGGCAACTTGGACAACACGATCATCGGCGCGACCACTCCGGTGGCCGGCACGTTCACCTCTGTGACATCCACCGGCGCAATTGCCGGACCGGTGTCCGCCACGACTCTTGGCGCTTCGGGCGCGGTGACACTCAGCCCGGCGTCCGCCGCAGTTGCTATTTCCCCCACCGGGACCGGGACAGTCACGATCAACCCGGCGACCGCGAGCGCGATGGACAACGTCGTGATTGGCGCAACTACACCAGTCGCTGGTTCGTTTACTACGTTGAAAGGAACCAGCGTCGCTTTCTCTGGCACTGCTCCGGCAGTTACCGGAACCGGCACGCCTACCATCGTGGCGACATCGACGGACAATGCTGGCGAAGTGACCGCAGGGGCGAGCGCTACCAGCGTGGTGATCACCTTCGCGACGGCCAAGACCAATGCGCCCTTCTGCGTGGTGACTTCACAAACACAACTCGCGGCGTTCGCTTATACGATTAGCACTACTGCCATTACGATCACACAGACGGCAACCAGTGGGAATCTAATCGACTATTATTGCGTCCAGCATTGATCTGACACCATGAATCTGCATGGCATCGTTCGGGGCGTGATTCCGGCAGTCAATCCGGACACGCCCGCGATGGTCCAGATCAGCAATGGCTATACGCAGGACGCCAACTATCGGCAGGTTCCTGCGTATCAGACGCCGGGCGCGGTGACGGCATCCATTGCCCTTGGTACTCTCGACGTCACCGCCGTTGCTTCGGGCTATCTCGCCGCAGGCCAGACCTTGACTGGAATCTCGGTGCTGGCCGGCACGAAGATCATCGAGCAGATGACGGGCACGCCCGGTGGCATCGGCACATACAGCGTGCTGCCCGAGCAGGCCGTTGCCAGCGAGGCTATGACGACGAGCCTCGCAGTCATGGCGCAGGTCCAGGCTCTGACCTTCCGCGATCTGACGCAGATCGACGGCCTCAATCTGCAAGGGACGCGACGGGGGATTTACCTCTTCGGGAAGATCGACGGTCTCGTCCGCGCAGAAAACAAAGGCGGCGATCTCATCACGATTGCCAGCGGCGTTCATGCCGGAATTTGGCTGGTCGCGCTCGTTCTTGAGAATTGGCCAGGTTGGTGCAAGGTAGCGGCGACGCAGCAGAATGGAGCATGACGGATGTATTCGAACCTCGCCAATTTGATCGCTTCCGCCGGCCCCGTATTTCTCGCGGGAAGCGACTGGGAAAACATCACCACCAGTGACTATTTTCAGGTCAAGTCCGGCGTTTCTATCCTGAGCGGAGTGACGGTCAACACGGGCGGCACGACCTCGACGGCCGAACTATTCAACGGCACTTCATCCGTTGTGACCATGACGAAGGCCACACCCGCTGTAATTTCTTGGGCATCTCATCCCTTTTCGGCTGGAGATGCAGTGCGGTTCACGACCACCGGTGCGCTCTATACCGGCCTGACCGCAGGAACGACCTATTATGTCTCAACCGCAGGTCTGACTGCGGATGAATTTGTGGTCGCTGATACGCAGGCTCATGCACTCGCCGGGACCAATTCCATCGCAATGTCAGGGACGGAGTCCGGCGTCCAGACCGCATGGGATGTCACGCGTCCGATTGGCACCTATGACACGACCACACGTGGGAATATTCCAGCGGGCGCCAATGGGCTAAAACTATCCAGCGGCCTGATTGCGGTTACTGCAGACGGCGGAACTCCGGCCAATCTAACGATTGCCTATTTCTGATGTCTCCTGACACACTTCAGATCGCGGCGTTCGGCGCGCTCGGGGATTTCCTTACCGCCATTCTGCCGGGTACCGTCAAGATGGTGGTTGCGCAGACCAATCGCGTTCCGGAGCCCAACAACACTGATTTCGTGGTCATGAATGTGATCGGCCGCACGCGGCTCGCCACGAACCAGAATAGCGATCAGGACGCGTCATTCGTCGGATCGATATCTGGAACGGTCATGACGATCACCCAGATGCTGATCGGGACCGTGGTCATCGGGCGGACGCTATTCGGGACTGATGTTGCGGGCGGAACGACGATTGTTAACCAGTTGACGGGAACTCCGGGCGGCATCGGCACTTATACGGTCTCGCAGTCGCAGACGGTGGCGAGTGAAAAGCTAGCGGCCGGCGCCATCGACCACCTCCAAGAGACCGAGCTGATGATGCAGCTCGACGTGCACGGCCCGAACAGCGGCGACAACGTCCAGGTCATCACCACGCTGTTCCGGGACGACTACGGCGTCAGCTGGTTTGAGGACTATTCGGCCGCGCACGCGCCGCTCAAGATTTCTCCGCTCTATATCGGAGGCGCCATGCAAATCCCGCAGACGCCTTTCATCAACGCCGAGCAGCAATATGAGGACCGCTGGGTTCTTCGGGTTCGCTTCCAGATCGACGTGACCGTCACAGCGCCCCAGCAGTTCGCGGACGAGCTCGTGGTCACGACCGCAGAAGTAGACGCACTCTATCCAGTCTAGAAGGAGCAACACCTTGTCCACGATCCCCATTTCCGATCTGATCCAGGTCACGCCGTCAGTGCTCGCGGCTGGCCTTGGCGCGGACTCGCTCCTCGGCCTGATGCTGACGAGCAGCACTCGCGTGCCGATTGGCACTGTGCAGAGCTTCACGAGTCCGGCGGCTGTCTCAGCCTATTTCGGGGCGAACTCCGACGAATATGCTGCCGCGTCGGTCTATTTCGCGGGCTTCTCGACCAAGACGGCCACGCCGGGCTCGCTTTCCTTCGTTCAGTACAATCAGGGCACCGTGGCTGCCTATCTCCGTGGCGGCGCGGTCTCGGGCCTGTCGCTGACGGAACTGCAGGCGCTTTCCGGCTCACTCTCAATCACCATAGACGGCTACGTTTGGACAAACGCAGCAATCAATCTTTCCGCAGCAACTAGCTTTTCGAACGCCGCGTCCATCATCGAGACCGGTCTGACGAACACGCCGCCAACGGGCGGATCGACCACTGCGGGTAGTATTGCTCCGGGCACATGTTCTTTCACGGGCGCGATTGCCGGCGAGCTGATGTATGTCACGGGCACCGTTACGGGCACCATCGTTCCAGGCACCCTGATCACAGGCACTGGCGTGACCGCTGGTCAGCAGGTCACAGGCCAGATCAGCGGCACCGCTGGCGGCGCAGGTGTCTATTCTGTTCTGATCGCTCAGAATGGAGCCTCTGCGATCACGGGCGTCACGATCGCCGGCACCTACGGCATCTTCACCGCGGCGACCACGATCACCGGCACTTTCACTGTCGGCCAGGTTCTCAGCGGCACGGGCGTCACTGCCAACACGAAGATCACCGGCCTTGGCACAGGCACCGGGGGCGCGGGCACCTACTATGTGGACCTGACCCAGACCACGGCCTCTACGACCATCACGGCGGTCGATGCATCGCCCATCGTCACCTATGATTCCACGTCCGGGGCCTTCATCGTCAGTTCCGGGTTCGCTGGTGCAGACTCGACCATCGCCTTCGCCACTGGCACACTTGCATCCAGCATCATGCTCACGAGCGCCACGGGCGCGGTCACCTCGCAGGGCGCGGCTGGCGTTACTCCCGGCGCCATGATGGATTCCATCACTGCCCTGACGCAGGCTTGGGCGACCTTTGAAGTGCTATTCGACCCGGACGGCGAAAGCGGCGTCCTGACCCAGCGCGAAGCCTTCATGGCTTGGAACTCGCTGCAGGGAAATCGCTACTGCTACATCTGCTCGGATACCAGCGCGACTCCGACGACCTCCGCTCCGGCTACTGGTAGCCTCGGCTATGCCATGACGCAGGCCGGCTATTCGGGCACTAACCTGAACTTCGATGTCTCGGGCGGCACGCTGCCGGCCTTCGTCGCCGGCTATGCGGCATCGATCAACTTCAATGCGAAGGGTGGGCGGGCGACGGCCGCCTACAAGAGCCAGTCCGGGCTCACCGCATCGGTCACGACGTCCCTGGCGGCTTCGAACCTGCTGGCGAACGCCTACAACTTCTACGGCGCCTACGGCAATCCGCTGAATCCGGCATCGCCAAACGTTTACTACCAGAATGGCTCGGTCTCGGGCCCCTTCACCTGGCTCGACACCTACCTCAACCAGATCTGGCTGAACGGCAATCTCCGGCAGGACATGATCGACCTGCTCACGGCGGTCAATTCGATCCCGTACAACCGGCAGGGCCGCGCGACGGTCGCCGCTGCGATGCAGAGCACGCTGACGCAGGCCGTCTTCAACGGCGTCATTGTGCCGGGGATCAACCTCTCGTCCTCGCAGGTTTCCGAAGTCAACACGGCGGCCGGCGTCAACGCGGCATCGATCATTCAGAGCCAGGGCTATTATCTGCAGGTCGGGGTTGCCTCGGCGGCGGTCCGGCAGGCGCGCACGAGCCCGCCGATCACGCTCTGGTACGCCGATGGCGGCTCGATCCAGAAAATCTCCATCGCTTCCATCGCCCTGCTCTGAGGAAGGACCACAGAACATGTCTCTTACGTCAGCAAACGCCGTCATTATGCTGGCCGTCCCCGGGATTTTCAGCTCGCCGCAACAGCTGCAGGGCTTCTCGGCCGACGACATCTTCGACGTCGAACAGATCGCCATCGCCGAGACCATGATGGGTGTCGATGGCATCCTCTCGGCCGGCATGGTGTTCAATAAGACGACGCAGAACATCACGCTGCAATCGGACTCGGCGTCCATCGCGATCTTCGACACCTGGATTCAGCAGACACTAGCCGATGTCGAACTGACCGAGTGCAGCGGGGTCATCCTCGTGTCCGGTATCGGCATGCAGTTCACGATGCCGAAGGGCTATCTCACGCATTATCCGCCCATGCCGAGCTTAGGCACGACGGTCAAACCTAGGAAGTACACGATCGACTGGGAGACCGTTATTCCCTCCCCGATTTAATGAACCGTTGAAGGAGGGAACTTATGGCGCGCAAAACCCTGAACATCACGATCGAGGACAACAACCGGGATAAGGGGAAGAAATTCCTCATCACGGAATGGCCAGCGCAGACGGCCGACAACTGGGGCAACCGCCTCATCTTGGCCGCCGGCCGCGCGGGCTCGCAGATCGACCACATCATCGGCACCGGCATGGCTGGCGTCTTCCTGCTGGGCTTCCAAGCGCTCATGCGGATGGAAGAAAACACGGCTCTGGCGCTGATCGATGAGCTTCTGACTTGCGTGCAGATCGTGGAGCCGGCCCTGACGCGCTCCGTGACGCGGGACGATATCGAGGAGGTCCGGACGCTCTGGCATCTCAGGAAGGAGGTGTTTGCTCTCCACGTGGGTTTTTCGTGGGCCGAGATCCAGCAAGCGTTGATCTCGGCGATGGAGTCGATGGGCTCATCCATTATCCAAACGTCTCAAGAATCATCGGGCAAGTCGTCTC
>JAEHJW020004871.1_pt1 | contig 25033 bp, 28 predicted proteins | sample 9271431 | NCBI WGS metagenome assembly JAEHJW02 | reverse complement strand
CCCAGGTCAGCCAAATATCCAGCGATTCGATTGTCAGCCTGATGAAAACCATGTCCAGCAAAGGGACGATATTTAGTATCGCGCAAAATGAATGGGCGAAAATGTCTGAGACTGAAAAATTCACAATGTTAAGTATCGAAGGTGGCGTTGTCATTCAGTTTAATTCGGATTCTGGCGTAGGCGAGATTGAGATTATTGATTCGCCTGAAAAAATGCAACAACATATTGAGAAATGGAGCTAAATACATATGTATCAAAATAAAAATGGAGAATATGAATCATCAATCGGGGATTATTGGCGATTCAAAATATTTCCCGACACTTCCATAAAAAAAGTAAAAACACCAGTCACATTCCAACTCGGTACCGATCCAACTTTGGCAGAGACAAAAGAAAAACGGATTCAATCGGAGTGGAAGCGATGTAAAAAATATGGCGACAGCTATTGGCGCAGACAAAATATCCAGAACTTAATGGATGAAAATGTTATAAGTCAAAGCAAGGGAGATTCAATCATTTGCGAGATTACCAAATCCCTTGGCAAAGCAATGGTTAAAACTGAAAAAGTTTACGGCAGGCTCAAGGAAAAACTTTCGCCGCGACAAATACAAAATGCCGAGCAATTCGGCAAATGGTTAATCGTTACTATGACAGAACGGTTGCGGACAAATAAATTCAAACAGCAATTAGGTCAAGCCATTGACACTCTGGCTGAAAAAGACCCTATCGCCGCCGCTAAACTCTGGCTTGATTTTTCGGAGAGAATTTTGGGCGAAGATACTATTGTCCAGCAAAATATTATCACGGGAATTAAGTTCACCGACGCAACTGCCAAGCCTTTAATTGACACCACAGCGAGAGAGAATGAAAGCGAAAAAACCAGCGAAAGTTAAACCCATTAAATGGGGCGAAGTGATAAACAATGAACGCAATTATCCACTGCATCGATATCAGAATCTGGCACTTCAATCTTCGAGCCGTTTAACATTTTGCTTTGCGGGCACAGGCGGCGGCAAGAGCTGCATTTTGCCTTTATGGATTTTGCAAAAACTTTCATCGGCACCAACAAAATCACGCATACTAGTAGTTTCGCCAACCTATAAAATTTTCAAGCAATCGCAGTTGCTTCAAGGTTTTGAAAATGCAATCGACGGCACCGAGCTTCAGGGAATTTACCATAAAACCGACAGCATATATACTTGCAGCAATAAATCCGAAGTTTACTTTCGTTCAGCCGACGTGCCAGATTCGCTCGAAGGCGGACAATATTTTTCCCTTGCATTAGATGAAGTCGCAAAAATCTCAAAAGATGCTTGGGTTAAAGCTTATGCAAGAGTCGGACAATCTCAAGGTGCGATATTAGGTGTCGGCACTCCCGATGTAAACGAATGGATATACGACGATATATACTCTCATTGCGGCAAATTAATTTTTAGCGACGATGACGGAAGCGTTAAGACAAACGACGATAATAGCATCTCGGTAATCCAATGGCGTTCAACAGCGAACCCCGTTTACAGCCGCAAGGAACTTGAAGAGCAACAAAATAAAATGCATCCTGCATTATTCGCCCGCAGATATTTAGGGCAGTTTTCACAACTTGAAGGTTTGGTCTATCCAACATTTGCCGATTGCATCATTCCATTTACGCCGATTTTGCCGTCGCCCGCAATCCGCGTCGTAGCAGGCTTGGATTGGGGCTGGAACGACCCTTGCTCATTGGTCGTCGTTTGCGAATGTCAGGACGGCAGAGCATATGTCGTTGAGGAATTATACGAATCACATTTACCGTTAGAATCGTTGAGCCAACGATTACACGCCTTGCGGACAAAATGGAATATCGAAACATTTTATTGTGACCATTCGAGACCGGAAATATCTGACAGCTTACGCCGCACTGGACTTCCAACGAAAGTAAAAAATGTTGCTTCAATCGAAACGGGTATTTCAATGACGGACGCCAGAATTCGCACGGGGCATCTAAGAGTATTCGACGTTTGCAAAAATTTAATAAACGAAAGCAAAATCTATCAGAGAAAGCCCGACAAAAATAATGATTATCAAGAAAAGCCCGTAGACAAAAATAACCATCTGTGCGACAGCTTAAGATATGCATTGACTGGGCTTGATTTCGGTCGGCGGCTTAACTTTCAACCGCAAATCGAAACGGGCGGAGAATCCGCTAATATCGACGCGAAGGTACGCCTTGGAATTTTGCCCGAAGACCCCCATGCCCAAAGGATATTAGAACAGGAAAACAGAAGAAAAGCATACACTCAGCATTTTTATAATTTAGCGTGGGGCGATTTAGAAGATTAATATAACATATATATAGACATATCCATTATATGGAGAGACAAAAATTTGAAAAATAAAAAACGTATCGTTGAGAAAGCGGCTGGCATATGGTCGAGTACAACAAACGCAGGTACAGGTCAGGGCTTTTATTCAGGCTTAGCAAGCGATTGGCAATTACTTTCGCTTTACGTCAACAATCCCGTTGTGCACGCTTGCATTTCCAAAATAGCAAATGCAGTTGCAAGCACGCCATTCCAATTAATACAAACGCCGATACAAAAGCCGAATAATCGCAAACCTTTGCCACCAACGGTTATTACCCAGCATCCAATATTAGATTTACTCTCGAATCAAACTGAAATGCTGCACGCTTCAGATTTTTTCAGGCTCATATCTACTTACATAAATGTATGCGGACGTGCATATCTATATATGGAGCGCGATACCGTAACGGCAAAGCCGCAAGTGTTAAAATTACTCCAGCCTTACTGGGTAGAGCCTTACAGGAATCCAGACGGAACGGTCAATAGTTATTTTTACATGAATGGTATGAGTATGGACCGTAGACAGAAAGTCCAGATTATGCCCGATGATATGATTGTATTAGGTTACGCAAGCCCGTCCGATCCGTATTCAGGCAGCGGAGATAGTCCATTGCGAAGTGCGTGGCAAATCGCAAGTTTGTCAAATAAGTTTACGCAATACATATCTACTATCTTCGATAATAGAAGTCGCCCCGATCAAATGTTCATCAGTGGATCGGATATTTCCGCCGACGAAGCAAAAGTATTAGAGAAAAAAATCAACGATAAATTTAGAGGCACTGGCAACGGCAAAACTCTTATCGTAGAGCATCAAGGGAAAATGGTACCGCTGTCTTACCAGCCGCAAGATTTAGCCGTTCTAAAAATTGACCACGAACTAAAGATTAACCTATGCAATGCTCTACATATACCCATTTGTTTACTGGACGATAATCCAAACAGAGCTGGCATTGAAGGCGCTCTTAAGGATTTTGAATCGTATGCCGTTCAACCGATGATACATTTAATCCAGGAAAAATTAAATCGCAAACTTTGCCCGCCGTTTGGCGAAAATATAAAGATTGTATTTTCGCCTTGCGTTACAGAGGATGCAGTTTTCGCAGCGCAGCAAAGGCAGCAACAAGTCGAAAATAATCTTAATAGTTTTAAGTCTGGGGCAATGAGTATCAATGAGTTTAGAGCCACTATTAACCTGCCGCCTATCGTAAACGGCGACGACATTATTTTGCCGCCAGCAACAACGCCGCAGAGTCCCGAAGGATTGCCGGAAGATATTGAGCCAGAGCCTGTAGCGGAGCCAGAGCCAACGCCAGAGCCAGCGAAACAAATAGACGTTAATCTGATAATGAGCATTAACAGTAAGGTATATTCCAGAGAGCTTCCCAGAGCCGTTGGAATCAGCCTTGCGTCGGTTGCGACAGGCTTGCCGGAATCGGACGTTAAAAACCTAATCGGCTATCCGCAGGCAGATACAGCCTGCCCGTGCGGAGCCTGTCAAAATAAGGCGGGTGTAACATCGACCGAAGCCACAGTATCGCAACCTGAGGCGTCTAATGAAGCCAAATCTGAGGACATTAGGGAAGATTCGCCTAAAATTGGCTGTCCCGTGCCGGAAGGTGAAGAACTCGTTGAGCCGATGCTAAGATTGTACGAATTCGCCCATATCGCTATATCGGAGCAAATTCCGGCTATCGCTGCACGAATCGAAGCGTCCGGCATATCAGCCGCGAAAGCGGCAGACTTGCCAGACAATACGAATCAGGACATGCCGCAGGACGATAACTTTATATATGTAGACCAGTGGGACGAACGGGTATCGAAAAAGATTATACCGGTTATAGAGGTCTACGCCGACCAAGGCTTGAAATATTTCCTTAGCCGCGTCGGTGGCGATCCTGCACTGCCTGCCGTCGTGCCGCAAAAAATAAATGAAGCGATGCGATTATCGACTATGAAACTTGCTCAAAGCACAATGCAAACGACTTTGCACGATGTTAATACGGCGAAAAATATGTTAAGGGAAGAAATAAAACAGGGAACTTTTCAAGGCGATACGGTTAAAGAATTAGGCAAGCGTGTCAATAGCGTTTTCGCCGGGCTTGATAAAGTTCACGCGAAAATGATCGCACAGACTGAATCGTCCAGAGCTGTCCACAACGGACTAAGAATCGCAGCCGAAGAAAGCGGACTTGTTAGCGGCTTTAAATTTGTGGCGAGTTCGGACGCTTGCCCCATTTGCCTTGGTTTGGACGGGCAAACAACAACGATAAATAAACAGTTTATCCCTAACGATTATGACAATTCTCTTTTGCCGATTCATCCGAATTGCCGCTGCACAATGACAGAGATATTAAAGTAAACATATATAGGAGATTAAATATGACGAATAACGAAAATCAATACAATGAACCCATACGATTTACCGGCAAAGAATGCTATGGGGAGAGACTAAGAAAATTAAAACTCATAAGAGAACAATACGAACGGCAAAAATTATTGCAGCCAAAATTTATAGACAAAATCAATGTGAAATAACATATATATAGGAGACCATATAATGAATCAAATTAGCAAAACATATAAAGCCGAAAGCGTGGAGCTGGACGCAGGGAGCCGGACGATACTATCGGTGATAAATTCGGAATCTGTGGATAGGGATCGTGAGATTGTCCAGCCAAAAGGCTTGGTCAAGAGTAAATACGAACAGAATCCAGTAGTGTTGTTGTCGCACGATTTTCGCAGTTTGCCGATAGGCACAAATTTGTGGATAAAATCCAGCCGCGAAAATGGCAAGGATTGCTTAATCGCAAAAACTTACATATCAGACAAAACCCAAATGGGACGCGATGTATTTGCGCTTTTCCAAGATGGTTGTTTGAACGCATTTTCTATCGGCTTTAATGCGATTGAAGCTGGACCACCAACGCCTGATGAAATTAAATCGAAATCGTTTTATGCTGGAGCCGATACCGTATACCGTAAATGGGAACTTTTGGAATATTCGCCGGTGTCCATACCGGCAAATCCCGATGCAATCGCGTTTGCCGTTGCCAAGGGATTCGACGATAAGATTTTAGAGATGATGCAAAAATCAATTCCGCTGCCAGAAAAATATAAACTAAATACTCATTGCGTTGATTTTGCCAAGGGTTTAATCCATGCAAAACGTGTAAATGACGGAATCTGGAAATGGGACACCGAAACACAAAACGAATTGTTGGGCAATCCGCCGAATTACGAAAGTTACAGCAAATGGTTTTTGGCAATCGACCCGGAAGCCGATCCAAAAACTAAGAGAGCGTATCATTTCCCCGTAGGGTGCCGGGGTGAGGTTTATTTACACGCCTTGAGCAACGACGAAAGCCGTGCAGCGACGAACGGGTATAAAGAGATAGAAGCTGCAGCTCATTCGCTTTTCGCTTTAGCCAGTGCGTTAAAATCGACGGCAGAATACGATTCCAAAGTGATGGATATCGTCGGCAAGTTAAACGCCGATGCGATCATAAAGCAAGCAATCGCAAAAATAATCAAGTAATAAAAGGATATAACGATACAAATATCGTATAGTCATATCAGACGATATATCGTCGCACATACATATATAGTATCGTGAGCCAATCGGCAGAACCAGATGGACGCGGGAAAAAATGTAAACGCGATAACATATCGACACATGTACAAACACTTTATTTTGCCGCGTTAAACAGTGGCAGGGAGATTCAATTATGAAAATTAAATATCTTGCTGGAAAGCAAAAAAATCAAATACAGGAAATCGAAGACGTTAAAGGTCAGGAACTTGTGGACGGCGGTTATGCCGAGCAGGTTATCGAAAAGTCCGCGATGGAAAATGCCGTTGAACAAATGGAAGCCAAAATCAATGACATTGCTTCAGCCGCTGCAGAGCAAGCCGCAGAAAAGACATTGGAACGCATTTCCAAAGGGCTGAAAAAACCAAATATCGTCGTTGGTGCAGACGGCTGGGAAAATGACCCTAAGGGACTCTGGAAAACTTGCGGCGACTACCTTTCCGACGTTGTATCCGCAGGCAAAAAAGGTCACAACGATAATGTTGACAAATACAATAAATTTGTGCAAAACATGGAATCCAAAACCACGACATTTGCGCCGATGGCAGATTCCAACGAATCTATTACACCCGTAGAATGGGCTGATTTCATTTATCAAGATATCCAAGAGGATAATGATAACCTTTTAGCCCGCGTGACAAATTTGACCATCGGAATCGGCAACAGCCTTACCATACCCGCAGATAATACGACAACATTAGGTCAATCCGGTATCGTTGCGACATCATTGACCGAAGGTCAACAGATTCAGGACGTGGTTGCCGCTACCCGAAATATTAATTTAGTGCTCGGAAAGTTAGGCTGTTTGGTAGACGTGACCTCTGAATTAGTTGAAGATGGTATCGCGTTATCTACATATCTCAGTGCTAAAATGGGTTATGCGTTTTCATGGGCGACTAATCAAGCTATAATTAACGGAACTTCCGGAGTTGCAACCGGTATCATCGGCAATGCCGCAACAGCGGTTGTTGCAGCGGTGCCCGCAGAAGTAACTGCCGCTACGCCAGCCGTCAGCTACACCGACCTTGTAAATCAGAGAGCTGCGTTCTACGGCAAAATGGGTAAAGCCATTTATTTGATGGGACCAGACAGCTATGCCGCCGTGATGCAAGTCACCGACAAAGCAGGCAGAGCTTTGTTTTATCAGAACGGCACGATTGATCAGACACCATACGGGACGTTGTTTGGGACACCCATTGTAGTGTCTTATCACATGCCTGCATTCGGCTACGTGGGTGACATTTTGCTCATCGATCCGACAGCCTATGTAGTCTGTAGTAAGGGCGGAATATCCACGCAGTCAACTCCGTTCTTACGTTTCGATTACGACAGCTTGACATTCAGAAGTATCTTCCGTATGCAAGGGCGTCCATTCCGTTCGGCTACTCTGGCTACTCCAGCGGGCTTGACCGTGGCACCATTTGTGGCGATTCAAACAAGAGCCTAATAGTAGTAGTTTTATCCCTTTACACCCCTGCCAGCCTACCGGCTGGCAGGGGTTTTTTCAAACACTGAACACATGGAGATAAATAAATTATTATGGTCGAACACCTGAAATCTTTAACGGCAAACTTAACGCAGACAGGCTTATTATTCCTTTCAGCCGTGGGGCTAATCACCGTGCTTTACGGATTCGGATCGCAGTTGGAATCTCAAACAGCCGTACTTCGCCAGCAAAATGCAACGACGCAAGTACAGATAGAACAAATCAGGCACCATGCAAATCGCAGCGACGAAAACACGGCAAAATTAAATTCAAAAATCGACGATTTAACCGTAAAAATTAACGTGATCGAAAGTGTCGTAAAGCAAATTCAAAAATTGCAAAACAATCAACTCGCTTCAGGCTCAGGAGAAAATTAACTATGCCATTTTTCCCTAAAAATACTGGCGGCAGCGGCTCTGGAAGCGGTGGAACATTTAACGGCGGAACGATTACAACGCCGTTGACAATAAATACAACTGGCGTCGGTTTAGTAAACGAGTCCGCCCAAATCTCGCCGGGCGGTTTAACATGCCAAAACGGTGCGTATTGCGTCGAAAGATTTTGTATCGTTACGCCGGTAATAAGCGTCACGTCCGCATCGACCACGCCGATATTTACCGTGCCCGCAGGCTTCTATCTTTTGTTCGATTTTGTTAGCGTTATCACGGCTGCGATAACGTCGCCCGGAGCAACCGCAGCGACTGTATCTATCGGAGATACCGTTAATGGTACAGGATTTTACTGCGAATCGCTAACTTGTCCGCAGTCTATCACGGACGGTACCGTTTCAGATGTGCAAGTATTTTTCAGCGGCACCGGGCAAAGTATGGCAGCGGCTGGAGCTATCATTACACTATCTACCGGCACGCTATCAACCGCATCTTCGCAACAATGTTATTGCGTCATACAAGGCGTTCTGATACCGAGTTAAAATATGGAGACAAATATATATTATGGCAAATGAACTGCAAACGAATACCACGTCAGGAAGCGTAGTGTACGCGCTAATAAGAACTTCGCAAGCTCAAGTGTATGACGTTTCTACAAATACTTTCGGCAGCTACGTCGCGGCGGATGTCCCTAATTATGCCGTCCCGTTGGTTGAGCAAGGCACAGGTTCAGGTTATTACGTTGGCAATTTTCCGACAGAGATCACGACGCCCGATACCTACTCAATCGAATTCTACCAACAACTTGGCTCAACTCCCGCATCGACAGATACCTATATATCTGGCGGAAGTCTTCAATGGTCAGGCTCATCCGCTGTTTCAAATTTTGTTCCTAATCTTATATCGCTGTCATACCTACAAACGTATATGAATAGTTCAAATAATCCGGCTCTACAACAGCAGGTTATCCAGAGTGCGACGCAGGCAATACAAAGTTTCTGTAATAGAGTATTTTCCAGCCAAACGTACTCTGAGTATTACGACGGTCCCGGAGATCGAAGCCTGTTATTGCGGCAGCGACCTATCATCACGCTAACGTCTGTCACCATTTTACCATATGGCGATTCGCCGCAGGTTGTTGATGGCTCTGAATTTATTGTCGGTGTGAACACGGGGATAATAAGTTTTATGCCGTCCAGTCAATACGGGTGCTACTTTTTCTATGGTCACGAAGGGGAATCGAAGTATTTAATTAACTACACCGCTGGATTTTTATCTATCCCTGCAGATATTCAGCAGGCTTGTGCTTTAATTTGTCAAAATTTAATCAACTGGTCAGGCATAGATGTCACATTAAAGGTCGAACGCCTTGGGGGCACAAGCGGCTATCAATGGGGCGGCGGCGTAGACACCGGCAAAATGATTCCGTCAACGATAAAACCCATTTTGGAAAAATACAAATCGTACATTGTGTGAGTGGAGATACATATATATGTCACTATATAGCCGACTAAATCAGCAAGCCGTTATTCAAAGCCAAACCGTATCGCAGACGCCGACGGGCGGCGTCGTAAGTACGTGGACGAATGGTAATACACTTGCGTGTTTTGTGAGTGACATGCCGGAAACTGATTCGATTAAATATGGAAAATTCGACGGAACACTGAAGAAAGAATTTATTTTCTCAAGCGATCCGCAGGTATCTATCGCCAACAGGATTTTGTGGAATGGCATATCGTTCGACGTTTTATTTTGCGAGAATTTAGCGAATAAAAATCGTTGTTATGCTGTCAAAGCCGAATCGCTACCGACAGGTCAGGCGGTGATAATATGATGGAATTCAATCCGAAAAGTTTCACGCAAAGATTAAACAAAGCATTGTTGGATAATCTTGAAAGCGGTTGCATATTTATTAGGGACAAATGTATCAATTCGATGAAAACCGGAAATCAACAGGGCACAGAGCCAAGTTTGCCCGGCGAAACGCCGCACGTTGGCACGGGGCTTTTGCGTCGGTCTATCGCGTATGAAATCGTTGACAAAAAAAAACTTATTGGGCGTGTTGGAACTAATGTTAAATACAGTAAGTTTTTGGAATACGGTACGTCTAAAATGGCTGCCCGTCCCTTTTTACGTCCAGCAAAAGAAAACAATCAGGAAGAATTGAAAAACTTCCTAACGAAACCTATGGAGTAGCGTAAATATGATTAGCAAACTTACAGGAATTCTGGAAGCGTGGCAAGCGGCGAACAATCCTGTCAACATGTATCACGCGCAAGCCCCTGAAGGTATGGCAATGCCTTATATCGTGTTCCTTATCGTCGGGGACGTGCCGCAAAATGAAACGTCGAACGGTCAAGCGTACTCCAAAATGCTCGTTCAATTTTCCGTATTCGGAACGTCAGATACGCAAGTTTTAACCCTGCAGGAAAATCTCGAAAGCGTTTTCAATTTGCAAAAAATAAACATACCGGCAACGTCGGCATATCCTGCAATCTCTATGCAGCTAAAATCCAATAAATTACTTAAGGAAGACAGGCTGATTTGGCACGGCGTGTCGGAATATCTATTGCTTTCATAAAGGATAAGAGTATCCGAATATTGAAAAATACAAATAACTTAAACAACTTTTTACGCCGTCATAAGACGGGGGAGATAATTAAAAATGTCAAATCTTTCAGCAACTAAACTTAGCGGCAGCTTCGCCACAGTGGAAACCGGCACTACGCCGTCCGCCATCTATCTAAAATCTTGGGACGGAACGATAGAAGTCAAGGCAGCGGATGTATCTTGCACAAGCCAAAATCCGGGCTATTCAATGAAAGCGCCGCTGAATCAATCAGCTACTATATCCCTTGAAGGCGAGTACGATAGCACGCAACCTATCACCACGTCAGCTCTCGGCTTGGCTCCGGGCAGCTATATCACGAATCTTGTATGTTCGCTTTCGCAGGCTTCAGCTGCGCCAACGATTACATGTCCATCGGCACTTGTAACAAAAGTCAGCATTAAAAGCGTAGTTGACACAATCATAACCTATACCGTGGACGTGGAATCTAACGGCACGTTTACATACACCGTTTAATTTTAACCCTTAACGCCATCGTGTCTGGACGGGCCCGTCCAGACACGATGGCTTAAACACTTAACACAATACAGGAGCATAATAAAATGAATTCAACACATATCGCCGCACCAATCGAACTTACTATCGACGGCAAAACATATATCCTATCACCGCTTACAATGAAAGATTTACGCGAACTGGAACGCCATTTTCAGAGCCAAATCGTTGACGAAACTAAGGCGTTAATCGCCGGTATCGAAAGTAAAATCGCACTTGATTTATTACGTGACGCTATCGCAGAGTCAAAAAAATGTCAAATAGGTTCGCCAGAATTTGCCGGTAAAATAAGCTCTATTGAAGGGCTTGCGAAAATATTGTCGTTGAGTTTGAGAGCGAAACATATTGATATGGACATTCATAAATGCCTTGAATTATTGACGCCGCAAAATATTGAAAAAATATCTGAATCAATAGCTGAAATGACCGGCTTGGCTGGCGGTGAATCTGATAGTTCGGATTTTCAGTCGATTCCCACGCCGAAAATGTAAAAGGCTGGGATATTGAGAGAATGTATCGCGAATTAATTACGGGGACGGAATACCGATTGAAGCCGCAAGATATAGATAATATGACGTTTCCGCAACTGCAATTATATTTTGAAAAGCCACAATTATCATTATCGGAAGCGATAAGATTAGCCAATAAAAACGCGGAGAAAAAAAATGCCAGACAATAAAATCGGAGAGGCGTATGTCGAAATCTCGGCAAAAACTTCGGGATTCCAAAATAAATTAAGTTCCATTCACAACAAATTACAAAAATTATCTCGCAACTTTGAGGCAATTTCCAAGGTTGGCAAAATCGCATTTGCCGGACTGGCGGGCGGATTGGCTTATGTCGTTGACCAGTCTATTCACGCGCAGGACGCAAGCGACAATCTTAGCGTGGCATTATCCGTTCAAGTTCAGCGATTAAACGCCGCTTCGATTGCTTCCGGCAAAGCTGGAATGTCAACAGCCGCACAAGCCGAACGGGTAAAACAACTTACGTCAGGCTTGAGGCGGATGGATGATGCGCTGCAATCGTCAACGACGTATTCACGTCGGCAAATCGAATCGTTTCAAGCGACTGCCCTTGCTTCGGGCATTGCACAGAATCAATTAGGGACATTCACCCGTGCCACTATCGGGCTAGCGTCGGCAACGGGTGGAAATCTTGTATCTTCAATGCATCAACTTCAGTACGCGATGTCCGGCAATTTTGGCGAATTGAGCCGCATGTTTCCGATGTTAAAGACTTTCAAAACGCAGCAAGAGAAAATGAACTATATTATGCAGATTGCAAGCGGCGGAATGAAAATGGCACACGCATCGGCGAACACTTTCGCAGGTAGCCTTGTCGTTTTGAAAAACAGATTAGGCTCAACGGCAGCGAGTTTGGGCAAACAACTTTTGCCGGATTTAACGTCGCTTGTTAAATATTTAACGGCTGGCGTGCAATGGTTTTCAAAATTAAGCCCGACAACGAAAAAATGGGCACTCATTCTAACGCTTGTGGCGACAGCCGTTGCAGGCTTGCTTGCGTCGCTTCCGATACTTATCTCAATCGTGGGAGCTGTCAGCACCGTTATCGCCGCTGTTACAACCGCAACAGGGTTTCTAACGGCGGCGTTTTCCACGTTTGATGTTGCGACTGGCGGACTCGTGATAGCTATTGGGGCATTGGCGACAGCCTTGATTTTGTTAATTGCAAACTGGAAGCACGTGGAATCATCGGTCAAAAGCATCGGTAAATCAATGCTGGCGTCATTCCGCTTTGTCTTTGGAGCTATCGAAGACGTTTTCACCGGCAATATCAACGGCATTATATCGAAGTTTGAAAAACTCAAAAGTTACGTTATGTCAATCTGGAACTGGCTTACGGGTAAAAAATCAGGTATCACAAACAAAGCAAACGCTATCGCGTCCGCACATCCTGATGCGCCGGGCAGCAAACAAATAAAATCAGATAGCGATTTTGACCATTCGCTTACCACATACGCGGCACCGAAAAAAGCCAAAGCGGAAAAACACGCTAAGGCAAAGCCGAATCATTTCCTCGCCGACGTATCGAAGTCTATACATGCGTTTCTCAGTGGCACTGAAAAAGCTCTAAAGCATTATCACGCGATGAAACTTAAAGCTGAAAAAGCCGCAGAGGAAAAAAAGCACAAACAGAAAATTGAAGCCGCGAAAAAAGCCAAACATCTCGCAATGGAAAAACATAAAAAAGAGATTGCGGAAGAGAAAAAAGCCCACAAACTCAAAGTAGAACACGCCAAAAAACTGGCACATCAGCATATATCCAGTATGTCACTTTCGGCAGCTTTCGAGAAAAATATGTTGGGAAATCTGAGCGGCAAAAGTAGCGTGCCGCATCAGCAATTAAGTGAGTCCAAAAAGCAGACACATATTATGATAGAGCATTTAGCGGTGTCTAAAAAAATTCTGGCAGGCGTCCCAAAAATAGGGACGCTTGTCTAAACGTATATAGAGGGAGATACATACATGCCAACGTCGGGTACAGGTTCAACGGCAGTCACATATCAGGAACTCTTCGATTCTAACAGGGAAAATATCTCCCTCGATCCTAAAACCTTGAAGATGTCCGCATCCAGAATACTTCAATGTGCGTGGGCAAATAGATATCAGCTAATCGAAAACGAATTATATCAGCCGCATCCATCATTAAACGCCGTGTACGGCGTGGACTTCACTATCGAACCATCAGGCATTGCCACGGCTGAAAACACTTACGTAAATGCAAACGTCCATATCATTTATCAGAGTTTAGATTTTATTCCGGGCAGCGGCAACAGTGGAGTAACGATAGATATTGAGACAAGTTCAAAAGTATACACTGTACCCGGTTCAGCATTTGCGTTTTCGTCAGGCAGCACGAATGCCGCGAATTCACTCGGTAAAGACATTCAGCTAACGCTAAATTTTGCACAAATATCGATGCGACGATTTAACTTGGCGGCGTCGGCGATTAATCAAGCGGCGTGGGTTGGAGTGATAAATAATATCAATAGTGCGGCTCTCGTTGTGCCCGGCGATCAGAGCGGGTATTCGTGGGCTGAAGGCACTTTGCTTTATACGGGCTTCAGTTTGGAACAAAGATACGTTGGTGCCGTTGGTGCGTGGCTATTTAACGTCACCCATAAATTTGTTGGAGCATATTCCGGCATGTCGCACAATCAAGAGTTTTGCCCGGCAACAGGTACATGGAGCCAAGTCACGGCGAAGGCTGGCGGAGCTTCAAAATATATTTCCGGCGACTTAGCGATATTATAACATATAGAGAGATACATATGAATAGAACATACACGCCGGGCGAACGCATATCAGCGGATTTAATAAATCGAATCCAACGCGATATTGCCGTTTTACAAAATGTTAGCTGCGGTTCTGGCGTTGAATATTCGCGTAATGATAGCGGTGTATATATCGGCTTGAATTCGCCGGTTCAATCGTTTTTAGGTATCATTGTTTGCTACGGTAATAATTCAGATAATACAACGTGGAGTTCGTTCGGTGGCTCTACCACGCTTGATCCCTGCCCTACCACGCCACCGTCAGGAATGACAGGTGAATTTTCCGATGCGAGATACTGGGTTGCGCCAGCCACTTGCCAAAATCAAACGACAGATAGTTTTTCGACAAAAATAAATCTGGCGGAATCACCATTTACCATTGCGTCATACGACCGCGTGGTTGCAACAAATTTAAACGAATTACTCAACATGACGCACTTACTTCCCGTTGGTACATACGTCCGCGTGTACAGTATTTTTGACGCCGGTTCCCCGTCGTCAAAACGCTATTATTTTTCCGCCACCGTTTCGCCATTTTTTGCGAAGATTACAGGCTCAACTGTCGTGAGTCAAAATACGAATATGTGGCTTTACTCTTGGACGCAAGTTCAGCTAACAGGCACTACAAACGGAACAATTCAAAATACGTGGGGCGCAGGCAATTTATCTTCGCCGTTGTCAGGAACATCAAACGCGATAAATATTTATGAAGCGGCAAATATCACGACGGGCAAAGGTAATGCCACGCCAACAGCAATATTAGGCACAGGCTGGAACACGGCAAACTTTGGTAGCACGACAAATCTGGTTGCGATACCAAATAATACAATCGTGCAACTTACGCCGACCGTAGATAACGCAACGCCACCTAACACAATATACACATTCCATGCGGCTAACGTCGTGCAGGGAGGATGTTAAGAGGATGTCCCTATTTTTTATTAATTCTGGCTCTGGCACAGGTTGCGGTTGTTGCGGTTGCACACAACGCAGTAGCCCTTTCGTTAGCGTAACGGGTGTCACCATTTTATCTGGCTGCCAGACAAACGGGACGAATTCCGCAGAACATTATTGCGGGAATGTAAACCAAAGTTACAATCTGGACACGCGCGTACCGTTAGGCGGGGCATACTTTTTTAATAACTCAACTTGTGCGTGCGGCAGCTCGCCTAACTATTGCCAATTATTTTTAATCTCGCCGCTAAGTTACTCTTTTTCTACCACAGATTATCTGTTTCAAATATCGGATTCGCAGTCAAATGTATGCTATTTTTACGCACTCATCCCCAAAGATTCCAGCGGAAATATGAAGCCGGGTACATATGCTAATACTTCGCAAAATATTACCAGCATGGTCGTGCTTGGTACGGGCGGGAGCGTAACGATAGAGGCAAATCCCAAAACCGAACCGGCGTCAAGTTTTCCGACGGATTTAATCGTCCCGTCCGTTACATTAACGCAATTTCAAAAAGGTTCTACAAATAACGGACTGGGATTTACCGATATTTGTTGTGCAACGTCAACGTCAGGCGGCGGATACGCGGCGTCGCAAAATCTCAGTAGTATCGCCACGACCGCTTGCACGAGCGGTTCGACCGGGCTTGTCGGCTGGCAAGCCGCTGCGCCGGGCGGTGCGTCAAACACTGATCTAATTACGTGGGGAGCTAATGGAAGTTTAGGCGCTCCGTGGGGGCAGTTTTTGTTGGGTTTGCCGGATATTTCCAGCTCGCCGCTGATGTTTTATTTTTCGCCAACGGCGATAGGCACGTACACTTCGCTTGACCCTAATATGCTGCCAAATACCATAGATGTTACGGGCACAATGCTTATGGAGCCTACTAAATATGATACCGTTCAATCGGCTCCGATAGCGAAAATAATAGAGCCTGTAAAACCAAATTGCAAAACCTGTTCGCGAGCGAAACGAAATGATTAATATTAAAAAAACCGTTGTTATCACAACCGAATCCGCCGTAGACCGCCGCGTAAAACTCGTTGAGAATATGCGTCGCATTAACTTTCACGACGTGTTACCCGTTCCACAATCTTGGTTCTATGGCGATGCAAAATTCCACGACTTTAAGCCTGTCCCCATTTTCCCACGAAGATGGGATTATTCTATCGGTGCGTGGTACTGCCGCGAAGCACATCGCACGGTATTGCAGCAGTTCGTGAACGAATCGTATGCAGGCGAATATATATGTGTGATGGAAGATGACTGCGTTTTTGCCGAGTCATTTATTGAAAATACTAAGTCAATATTATCCTTTATCCATGCGGGTTTTGACGTTCTCATGCTCGGCGGACAGCATTTAAGGGGACAGCCTGCAGCGAGAGATTTTCGGCAATTATTTTGCCGTATAAATAACCCAGTCAATAGATTGCATTGTTATATTGTTTCATTTGAAGGTGCGAAAAAATGTTTGCGGCTTATCGAGAGCGACATACTTGGTTTGCAGGTCGATGACATAATTGGATATGCTTATCCACAATTAGAAATGTTTGCGGCGATTCCGTTTGTCGTGGGGCAAAGTTCCGGCGTTAGCCAGACGAGTGGATGTACGGTAATGGAAAGATTTTGGAATTGAAATATATGTAGTATAATAGATATGTACCGTTGTAAGTGGCAACGGTATGCTGCTCCGACAAACCCTTTGGCGACTTGTTGTTACCAAGGGGTTTGTTTTTTTTATTGAAGGAAAATAAATAAATATGTCGAAAAGTAAATGTATGGGTATCCAATCCCTATCGTAGTGCCACGCCATTACGACATGCCTGCGGCGTTCAGCTGCGATTTCCTTTCAGGGTGTCTAAAAGACTGTATAAAATCTCGTGGTGTCCCGCGTGGGGGACGCTATTTGTTTTGATTGGAAAGCAAAATCCCAGCGGCTCTGGCCGCTGGGATTTTGCGATAAGAAAGGATGTTTAATTAGGTCAGAATATCATATCGTCATAGCTGGATAACGTATTAGGATGCGGAATGGAGTTCACATAATCCGTACAATCAGGTTCGGTTGGCTCTATTAATTTGTCGTCGGCGTAACGATTATATTCCGCAGCAAACTCAACAGATTCCTGCATTCTATCGTAATTAAATTGATAGGTGTATGACCTATAGATATGTTTCATTTGCGTACACCACGGGTAATCTGATTCGATTTGTTTCGATTCCTTGTCCAAACCTTGGCTAAAAAAATCTTTCTCATGTTTCAATTCAGAGAATTTTTTCATTAGCGCGTTCATTTGTTCGGCGTAGGCTTTAACGTCTTCAGGGAATTTGCGTTTTGTCATAAAATAAAATCCTCTCATAAAAGTTAGTGAGTCCATTCGGACAAAAAACCGTGGCGGCGTCCGTGCCACCACGGCGATATGTTTAAGATTTTGATAAAATAAACTCGTCGATTAATGGCATATATTCATGTCCGGGGCGAGTTATCGCAAAAAATTCGGGCAATAGTTTCCGAAGGATACTCTCAGACTTCGGAAAATCCATAACGTAGTATGAGAGCGTGGCTAAAAACATACTTAAGTCTTCGTTGGATAATTCCGCGTGCCGCAGGCGTTCCAGTAAAATTGCTTCAGCTCTTTGCGTTTCGTTATCAACGTCGGTTCGTGGGAGAGTCCCGCGAATAACGATAGCCTGAACCATATGTTTTATTTGTGCAAGTTTCTTTATTTTGGCTTTTGTGGCTTTCATAAATATTCCTTTCTCAAAAAATGTTAATCATTCCATGCCCAAAGCAAGTCCGTTTATCAATCCGATTTGAATCGCAAAAAACTCCGGGAATAAACCCTGTAAACACGGTACCGAATCAGGATTTACAGAGCACAAAACGGCGATTACCCGCAGGAATATCATCAACCTTTCGTCAGGGACTTCCATATGCCGCAGCGATTCGAGCATAGCCGCGTCCCTGCGTTCAATAGCATTTTCACTATCAGCTTTTGGGAGCCGTCTTAATTTGTTGATTCTTGACATTAATAGAAATGTTTTTTCCTGTATTGCCTTTTGTTTTTTTGTGATTTTTGCCTTAGCCATTTTAAACATCCTTTCAAGTTTTCCCGATTCAGCGACATGCTAAATCGTATACATATAGTATACCGTATCTATTCTCAGAATCAACAGAAATCCCTTGATTTTATTGATTAATATCGACATTTTGTTTTTATTTTTCAAAACAAATTAAAGTTGGCAAATATTTATCTTCCGCCGTTTTCGCGCCGACGCAATCCGAATCTAATGACCTTAGTATCGTCCAGAGTCGAACGAACGCGGGAAATCGGCTGTAATGCGTTCGGATTTTGTGGAGTTGCGGGGAAATTCGGATGTTTTGACGTTGCGGCCGCAGCGGCGGCCGCGGGAAACACGCGGAAAATAAAAGGAATCGACGCAAGGAATGCCGAAAATAATAATATGAACAATTAAATTAAACGGTATAAGACCCGTTTTTCTCGCCGCCTCAATCGCGCTCCAAACGGTTGAGGCGGTTCCTTTTTGGCGGAATAAATAACAAATAAATATAATTTAACTAAAATTTGTCACGGCATTTTTTGGCGCGTAGAGTTATAGTAAATGGCGGAAGTAATATTATTTATTGCGGCAGCCGATTAGATATATGAGTGAGAGAGATAGATATGATATTCGCGGATGTAAATGGTTAAATATCATATAAAATTTATATCGCGATTTAACTAATGTGATTAGATAAGTCGATGATATAAAGATAATCCCGAAGAAAAAAAAGGGATTAAAAAAAGTCTGTAGAAATACAGATTAGAGTGACATGGTGTCATTCGCCGGAATAACGAACCGGGAAAATAGTTAAAAGACTGAAAAGTATGATGAAACGATATTACGAAATGAAAAACAGATGAAATAAAAAGCCGCTAAAAAACGGCACACAAATCACATACTTTTCTGTCCGCTTGCCCTCAAAACAAGCAACTATCACCCGGTTCGTTACCGGGTGATTTGTTTTGAGGGTTCAATTTCAAATGGATCGAAATCAATCGAGAGAGTACAGAGAGTTTTTACTCAAATTTTCAAACCTAAAAGACACTGGCTACAAGTCCGAATCCGGAGCGCCAAAACCATGTTACACGAATTACATCAGGGAAGCTTTCCGTAACGAGACTGGCAAAAAATCGGCTTATATCACTTACACCGACGACGACGGACGGAATCGTAACGTCTACCGTCCGTCAGTTCCCAGTCTGGACAAATTCCAAAAACATTGCAACAACGGCAAATCAGACACCTTGTACATGATTAATTCGCTTGGCTTTGACACCCTTATGGTAATGATAGACTTCGATATGAACTCTAAGTTGCCTGATGAAATCCGCCACGACCCCGACCATAGACGCCTTTCAGGTTTAGAAAATCAGGCTTTAGCCGAACAAATAGCCCACGAATATTTTAATGATATGGTCTATATCGAACCGTCCACAAATGGCGCAGGCAGACACATGTACCTGTTTTTCGATTTAAGATATGCAAATAAATCAGATTTTAAGGTTTTCTTATGGGAGTTCGTGACAAAATATCTGCGCAATAAATACTCTGGATTCCAGTATGCCAAGATAGATAGACCTATGGGTTTGCCGACGTTCTGGGGGATCGAAAATGGGAAACACAAAATCGTTACCCGTGGAAACCTGATGAAAATACCGTATCTCTCTGGCGATGGTGGATTAGACCGGCTTAAGGCTTTATCTGATTCGCCCATTAACTTCAGTCAATGGTCAAAGGCTATAGTGGATTACCGTACCGTTCAGGATAGCCCCAGGAACTCATTAGACGCCGTTTCCCGCATTCCTGAGGTTAAAACCGACGTTCTACCCGTTCTGGAGCCTACAAACGGCTTAAAACAGGAAAATTCAAAATGCATGGCTGGGAAACTGCCGTTACCGGCAAACAAGGGATTGCAGTCTGGGGAACGGACATTTTTTCAATCCGCTGGCTCCGCTTTGCTGCGCTCAGGGATTGAAAAAATAGTCTCGATGGAATCTCAGGATTCCATCGAACCTGTCTGGACGGAGAATACAGATTTTACGGGATTAGACGGGAAAGCCCGTAAAGATAAGTTAATTCCGTTGTTGCTGCGCCAATACAATGGCAAAATCGAATTAGACCGGGTAATGACAATTTATCACGATTCTGGCTTGGCTACGGGAATGTCACCTGAAGATATAAGAATTCGGCGCGAAAAAATGAGAGAGAGATTAGACTACTGGCTCAAAACATTTAACCCGGATTCCCACAGTTCTGTAACAGTCGGAATCACCATACCTAACTATATAGGTACGAAAGTTCAAAAATCAAAGGAATATGCATATTTTGATAATTTAGACTTAAGCCCAAAAAACATCGAAAAATGGGAAAACAGGCTAAAAGAAATTATCCCAGAATCGGAATTAAATGAACGCGGAAAATGTAAAGATAAAGTCACATATAAACACTTATCTATATTTTTCATTTGTAAGATTACGGCAAGTTTTCAGGATAAAGATAATACGGACATGTTCGGTTGCTCAAGCCGTAATGTATTTCTTAAGGGATTAAGGGAATTAAAATCTAATCGAATCATAGATTTAGGATTTAATAATTCAACTCATAAATTCATTTTCGATTTATTTGTTCGGTTCAAAGTATTCGATTTAAGACAAATGCATGTCGTCGGATGGAAGCTCAATGGACAAACGGTGAAACAGGGACGCGCCCGGAGAATATGTATCGGAGAATCAGTAGACCCGATTTTACGGCAAATCTGGATAAACAGGTATGAAACAATGATTCAAGATAATGAGATTTATGACGCCGGATAAAAAAATGTAGTAAACAAATATGTAGTTAAATACATATGTAATAAATGAAAGGTCAAAAAAATGTAATAAAATCTAATTAAATGGGGGCAGAGACTATGAACAATCATCCGGAATGGAGACAGGAACACGTAGACAAAAACACATGGATAAAATACAGCCAATATAAGACATATTTAGATTATCTGAAGTCTGAACACTGGATATCAAAATCTAACGAAAAACGTAAGAAACAATGCCGTTGTGAAGTATGTGGAGAGCAGGAAAAGACTCTAATCGTCCATCACAAAACGTATGAGAGAATCGGACGGGAGTTATTAACAGATTTACAGGTTTTATGTATTAAATGCCATTATTACGCGCACCAACTGCCACCGGGAACACTGGAATCTGTATATGACGATTCAAACATTCCCGATGGTGCCGTATGGGAAGATATTCCGCCGCGATTTTAAGCCTGAAAGGCTGGTTTTCGCGTTTCATAAGGCAATAGAAGCCGGATTAAGCGTACCGACGCGGCAAATGGGATTTAAGAGGCATTGTTGGCGATATTAAGCCGATAGGCTGGTTATCGCGTTGCCTCAGACAAATAAACAACGTACAGTAAGAGATATGGAGACCTTAATATGAGTAAGCAATACAATTTATGGAAGCATGAATATGAAATCCGAGATAAATATCTGAAAAACAACAAACTCCAGTATTATGAGTATCTAAATAAATTCCACTGGACTGCCGTATCCGAACAAATGAAACGGCTAAAACTGGAATGCTTCCGCTGCCATACATCGTCAAATCTACAAGTCCACCATATTACATATGTCAATATGGGTGATGAAAAAATGGATGACTTAATGGTTTTATGTAAGGAATGCCATAAATTGGCACATACATTAGCGCCCGGAGAATTAAAACCAGAGACACCAGACGAAAGATTATTATTGATAATAAACAGAGATGATGACAATGGATATGATTATCAATCGCTTTATTGGCTATTCTCCAGAGCCTTTTATTATGCAGTAAAAAAACGCAGGAACGGCAGCGACAATTTCGCAACACTACTGCAAAAATATGAAGCGTTATCGATGAAATTCGATGACCTTGGAAAAGATGACCTGTCAGGAATGGAAACACTACGCGAAGAATTAACTACTCTTTCCAGAGCCGAGCGAGGATGTTGCAAGTAAATATCGAATTATCTATACATGTTACAACACCCCACACGCATCACAATCGCCGCCACCGGAATGCCAACGTGGCTCGTCCGTATCATGTATCCACGATTGCTAATCTCTCTCTCCAAAACTCCGCAAAATTATTCCGCAGAAGAAAACGAATACCTGCAATCTGAAGTCAAATACATTAAGACAGGTATATATATCGTCCCATCAGAAAAATAAAGGTCCATCAACCAAATCTTAGTAAGCATATACATGTATTATTTTATGGAGATACATTTATATGATGCACAACGACACCTACACTTTAATCAATTCAGATTGCCGCACCGAGCTAAAAAATATCGAATCGCAAAGTATAGACGCGATAATAACCGACCCGCCCTATGCTGAGGTTGACCGGTCATACGGACGATTTTCCGAAGATGAATGGCACGAATTAATGGACGCTATAATGCCCGAATTCCAGCGGATATTAAAACCGAACGGCTCCGCAATGATTTTGCTTCAGCCGAATTCGGAAAAATGCGGACGCATGAGATTATGGTTGTGGGAATTTTTGGTGAAATGGGGACACGCTTGGAATTTAATTCAGGACGCATACTGCATGAATATTTCAACTTTGCCGTCAGGCTGTAGCACGGTACACGGACTAATGCGTCCGTCCGTCAAATATTGTTGCTGGTTCGGCAGCCCGAATTGCTACCGGAATCAAAATGAAATCCTATGGGCAGAATCGGAAACAAATCGAATGGGTAGGTTAGAAATGCGAGCGAAAGATAAAACGCATCTGGACAAACGTATATATTATCCATGCGGACAAAATGTTAATAAGAAAAAATGTTACGAATCCGCCGAGAAAAAAGGCGGCGTCACGCCGTTTAATTTTTTCCCATCGAGCAATGGAATTAGTAACCGCAAAGTTAATGGAGCGTCAACCGATATTGCGTTAGCCCGCTATTGGGTTCGCTATATTTGTCCGCCGAATGGAATCGTACTCGATCCATTTTCGGGTGTGGGCACAATCGGTCGAGCGTCCCTTTTGGAAAATCGAAAATATCTGGGTATCGAAAAAAATAAAGAATTTTACGAAACTTCCATTGAAGAATTAAAGAATCCCTAAAAGATTTTTCCAAAAAAAATAGAACGAAATAATATGGGTAACATAGACGAAATACATATCGTGATAAGTAGATATTTACAAAACAAAAATATTTATGACGAGCAAATAATCTTTGATTTTGCGATGAAAATCGCGAAGACGTATGCCAAAAAAATGAAACTAAAAGGGATTACATATCTTGATATAAACGACTCATCTCAGATAATGGTGATAAGAGTTTTTCAATGTCTTCATGCGTTTGATTCAAAAATATCGCCATTCGATGCGTGGACTTGTATGATTTGTAAATCGACAATCGGCGAAACAAACAGATATGTCCATGCGCAAAAAAGAAAACCACAAAGTAAAATACTATCCGTTGACGAGGGATACAAAATAAAAGGGGACAGTCACCCTATTGACCTGCCCGATCCAACGAACTGGGAAAAAATTTATGATGATACAGAAATATTTGTGAAAGAAAAAATTCTGGCGGAAAAAATAATAGCGGAGAATTTTTCGGCAGTTGAAGCTAAAGTATTACGATTAAAATGTGAAGGTCTATCGAGTGCTCAGATATTACTTCGGCTGCCGGAGATGACCGCAGAATCGACGGACAAAGCCGTGGATAGAATACATCAAAAAATGGAGCAAGGATTAAAAATGCCGGGGCGAAAAAAAAGGTCTAAAGATTTTGGTTATACCTATCGCGAAATAAAAGAGTTGCTCGACAAATGCGAGACTTTTCAAGAGAAAAAAATCACAACAAAAAAAGAGCAAATCCAATACAACCGAATGAGACAGCAGCTCCGGAAAATCGAAAAATTACATCCGGAAAAATTAACGCCGGGGCTTAAAGCCCGTTGGGAAAAAATCAAAGATAAGAAATGGTGTCACCCGCGCAGAGTTTCGCAGACATTGATAAAAAAAATCAGGGAACTAAAAGACGCGGGATTAAATTCAACGCAAATATCTGAGATTGTCGGATTATCGCCAGACAACGCTAAACGTATTTGGTTAAGACACTCCCGTTACTTGCCGCCCACAAGCCCCACAAATGCCCCACAATCGACCGATGGAAAAAATATGACCACAGAGCCGCCTGCCGGAATGGATGCGGCAAAAGCCGCGTAATAGAGCCTAAATCGCCACATGAATACGCCAATTTAACTTTACACTATAAAGTGTCATTTTCCCGCCAAAATCGCCAGTTTTCCAACAAATTCAAATGAGAGATATTAAAAATTTTCATTTTCCAAAGTTTTCTAATTTTGGTAACAATTAACCTCAGCCGCTAAAATCAATGGTTTTTGCATCCAACAAAATTTTCAAATGAAAATATAAAATGCTTATTTGAAATGAAAAAAAATCAATGCTATCAAAGTCATAATCACGTTGATTTTATTGCTCAAAATCGCTAAAAATATCTACCTGAATATTTGCCAAAAAGGCGATTGAAAAAAGTGACTCGGCGAATGTGAAATTCTACCGCTGAATTACGCCCGCAAAGCGTCCGTTCGACAAAATAAAGAATATCCGAGCCGCCCCGCCGCTACAAGTCCGGGCTTGACCGATGCCCGTCGAGATGTTGTCAAGAAGTAGAAATGTCACCCTGTTAGCCGAAATAGAAGTGTCACCCTGACATCGATACTCCAGTGGCGTGGCGGCCCGGCGTAGGCGCAGGGAGGGGCGCAGCC
>JAEHJW020005564.1_pt1 | contig 25043 bp, 29 predicted proteins | sample 9271431 | NCBI WGS metagenome assembly JAEHJW02 | reverse complement strand
GGTCTTGGTCCCGGTTTGGAAGGTGTCCACATCGATCGGGATACGACCGCCACGGGCTTCCAAAGTCGAAATCAAAAGTTCCCCCACCAACTTGATCGCAGCGGAGCGGCTGATCTTCAGGTAGCCCTTCAGACCGGACGGGAACACATGGTCGTCATCAGCTATGGGAGCATCGCCGCGGACGTAGACCGCGAAATCGCTCCCGCGCGGGGCCTTCTTGATAAAGGCGATCGCTTCTGCGGTGGTAAACAGTTGCTTGCTCATCTTGATCTCCTCGCCCGGTTTGCGTTGCAGTGATCAAACTATAACGGCAAGCCTTACGACTGTCAAGCATTATTTGCCGGTGCAGGGCTTGTGGCGTACATCCAACAAAGTCGCTTGACCACAGTTTGCAGCAGCTTGAACTCCGGTTGCACCCTGTACTGCTACCCATGCAGGGACCAGGGACACACCACACCATTGCAAGCTGCTGCGCATTAGCAAAACGGCTCGAACTGCGCAAGCTGTGTGTATAGGTGTCTCGGGTGCTACCAGGGACACCTATACACAGTCCCAGCTAGGACAGCGATGCGCTGCGGTGTATGTATGGTGTACGGTCGGTGCGGGGGTATACATACATGTACCTATACCGGCACAAGTTCCAGCTCCCTAGGAGAATTCGCTTGTTAATTTGTATGCGTTTTGCGGTGCGTTGCTAACGCGAAGAATTTTTGGATTTCCCCTATGGGGGACGGGGTGTCCTTTGTATATTATTATTTTTTTATTTTTTTATACAGTAAAGCGGGAGGGGTATGGTGTGTATGTGAACGCTTGTTGCGCCGAGGGACACCTACACTTATATACGGGTGCATACTGGCATAGGCTGTTAATTGCTATTTTTGACGTAACCCATTGAAATTTAACACTAACCCTAATTAGCACCAAAAATAAACGCTAATTTTTTGGCCACCATGTATATGCCGCACTCTGCACCCCATCACACTCACACATGTTACACTTCGCACCCTTATCCAACTCGGAGTCCAGCCATGCCCAACGATCCTTACGCCAACCGTGCCCCTTGGGCCAACGACCCCGCAGCAATGGGGGAACAGACGCAGAAGAATGATTGGAGCACCGCGCCGCACCCCCCGCGAACCTACCGCACACCTCTATCCAACTTCTGCGACGCTGCAAAGTTGGACGTCCCGGAAGACTTCAAGTACGCCAAGGATCTCGAGTACATCTACCCACCCGAAGAGCTGGCGCAGCTTAAAGAACACTTCCGCACCCGTGTGGTCAGCGAGTGGGGATGCCCACCCGATTGGTTCGATCACCTCTGGGCGCTCACTCCGCAAGCCCGGGAGCCGCAAAACATATTCCTGAGCCAGGGTTACCCGTTCGAGTTCATGCAGTTCGATCCGTCGTTGGAGTTCAACTTCAACAGCCCCACTCCGGACCGCCTGACGTCGTACTCGGAGGAGGTGCGGACGAATTACAACAGAATGATCGATCATTACAAGCGGGTACAGGCGCAGACCGGCCCGGACCACTATGGGGATCGGGGCTGCTACATCGCGTTCACCGCTCCCGCCTCGGGGTGGTGGCCTTGGAAGGATGAGAAGCTGATTTGCGCCAACACCCTCGAGGGGCTGCTCAAACTCTGTTTCCTTGCAGTTGGGGTCCAGAACCCGGAATCGCGGGTCAAGATTCAGAAAGGGAAAAAGGGTGGGCGGAGCGAGGAGTACACCAGTTGGCTCGAGGCGTGCGCCGAGTACCGTGCGGAGGTGGCGAAGTTGCGTGCGGTGTATACGGCAGCGGTTGCGGAACGCGACAAGGCAATTGAGTCGTTGCAACGGGCGTTGCAAGCAGCTCGGGAGGACAAGCGGGTAACGGAAGCCCGCGAAGCCTTGCGTGCGCTGGAGGCGCAAGGGGCACCCCGACGTGATGGGGGCGCTTGCTAACGGCTGTTAGACTCGCTTACACTTGCGTTCCGCTTTGTTCCATCCGCACCGAAGGCGATCTCGATGACAACACCCCAAGAAGAGTTTGATCGAAAGTACATCACCTCCAGCGAGATCACTTCGGTGCTGGGAATTTCACGCTCCAGTTTGATGGAGGCCCGGAAGAAAGGGAAACTCCCGGGTGCCATTTACCTCCAGCGGAATCTATACATCTGGGAACGTGCCGTGGTCGGGGCGTACCTCCAGGCGTGGAAAACCATCATTGAAGTACGCAAAGCCACGGCGCAATGACATCCCCGGATGTAAATCATCCGCTTGCCCGTTTCCCTGCTGAGATAAGAGCTCTACCGAACTGGTGCATTGCTGCGCCGGACAAGAGCCCTTATTCCGTTGGTGGCCACAGGGCGAGCGTCACATACCCGCATGGGTGGGCTCCGTTCGAGGTCGCGCTCGAGCGTGCGCAAGCGTGGGGCTACGGGGCAGGCGTCGGGTTCGTGCTTTCGCCCGGGTGCGGCTTCGTGTGCATCGACCTGGATGTCAAAGAGGACACACCTCCGGGAGACGTTGCTGCTATCCAGGAACGTCACCAGAAAATCATTGAGGTCTTTGACACCTACACCGAGCGCAGCAGGAGCGGACGCGGGTATCACCTGTGGCTATACGGGAGCATTGGGGCGGGGCGCAGGCGGGACGGTGTCGAGGTCTACAGTCAAGACCGTTTCATTATCTGTACCGGCGACGTGGTGCGTGACCGACCGTTGCGACGGGCGGACGAGATGCTGGCGTTATTGCTGTCGGAGATGGGAGACGCAGGCGAAGCGCCGAATGTGCTCGAGGAATCCGGGGAAACTGAACCGGACGACGTGATTTGGAAGCGAGCGTGCGAGGCGGAAAATGCCGACAAGTTCAAGGAGCTGTGTAACGGGAATTGGTGGGATTTAGGTTGCTACCCGTCGCAGTCCGAAGCAGACCTGGCGCTCCTGTCAATCTTTGCGTTCTACACGCGGTCCAATGCGCAAGTTCGCCGCATGTTCCGGCTCACGGAGTTAGGCAAGCGCGAAAAGGCAATCAAGAACGACGATTACCTGAATCGGACGTTGCGGCAAATCCGAGGAAGGCAGGCACGGGAAGAGGCGCGGAGTGTCGAAGAGGGGAAGGTTGCGGCTGCGTTGGCGGATGTGCTGATGGCAGCACAGCAAAACCGCATGGCGCCGGTGCAAGGGGCTGCTCCAGCACCCGAAACGGCCCCGGTGGGGGTTACGGTACCGGCAGCGGTAAAAAACGAGGCTGTCGAGGATAGTCGCCTTCCATACCCGCCCGGGTTCATTGGGGCGGTAGCGGAATGGTTGTATTCAGTGGCACCGCGCCCGGTGCGCGAAATTGCAATCGTGTCGGCGCTCGGGCTGTTCGCGGGGTTGTTCGGCCGGGAACTCCAGGTCAATAAGTCTGGGACGAATCTGTACCTCGTGCTCGTGGCGCAGAGCGGAGTAGGAAAAGAAGCACTCCACACTTCCATCTCAAAACTCATCAACCATCTAGACGGGAACCCAGACCTCGTCAACCATATCGACTTCAACGAGTATGCGTCCGGGCCAGCACTAATCAAATCGTTTGGGGACGTGAAGAGCGTCGTGAACATTGCCGGGGAATGGGGTCGGAAGCTCAAAGCTATCGGACGCGATGACGTGGGGGGCCCAATGGCTTCGTTGCGGACCGTGATGACCAACCTGTACCAAAAAAGCGGAATGGGGACGATCGTTGGCGGGATCGGGTACAGTGACACGGAAAAGAATATCAAATCGTTGGACGGGATTGCTTACAGCATGGTGGGGGAAACGACTCCGGACACTTTTTACGAGTCGTTGACGAATAGCATGATGCAAGACGGTTTTTTGTCTCGTTTCATTGTCGTGGAGTACACAGGCGAGCGCACCGAGCTGAACGAGGTGCAGGACATGCCCATGGCGGTTCCGTTCTTGAAACATTTTGAAGAAGTGTTGAAGTTGGCAGCGGGGAAGCTGGGCGTTAAAGAAGCGAGGTTCGTACCTGAATCTGCGCAGATGCTCGACGACTTCGACAAGGAATGCGACAGACAAATCAACGACACCAGGGAGGAGAGCTGGCGCCAGATGTGGAACCGGGCGCATCTCAAGGCTCTGAAGATTAGTGCGTTGCTGGGCGCAGCACGGTCGCCCTGGGACCCGGTGGTGGAGGTGGAAGATGCAGCATGGGCCATTGGTCTGGTTCGTCGCGACATTAGTACGATGAGCCGGAAGATTCGGGAAGGGGATGTTGGAGACGGTGACGAAAGTAGAGAAAGGAAGGTGCTGAGCGTCCTTCGTGAATACCTTCAGAGGCCGATCCCTCCTGGGTACAAACTGCCCGATTCCATGCGGGGAATGGGTATTGTGGCTCGGAAGTTTATTCAGATTCGAACCCATCGGGTTAACAGCTTCTTGACCCACCGTTTAGGCGGGGCCAACGCCCTTGATTCGACCCTGAAGAGCTTGGTTGACAGCGGGTACTTGGCAGAGTTGCCCAAGAGCAGCACGCCGCCCGATTGGGTTGGTGTAGGGAAGTGCTACCGGATCGTGACGCTCCCCGATGCCTGACAGTTGCCTTCAACCTGCGACGTCTGTACTATTTACCTGTCGTCCTTATGGAGAGCGAGATGGATGAAACGATCGACCAGAGCAAGCAAGACCCGAACGTCCTCCAATTCCCCGTCGACCAAAGTGCTCGCGACCACATCACGCGATCCCGGGTCAAGATGGCGGAAACTGCTTCGCGGGATCTCGTTGCAATCTGCCACGGGTTCGCTTCGGAATCCGGGTGGTGGACGGACTTGCAGACCGGCGGAACGTTGAAGGGGAAGAAGAGCATTCCGGAGCTTCTGATGCTGGTGGTGTCGGAGCTTGGCGAAGCGATGGAAGGGCACCGCAAGAACAAGATGGACGACCACCTGTCTCACCGCCGGATGCTCGAGGTGGAGTTGGCGGATGCGTTGATCCGCATCTTCGACATGGCGGGTGGCATGGGGTTGGACGTTGCGGGTGCGCTGGCGGAAAAGCTGGTGTATAACGCGCAGCGTGCCGACCACAAGATCGAGAACCGCCAGAAGGAGGACGGCAAGAAATACTGAATCTCGGCCGGGTAGTTAGACACAGCGGGATTCGCTTTCTGTGCGATCTGCCGTCAAACAGAAACCGCTGAAGAGTTGACTTGGGTGGGACGCGGACAGCCGTGGTCGACTGTACAAGTGTCTAGCCGGTAGCCTGCGGGCTACCGAGTAGGTACTTCAAAGGAGGAGTGACATGGCATATTTCAAGGGGAAGCCTACCGCTCTTGCGGAAGGCAAGCGCACCAACGGCACTCGCGGTTCCCGGAAAAAGGAACGCGGGACCAAGATTCGTCACGCTGGTAAAAAGGCCAAGCGATGAGCGGCGAAAACGAGGACGGGGCGGAGATGGTCGAAGTCCCTGGCCGTCCGCCGGCCACTGAAGCGGACTTGGCGGAGTGGTACAAACTCCAGGAACAGCTTCGCAATTTGAAGTTCCAGGAGATGTTCCTGCGACGTCACATCTTCTCCAGCTTCTTTCCGGGCGCCACCGAAGGGTCGCACGTCGTTCCGATCAGCAACGGGTTCGAGCTTGTCGCAAAAGTCCCCTACGACTACAAGGTCGACGAAGCGAGCTTCAAGGCTCTCAAGGAGGAGTTCGAGAAGGCGGGGCTTGCAGCCGACAAGTTGGTGCGCTGGAAACCCGAGCTCGAGAAACGGCAGTACAACACTCTGACCGCAGAGGAAAAGCTGCTGTTTGATCAGTGCATGACCATCAAACCCGGTTCCCCGGCGCTCGAGATCCGGGAAGCCAAGAAGGGGAAGAAATGAACGAGACAGACGCGGGGATTGCTGTTCTGGATCACGGTTTCGTGCGGTTGGTTGACCACATGGGGTCCGACCTCTCCATTGTTCGGTCGGCCCGGGTCAGTTACGACGCGGACTGGCGTACCGGGGAAGAGGAGGGGAAGGACGAAAAGTTGATCCGGTACCTGCTCAAGAACAGGCACACGAGCCCCTTCGAGTCGGTGGTGTTCACGTTCGAGGTCAAGGCTCCCATCTTCGTTCTGCGCCAATGGCACCGGCATCGCACGCAGTCCTACAACGAAATTTCGGCTCGGTACACCGAACTCCCCGAGGAGTTTTATGTACCCGACGCCGAACAGATCACGCACCAGCACGCATCGAACAAGCAGATGCGCGATGACGTACCGCATCCCGATGCGGAGCTCATGCGAGCGTACATGACCAAGAGCGGGAACGATGCGTTCGCACTCTACAAGACGCTTCTTGACCGTGGGTGCCCCCGCGAGCTTGCTCGCACCGTGCTCCCGGTCAGCACCTACTCCCGCATGTTCACGACCGTGAATCTGCACAACCTGCTCCACTTCCTACGCCTGCGCCTGCACGAGCACGCCCAGTACGAGATCCGGGAGTACGCCTCGGCGATCTTTCTTCTAATCAAGGACATTGTTCCGGTGACGGTGGCAGCGTTCGGGGAGGAATACCTTGGACAGCAAATCTACCTCAAAATGAAACAGCTTCTCGGAGTCCCGGAATGAGCGGAACCTTTCGTCCAATGTTGGCCTGCGATTATGACCCGGCCAAGCTCGAGTTCCCGATGGTTGCCATGCCCAAGATTGACGGTGTCCGGGCAATGAACATCGGCGGAAAGCTCACGGGCCGCAGCCTCAAGCCCCACAAGAACCGGCACACCACCAGGGTCTACAGCCACATCGAAACGCTTGGATTCGATGGAGAGATGATTGCGGGGGAGGACCCAACAGTTCCCCGGTTGTGCAGTTTGACCACAAGTGCGCTCAATACCGTGGAAGGGGAGCCGTGTACGACGTGGTGGCTGTTCGACTTGGTGACACCGGAAACGATGTCGACGCCTTACCTTGAGCGCCTGCGGCTGCTGGCTGAGCGTGTTCTGTGGTTGAAGGAGAACCGGAAAGGTCTCCGGTCTCATCCGTTCGTCCCCTCTCTGATGTTGGTGCCACACCAGCTTGTTCACTCTGGGGATGCCCTTGAGGAGTATGAGAAGGAAGCCCTTGGTCTAGGCTACGAGGGCGTGATTCTTCGAGACCCGACGGGCGCCTACAAACAGGGGCGCAGCACGACGCGAGAAGGCGGGTACCTACGGATCAAACGGTTTGCGGAGACGGAAGCTGTGGTCATTCGCATTCTCGAAGGGAAGTCCAACGGGAACGAGGCCACCAAGAACGAGCTCGGGTATACGGAACGCAGCTCGCACAAGGCCAATATGCTTCCGAATGGGATGGTCGGGGCGCTGGTGTGCAGGGACGTGCAGAGCGGCGAAGAAATCACCGTGGCTGCGGGTACCATGACGCACGGCGAACGGTTGGCGTACTTCCAAAATCAGGAAACCTTGATTGGAAAGACCATCAAGTACAAGACGTTCCTTCACGGGGTGAAGGACAAACCTCGATTCCCAACTTTTCAAAGTATTCGGGCGGAAACGGATATGTGATTCTGGGTAAAATAACACCCCGTTTCCCGAAAGGAACAGCATGTCTTATTTACAGCATGTGAGCTCGGGTATCAGCAAGACCGGACTTCGGATGGTCGTTGCTGGTGTCGAGAAGATGGGAAAGACAACCCTTGTGGCTGGTGCCCCGGGCGTGCTTCTAATCCCCTTGGAAGTTGGGTACGCGGGAGTCGACGTCCACAAGATTCCGATTGTCCCCACGTTCGAAGACTTCCAAGGGCTCCTGACTGAGATTACTGAGACCGCTAAGAAGGGGAAGTTCCAATTCCAGACTCTGGCGTTCGATAGCGCCACTGCCTTGGAGCGCCTGATCCATGATTACGTTTTGCGGCTGGACCCGGGCTACCGGAACAACCCCAAGGCAGTCACCATGGAATCCGCGCACGGCGGGTATGGCAAGGCGTACACGCTGGCCAACACAGTCTTCGATGGCGTGTTGAAGCAGTTCGATCAACTTGCCGTCTACGGTGGTCTCAACATCCTGCTGACCTGCCATGTGTTCAGTTCGAAGGTCATGGACCCAACAAGCGGCGAGTATGATTCTTGGGACCTTCTGTTGCACAGTCCCAAGAATCAGAAGACCTACGGTAAGCGTGAAATCATCACGCAATGGGCCGACGTGGTGGGCTTCCTGTACGAACCGATCTATGTGATGACAAACGAGAAGGGGAATCTTGTTCGTGGTGTCAGTCAGAACAAAGGGCGGGTTCTTGCAGTCTCACGAACTCCCGCATATACTGCCGGCAACCGATTCGGGATGAGTGGGGAGCTCCCCATTGCTCCCCCTCCCGCGAACGGTTGGAACAACTTTGCCGACGCACTCTACAAGTCATCCGGCATCGATCTTTTCAAGCGGTAACAGGGCACCGCACAAAGCCCCTTGCTCTATAGGAGTAATGAAGTGACGCAACTCAATATCGACTTCAGCAACGTCCCGCCCCAGGAAAGCATCGAACCCGTCCCTGCTGGCTGGTACAACGTCTCCATCGACCATTCGGAGATGAAGCTCACGAAGGACCAGACCGGGCAGTTCCTCGAGGTCCGGTACGTTGTGCTGGACGGGCAGTACAAGGGGCGGAAGGTTTTCGACCGCTTCAACCTCCGGAACAACTCGCAACAGGCGGTCGAGATCGGCTACCGGCAACTCAGCGCCGTTGCCCACGCGGTCGGCGTCCTCCAGGTGGCGGATTCGGAGATGCTGCACAACCGTCCTCTCAAGATCAAGGTCAAGCTCCGCCCGGCCGAAGGGCAGTACGAGGCCAGCAACGAGGTGCAGGCCCGGAAGAACATCAACGAGCAGGTCGACGAGGCACCGGCTGCGGTTGCCGCTGCGGCCCCCGTGCAAGCTCCGCCCCCGAGCCCGCCCCCTCCGGGAATGGTTGTTGGCGGTGCCGCTGCGGGTTGGGGTGCGGCCCCTCCGCAACCGTGGGGCTCTGCTCCTCCCTCTGCACAAGCGGCACCCACGGCTCCCGCTGCTGCTCCTGCACCGGCCCAACCGGCTCCCGCTGCGCCGGGTGTGAACGCCCAGATGGCCCCGCCGCCCTGGATGAAGCAGTAACCCTCTAGCGCGTCTTGTGCTGTATCAACAGGGGCCGCGGAGGCCCCTGTTATTTCTAAAGGTCAAGAATGATCCCGAATCGTAGTGTCATGCTTGCCACCAAGACGCTCCAAGCGATCGAAGACCGGGTCGCCCAAGACCAAGGAGCGTCCTACCGTCAATTCCTGCAAAAGGTCCTCCCACACATGGGAGACGCCTACCGTGGGGAAGACGAAGGGTTCCGGACTCACCTGGGAGCTTCGCTCATTGGGAAGGAGTGCGGCCGAGCACTCTGGTACGATTTTCACTGGACCACAAAGCCATCATTTAGTGGTCGAATTCTGCGCTTGTTCAATCGTGGACATCTCGAGGAGGCTCGGTTCATTGCGCTGCTGCTGTGCATCGGGGTTGAGGTGTGGCAGCAAGACGAAAACGGTAAGCAGTTCCGTATCAGCGATTTTGGTGGTCACTTTGGTGGGAGCGGTGACGGGGTTGCCCGTGGCATCCCGGACCTTGAAGCTGGGACGGTTTGCTTGCTCGAGTTCAAGACGCACAACGACGCCAGTTTCAAGAAACTCGCGTCAAGCGGGGTGCGTGAAGCAAAGTTCGAGCATTTTGTTCAGATGCAGATCTACATGAGGAAGATGCAGATCCCGGTCGCGCTCTACATGGCTGTCAACAAGAACGATGACACTTTGTACTGTGAAATCGTTCACTTGGATCCATCAATTGCGGACCAGTTTATCACACGAGCGGGGACCATTATTGCTTACGCCACGCCCCCCAACAAGCTCAGCGAATCCCCGGCCTGGTTCGGATGCAAATGGTGCGATCACCGACCCGTCTGCCACTTGAAAGCGGCACCGGAAAAGAACTGCCGGACCTGTATGTACTCGCGCCCGAAGCCGGACGGAAAATGGTATTGCGAGAATCCTGTAGTACGGGTGGAAGCTGATATGCAAGGTTGGGAAGACCCAATCGAGCTGTCTAAAGAACACCAACTTGTAGGCTGCTCCAGCTACTCGCAATTCTAATGAAACTCGTTCCGCGTCCCTATCAGGTTGAGGCCGTTCAATCGGTCTTCGACTATTTTGGAGAGCACCGTGGGAACCCCGTCATCGCGATGCCCACGGGTACCGGGAAAGCTGTGGTCATAGCTGCGTTCTTGGAGCGTGTATATAGTTGCTGGCCTGGGCAGCGTGTGATGACCTTGACACACGTCAAAGAACTGATCGGCCAGAACTATCAAAAGCTGTTGAACCTTTGGCCCGGAGCTCCGGCAGGGATCTATAGTTCAGGGTTAGGTCAAAAGGACTTCCACCGTCCAATCACGTTTGGCGGGATCGCAAGTGTGAATAAACATCCCGAGCTATTCGGCCACCAGGACATTATTCTGATTGACGAATGCCACTTGGTTAGCCCTGACCAAGAAACGATGTACGCAAAGTTCATTGACAGCCTCAAGAAACGCAACCATCTAATCAAGGTCATAGGGCTTACTGCAACCCCGTGGCGCCTGGGGCAGGGGCACATCACGACCGACGGGATATTCACGGATGTCTGCTACGATATCACGGGTGTCACTGCATTCAACCAACTGATCGCAGACGGGTACCTTGCGCCCCTTATTCCGCGCCGGACTCAACAACAGCTTGATGTGAACGGTGTCCACATGCGAGGTGGCGAGTTCATTCAAAGCGAACTCCAGGTCGCAGTCGATAAGAACGAGGTGACCTATGCTGCACTCAAAGAAACTGTCGAGCAAGCCGCTGACCGGAAGCATTGGTTGATCTTTGCCAGCGGAACGGAGCATTGCGAACACATCGTCCAGATGCTCGATACGTTTGACATCGACGCGGTCGCGGTGCATAGCAAGATGAGCGACGGGCAGCGTGACAAAGCAATCGAATCTTTCGTCCAAGGACGGAAGCGGGCTCTGGTCAACATGAACATCTTGACCACAGGATTCGACTTTCCGGAGATTGATTGCATTGTGTGCCTGCGACCGACCGCGTCTACTGTCCTATGGGTGCAGATGCTGGGGCGCGGGACTCGACCAGCGCCAGGGAAAAATGATTGCTTGGTTCTTGACTTTGCAGGGAATACGCAAAGGCTCGGGCCAATCAACGACCCCGTGATCCCACGCAAAAAAGGGGAAGCCAAGGGTGAGGCACCTGTACGAGTCTGCGATGTGTGCAGCACCTATAATCATGCAAGCGCCCGGACGTGCGTCTGCTGCGGGGCGGAATTCAGCTTCCAAGTCAAGATCAAACAAGTGGCCTCGACCGCTGAATTGATTAAGATGGACGAACCTCGGATTGCAGTTTTTGCCATTGACCATGTTGCGTATTCTCGCCACTCGAAGATAGGAAAGCCGCCTAGCGTGCGCGTGAGCTATTATTGCGGGCTCCGAGTTTTTCACGAATTCGTCTTGTTTGAACATCAAGGGTTTGGTCGCAGGAAGGCTCAGCTCTGGTGGAAGGAACGGTCCAAGACCATGACTCCAATGTACGTCGATGATGCGTTGGTGGACCTTCCTGGCATTGCTACGCCAACCCATCTGCGCGTCTGGACAAACAAGAAGCCTTACCCAGAGATCCTAGGGTACTGCTACGATGGGACAGCGTTCGGGGCGACTCCGGCAACGGAATCCTTTTCCCTTCCATCTTCGGGGGTTGTTGGAGGGATACCTCCGTTGGAAGAAGACGACATTCCGTTTTGATGCAAAAAACTTCAAAAAGGACTTGCAAACTCCTGAAACTTCAAGTACAGTTTGATTCATGTGCAACGGATGCACGGTTTCCAACACGGTCAACGGGAGATTACAATGAATGACGTCCACGCCCAAATCGATGCGATGAACAAGGAACAACTCCGCTCCGCCTGCCGGCAGCATGGAATTGCATACGGAAAGTTGAATAATGACGGAATGCGCCGGGAACTTCGTGGGTGCGAAGCAATGTATACACCTGCCCAAGCTTCGCCTTTCGTGGGGTTGATGGACCAGACCGCCGCTACTGGGGCCAGCAAGGCTTTGAAGGGAAAGCTGAACGGTACCTTTTCCAGCGACGGGAAAAAGGTCGCTGCACCCGTTGCCCCGACTCCGCGCCACTCGCGCCCGCAGCGTACCCCGGCCCCGGAGCTCCCGCAGCTCGAGCGCAAGGGCTATAAGATCCAAAAGGAGCGCGAAGAGCGCAACGGCGTCCGCCGGCCCAGCCAAGGGACGCTCTGCGGTGCCGTGTGGGATTACTTCGATCAGCACCCTGCGACGGTTGCTGCCGAGTTGCACACGATTGCCGATGACCACAAGTGGAACCGCACGAACGTGGCTTGCGAGTTCTACAACTGGCGCAAATTCATGGGCGTCGGGCGCAAGGTGAAGTAATCATGTTCCTCCTTATCGACATGGACCGATTGGTGGTAGTACACAGGCACCACCTCGGTTCTGTTTTAGGGGACTTGGCGGATATCGAGTTGATGTCTACCTTTCGCATTCTCCCAATTGATTCGCGTAAAGAGCTGTCAAGGTTCACAGACCTCGAACTGCGGAAACTCTACTGCTCGTTCGGAACCGAGGAATGCCCGGTGCTGCGCGATACGCTTCTGAGTTCGGTGCTCGAAGCGTTTTCCCAGGTGCTGGTTAGCGACGTAGACCCGCAGGAGGCTTCCGCGCAGGCCTCCTGCATCGCATCAACGGACCGAGGTCGATACCGTTATGTACGCGGTTCCCGACGCCCAGCACGCATGGGCGACTTGTGGGAACCCCCGGCGGTGGCGGTCGGTACGCTGCCCGTACATAGCGTCCCTGTAGAGCCCGATCGGCCTGCGGTAGCTAGTAGCACAGCACCGAGCGCGGCGCGTGGCGCTGCGGGCCCCAAAACGTCGCTCATCTGGGAAGTGGCGGATAGGCTGTGGGGCGGAGCTGGGAAACCGAGCAACATTGGAGAGGTGCTGAAGATTCGAAAACAAGCCATGGACGAGCTCGAGCGGTCCGGTATTAAACGCACCACGGCGTCAAGCTCGTTGGGTGCTTGGCAGAAAGATCGACTGAAGTTATAACGCCCTTGCAATCAAAGTATCTACCCCGTAAAGTACGATGCACGCTGAACATCAGCAATCCACCACCACTCAGGAGCCAGTATGAGTCACACCCAAGAAACTGCGGCCGAAACGACCGCCCCCATGGATGCAAAGGCCGAGGCCAAAGCCGAGAAGGAAGCGGCAAAGGCGAAGGCTGCGGTCGAGAAGGAAGCGAAGGCCAAAGCGTCGGCGGAAAAGAAGCAGGCCGCGGCCGATGCCAAGGCGAAGAAGGAAGCCGATGCCAAGGCGAAAGCCAATGCGATCGCCGCCAAGAAGGCCGCGAAGGAAGCCAACCGCCAGCCGGAACAGAATGGTGTCCGCCGACCGGGCCCCGAAGGCAAGTGCGGTCAGGTCTGGGCGCTGGCCGACCACCTGAGCAAGCACGAAGGAAAACCCGTCGCCATTGCTACGCTGTTGGAGCACGCCATCAAGGCCGGGCACAACGTCGCCAACGTCCGCACGGAATATGCCCGCTGGAAGAAGTTCCACGGCGTCCCGAGCGTTCCGCGCAAGGTGGCTGCGACGCCAGCTCAACCGGCAGCGTAATTCACTTTCGGCAGCATGTGACCGCAGGCACCGTCATACGCACATCCGGAGACGAAGCCAAGCGGCATAGGGTGCAAGTCCTCTAGTTCACCTTTGGCTGAACAGCCCGGATGCAAGCTCGGGCAACCCCGTATACTCCAGCCTCTGCGCTGCCACCTCGGGAGTAACTGTTGAACCAGCAACCTATCGAAAAATCGACCCAAGAGCTTTTGGTCGATTTACATTCCATTTTCCCAACAATTCAAGGTGAGGGCCCATTTGCCGGGACTCGAGCTGTTTTCATCAGGCTTGCTGGCTGTAATCTGCAATGCCCACTCTGCGACACCGACTACACAACAGGTCGCCACTATGTTGGTGCCGGCGAGCTGGCGACGATAGCCGGTTCCTACGGATTCCAACTTGTGGTTATTACGGGGGGCGAACCATTTCGGCAGGCTGCTCTTTCTGAACTTGTCGACGAGTTGATAGTTCATGGGCTCGTAGTCCAGATTGAAACCAACGGAACCCTGTTCAGAGATCTTCCGTATTCACACCCCAATCTGCATATCGTTTGCAGCCCCAAGACGGGAAAGATCAACCCATTCTTGCTCCCTTTTATCACCGAGTTCAAGTACGTTCTTCATGCCGATCGTATTGATCCCAATGACGGTCTTCCGGTCACTGTACTTGACCACAGTGCGGCTCCCGAAGTCGCACGCCCGTCCGACGGATGCGAGGTCTATGTTCAGCCGGTTGACGTCAACGATGAAAAGGAGAATGCTCGCCATCTGGAAGCGGTAGTCGATGTCGTTATGCGGCGCGGGTACCGTCTATGCCTTCAGCAACACAAAATCATCGGAGTAGAATGATGTGCGCGGTTGTCGGCGCAATCCTCTATCCTTTACGGATAGCCGAAGCTCAAGCAGCTCAAGAGATTTTGAATTTTATCTGGGACCACAGTCACCAGCGTGGAAGAGACGGGCGTGGGTATGTGATTCAAGCTCCAGACGGTATTCGTGAAGACAAAGAGACAACCCATCTGCCATCCATTCGGCCGTATCTTCATGTCGGCGACTGTCTCACTCGAGTTTCGATAATAGGTAATCTGAGAGCAGAGCCTACAACCGAATACGTGATGGACAAAAATCAAGACGATCAACAACCCTATCGGGCCGGCGGTTGGTCAATTGTGCATAACGGGACCGTTGCAAACGATAAGGAACTCCGAACAGGGGAAGTTCCGACAAAGATCGATAGTGCAGCGATTGCCGAACTGCTCGCATCCTCCAAGACGAAACCGGTCCTCTCCGAATTCGTTAAGGCTATCGATCAAATCAAAGGGAGTTATGCCATTCTGGCATTGCAGGAAGAAAACCAATCTCTTTTTGTAGCAGCAAACTATCGCCCTGTTTGGTATATCGTCACGGCAGTTGGAACCTTTCTTGCCAGTTCCCGTCACTACTTCCCGCCGGAGTACATCCCGCAGATGATGCAACCCTATAGCGCGGCCGAATTTGGGCCCGCAGGGCCGAGATCGAGCCAGAGCCTGTATAGTTGCTCAGGCGCAAATAACTGGGCCCTAGTGGTCTGTAGCGGCGGTCTCGACAGCGTTGTCAGTGCCGTGTACGCCCAGAAAGTTCTCCGAAAAGAAGTCGAGCTCATTCATTTTGAGTATGGGAGTCGAGCGGAAGGGCCTGAAGTAAAGGCCGTACAGGCAATCGCGAAAGAGCTTGGTGTCAACCTCAAACTCTTTCCATTACCTGTCTACAGCAAAGGCGATTCCCCACTGTTGGACTCCGATAGCAAAGTTGCGGGCGGTGAAGAGGGAGCCGAATTTGCTCACGAATGGGTTCCTGCAAGAAATCTACTGCTACTCAGCGTAGCCACCGCATACGCCGAAGCTCATGGATTTGGATCTATTATTCTCGGAAACAACCTCGAAGAAGCTGGCGCCTACCCCGATAACGAACAGGAGTTCGTCGAACGCTTCAACGACATGCTTCCATTTGCTGTTGGTGACGGAAAGCGAGTTGAAGTTCTCATGCCTGTTGGAAATCTGATGAAGCATGAAATTGTTAGGCTAGGCTTGGATCTCGGCGCCCCTCTTCACTTGACCTGGAGCTGCTACCGCGCGGGTGAGCATCATTGTGGAAAGTGCGGTCCGTGCTTCATGAGACGCACCGCATTCAAGATTAACGGAACAGACGAAGTCATCCACTACGAGGACGAGCTATGACCTGGCAAGCAAAGCGATATCATGATTTCTCCTACGGCCACAGGGTCCACCAGCATGAGAGCAAGTGTGCTCACTTGCACGGGCACAACGGTCGAGTTCACTTCACGTGCGAGGCCGACAAGCTGGACTCAGTTGGGCGCGTGATCGACTTCAGCGACATCAAGACCCGCCTGTGCGAGTGGCTCGAGACGAACTGGGACCATCGCTTCCTTGTATGGGTTGCTGATCCAATGGCCAAGGCTCTCAAAGAGCTTGACCCAACCGTAGTCATCATCCCGTTCAACCCGACCGCAGAAAACATGGCGCAGTATTTGGTCGAAGTAGTAGGGCCAGCGCAACTTGCTGGCACCGGGATCCGACTGGTGCGCGTCGAGTTCGAAGAGACGCGCAAGTGCAGCGCCCTCTACGCCAACACCAATTCAGGGCTTCTGGAATGAACACCGTCGAACTTACTCACACCGAAATCCGGACGCTTGTCAGCGAGATGGGAGAAGCTATCCGCAGGAAGTTCGGGATTGGAGCATCGAAAAGCTACCGTCAACTCGCTGTCTACGGTGTACCGCGTGGCGGGATCCCTGTCATGTACAGGCTTATGAGTTTTTTGGAACTCAGGATAGTTGAAAACATTGTCGAGGCGGACTTTATTGTCGACGACCTGATCGACAGCGGTCGGACCATGGAACGGTACGAAGCGAACAGCGGAAAAAAACCGTTTTTTGCGCTGATCGACAAGCGGGATCCGGATTCCCCCTATCATGGTAATTGGGTTATCTTCCCCTGGGAGCAAGAGGAAGAAAAGTCGATCGAGGATTCGATTGTGCGGTTGCTCCAGTTTGTTGGGGAAGACGCTGGGCGCGGAGGGCTCCTCGAGACACCCGCACGGGTGGCCCGGGCCTGGCGTCACTGGTGCAGCGGGTACGGGAAAGACCCTGCGTCTGTGCTCAAGGTGTTCGAGGACGGCGCCGATAATTATGATCAAATGGTTGTAGTCAAGGATATCCCGATCTACAGCAAGTGTGAACATCACCTTGCGGACATTTTCGGGACTGCTACCATTGCGTATATCCCGAACGGAAGAATCGTCGGGCTGAGCAAACTAAGCCGGCTGGCCGATATGTTCGCCCGAAGGCTCCAGGTGCAGGAACGGTTGACTTCGCAGATTGCGGATGCGTTGGTTGAGCACCTGAACCCGGTCGGGGTTGGGGTAATGGTCCGAGCTCGTCATATGTGCATGGAGTCACGTGGCACATGTCAGCAGGGCCATCACACGGTAACCACAGCTCTCCGAGGTGCTATTCGCGACGACGCGCAAGCCCGATCGGAGTTCCTTGACATTGCGGGGGCATCGTAATGGACCTGGACATTTCTGGACAAAGCGGACAACCTGTTCCCGTCAAGAACGACAAGCCCGAAGTCTGGCCCCTTGTTTTAGCTGACATGGGAGCAAGGCATGACTTTGGACGCAAGAAATACGGGGTCGGGCTGCAACCGCACAACGGGCGGGACGCATTGCGGGATGCTTACGAGGAGGCGTTAGACCTTTGCGTCTACCTCCGGCAAGCAATGTACGAACGGGACGGGCGGTGAGTGCGCTCGACACCTTTCAACGCATAGGGTCCGCTGCCGGCGCGGCCAATCAGGTGGAGGACGGAGTACCTACTGTGCAGGTCCCCCGTCCGATGCTCGAGAGGCTACTTGCACAAATTTCGTTCAACATCAAAAATAAAACCGCAGACACCGAGGCCCTTCAGCGTGAACTCTCCGTCCTCATCCGCAGCGGTTCCTAGCTGTTACAATCGGTCGGATTACAATTCGCGATGGGCCCCAGGTTGCCCACACTGGCGCGGTCCCGGCTGGAACGCTACCATGTTGCCTACTCTCAGTCAATCCGGTGGGCGGGAGCTGCCCTGGTCTAGTTGTGACGGGTGCAGGCAGAAGGAAATCAGCCTAAGTCTTCGAGACGTTACAGCTTAAACTCCGGTAGAATACAAATGAACCTTTTTACCGCAGCCGTTTATTGGAATAACTATATGCCGGGGCAGAACAGGTATATAAAATTGAATGAGCGTGAGCGTGAGATTGTTCACGCGCTCCCGCACATACTGGAATCGTTCCATTATGTCTGTGGCCAAAAGTATGTCGACTCGATGCGAGAAAATAGCGCCAGGGTTTTCCTCGACTCCGGTGCGTTCTCAGCCTATACCCTAGGTGTAACGATCGACCTCCCAACATACTGCGATTACATTAAAAGGAACCTCGACATTATTCGCGTCGAAGACGGAATTGTAATGGCGTCTGTGCTCGACGGCATCGGTGACCCGCTCCAGACGTACCGTAACCAACTTCACATGGAGCAGCTTGGCGCAAAGCCTCTCCCGTGCTATCACTTTGGTGAGGACGAACGATATCTCGAGTTCTACATCGAGAATTACGAGTACATCACGCTTGGCGGGATGGTCGGAGCCACTACAGCAAAGCTGATCCAATGGCTTGACGACATCTGGAACAAGTATCTTATGGACAAGTCGGGGCGTGCTCGCCTCAAGGTGCATGGTTTTGGAATTACCGCTACGCCAATCATGGAGCGATATGACTGGTATAGTGTCGACTCATCCTCTTGGATTCAAAGTGCAGCCTTTGGGAGCATTGTCACGCCTGAATGGGGCCCACTGTCAGTATCCGAAAAGAGCCCTAGCAGGCACGATGCAGGACAGCACGTCTCGACGTTGACTCCGTTGGAACAAGAGCAAGTCTTGAAGGTTCTTGAGGAAAACGGGTTTACCTACGAACGACTGTCCACGGTTTACGAGTCTAGAGCTGCTTTTAACTTGTGGGCCTATGGCGTGATCAACGCCATGATAAATGCGTCCCACGATTACGAGAAGTTCACTAAACTGCCGCAAATCCTTTTCTGAGGTCGTATGCTTACATCGTTGAAGTTTGTCCAGGGGGCAGTGGCCAAAAAGGACTTCGTGCCTGCACTGACCCACTTCAAAATTGAGGATTGCCGTGTGCAAGGATTCAACGGCACCCTGGCGCTTTCGAGCCCTATCCCGTTCGACATTGCTTGCAAGCCCAAGGCGCTCCCGCTGGTGAAGGCAATTGCGAATTGCGAGGAGACCGTTTCACTGTCGCTCACACCAGCGGGTCGGCTTGCAATCCGTTCCGGGAAGTTCCGCAGCATGATCGATTGCGTAGAAGGCGAGACCCCCCACGTCGACCCGGAGGGTGAATATGTCGAAATGAACGGGGAGATTATTCTGTCCGCTTTCAAAGCAGTGGCCCCGTTCGTTGGCGACGACGCATCCCGAATTTGGACGAATGGGGTGCTCTTCAAAGGTCAGAGCGCCTTTGCTACCAATAATGTCATGCTTGTCGAATACTGGACAGGTGCGGAGTTCCCAACTGTGGTTAACATCCCCCGAGCAGCGGTGAAAGAAATTCTGCGCATCAACGAGCCCCCAACCGCGTTGCAAGTCAGCGAGAACTCTGTCACGTTTCATTTTGAAGGAGAGCGGTGGCTACGGACTCAGCTGTTTCCGACCGAATGGCCTGACCTCTCACGCATCCTTGACAAGGAGTCAAACCCATTTCCTTTACATGAATCGCTTCCGGTTGCGCTTGAGATGGTCAAACCGTTTACGGACGACTTGCGCCGCATCCTGTTCCGCCCTGGTAAAATCAAGACGCATGAGGATGAAATGGAAGGGGCGAGCTACGACTTTGAAGGTGTGGATTGGCAAGGCACCTATCAGATCGAGATGTTGGAATTGCTTTGCGGTGCTGCCAAGAGCATCGACTGGACCCTGTACCCTTCTCCGTGTCTCTTTTTTGGTGACCGCCTTCGCGGTGCCATTATTGGCATGAGGCAATGAGAAAAGACGCTGTTGGATTTTTCTGGGACGACACACCCCCACCAAAACCGCCAAAGGCGGAAAAGCCCAGGCGCACCCCTCCGGAACGTACCTGGGAGCTCCCAACCTACCTTCCAGGGCTCGAAGAGGCGCAGCGGTTCCCGGTGGAGTTGATGTCAGACACTGACATCGTTCTGGAGATGGCGCAAGGAACCAGATTTGTCATTGACACAGAATGCTTTCCGAACTACTGGCTTATCTGCTTCCGTAGCTTGCGCAGCGGAAAAGTGATGTACTTTGAGCGTACAGACACAACAACATTCGATTACGCGAAGCTCCGATGGGTGCTCGAGCATTTCTGCACTATTGGGTTCAACTCCGTTCGGTACGACCTGCCAATGATTGCCCTGGCGCTTACCGGCATGGCGCCAGCTGCGTTGAAGGTTGCAAGCGACCGCTTGATTGTCGAGGAAGCCCGAAGTAGTGATGTCCTTCGTGCGTTCAAAGCCAAGGCGCTGAAGGTTGACCACATTGATATCTTCGAGGTCTGCCCGGGCGTAGGTGCCGGCTTGAAGGTATACGCTGGTCGTATTCATGCTCAGCGGATGCAAGACCTCCCGTTCGCTCCCGGTACCGTACTCAGCCCGGATCAGATATCCATTGTTCGTTGGTACTGTGTCAATGATATCAAGAATACCGAACAACTCTATCTTGAACTGAAGGAAGAAATTCAACTGCGGGAGGAGATGTCCAAGGAGTTCGGGGTGGACCTCCGTAGCAAATCTGATGCCCAGATTGCCGAAGCTGTAATTACGAGCCAAGTGGAGGCAGCCCTTCGCACCAGGATTCACCCGCCCGCAATCCTACCCGGTACCGTCTACCGTTACCGTGCGCCTAACTTCTTGCGCTACTCGACCCCGTTAATGAATTGGGTCCTGGACCGCGTGAAGGCTTCCGCCTTTGTGGTCAGCGAACACGGGAACATCGGGCTTCCGGGTGAGCTGTCCGAGCTCAAGTTGCAGATTGGGAATAGCGTCTACCAGATGGGTATAGGTGGACTGCACAGTACCGAAAAAAGTGTGCGTTACCACGAGGACGAAGAGTATGAACTTTTCGATCGTGACGTCACCTCATACTACCCACAGATCATTTTGAACCTTGGGCTGTTCCCGCACCACATGGGGCGGGTTTTCCTGTCCAAGTACGGAACCATTGTCAAGGTCCGCGTGGAAGCAAAGCGTAGCGGAAATAAGAAAAAGGCGAACAGTCTGAAGATTGTGGTCAACGGCTCGTTCGGGAAGTTTGGCAACCGCTACTCGAACATCTACTCCCCGGACCTCCTTATCCAAACCACGGTGACAGGTCAGTTGACGTTGCTGATGCTGATTGAGCGCCTTGAGCTGTCCGGGATCCAGGTGGTGAGCGCCAATACTGACGGAGTTGTGATTCGATGCTCGCGTAAGCTGAAACAGCTTTACCTCGATATCATTGCCCAATGGGAGCGCGACACGGGGTTTGAGACCGAAGAGACCGTATACCGAGCCTTGTATGCACGCGACGTGAACAACTATCTTGCCATCAAGCATGACGGGAAGACCAAAACGAAAGGTGTATACGCTCCAACTGGTTTAATGAAAAACCCGCAGAATGCTATCTGCATCGAAGCTGTCGAGGCGTTCCTGACTAAAGGGGTGCCCGTTGCGCAGACGATTCGTAACTGCAACGATATCCGCAAGTTCGTGAGTGTGCGGTACGTGAAAGGGGGTGCCGTCAAGGACGGCGAATACCTCGGGAAAGTTGTGCGCTGGTATTACGGTCCAGACATGGAAACAGAGATCGTATATGCCCGGAACGGCAACAAAGTTCCGCGAAGCGAAGGGGGCGTTCCTGTTATGGTGCTTCCAACAGAATTCCCGCAAGACGTCAATCTAGATTGGTACATTGCGGAGGCGGAAAAAATTCTTGGCGAAATTGCTTACAATTAAACTAGAAGTAATGCGGTCGTTGTGGTTGACTGACGGTTGTGAGGTGTGTATAGTTCGAACTGTGCAATTTCGCACATCGGAGAAACGACATGACCTCACAAGTGACCGCAGTAAAGGCGGTAGGGGTCGAAAAGCAAAAGGCTACCAAGGCCGCGCACCCTGTCGAACGCCGGATCCGTAATGGAGTTCGGGAACCCGCCCGCGGAGGGAAATGCTGGAAAATCTGGAACCGTCTCGACAAACTTCAAGAGCGGACGGGCCAGGAACCCACAGTGGCCCAAGCGACCAAGTTCCGCGGGGTGAACGAAAACAATGCCAGGATCGAGTTCTATAACTGGCGTCGATTCCATCGCTCCGTGAAACGGAACCGGACCAAGTAACCATGGCCGATTTCGCCCATGGTCTCTGGCTGTGGGCGAAATCGCTTGTATCTTTAGAATTTTGTGCTATAGTGTTGTTCATGCCCCGCGCGTCCGCCGGGTACCTCGTCAGGAGAACAGCATGGCCCAGCTCAACGTCGACCTCAGCAAAGTCCCTCCCGCAGTTGCACCGTCCGAACCCAACCGCTCCCGCGTGTGGAGCGCCAACCAAAACGCGGTATTCGATTTCGTCGAGCACGGTACCGGAAACGCGATCGTCAATGCGGTCGCCGGTAGTGGCAAGACCACCACTATTGTCGAGGCGCTGTCCCGCGTGCAAGGTTCCAGCATCTTCCTCGCCTTCAACAAGTCCATCGCGGAGGAGCTGAAGGCTCGTGGGGTAAACGCTCGCACGTTCCACTCGCTCACCTACAGCCCCGTGACCCGGCTCAAGAACACCCGTCAGGTGGACCCGGACAAGCTGCGCAAGATCATGCGGTTGGAATTCAAGGGGAATGACGAAATCGTGTACGGGTCGTTCTGTACGAAGCTCGTGAGTCTTGCCAAGCAGGTTGGCATGGGGGCGCTTATCCGTGAAACCCCAGACATCTGGATGCACCTCGTTGATTTCCACGACCTCGAAGTTGACCACGAGGATGGCGACTTGGGTCGCGGGATGCAGCTTGCCAGCCATCTCCTTCAACTGTCCAACGAAAGCCCGATGGTGGATTTCGACGACCTGCTCTATCTTGCGGTAAAGGAAGGACTGTCGCTCCCCAAGTTCGATTTCGTGTTCGTCGACGAGGCGCAGGACACGAATGCAATCCAACGCGCCATCCTGCGTAAGATCATGATTCCCGGCCGTTCGCGCATGGTTGCGGTCGGTGACCCGGCCCAAGCGATCTACGGCTTCCGTGGGGCGGATTCGAACTCCTTGCGCCTGATCGCTGAAGAATTTGACGCGATCGAGCTTCCGCTCACGGTTTCGTACCGCTGCGCCACCAGTATCGTAGCTCATGCCCGGACGTGGGTTGACCACATTGAACCGGCTCCGACTGCGCCTGTCGGGTTGGTGGAGCACCTGGGAACGGACTGGAACCCCAACCGTTTCCAAGCCCTGGATCTGATTGTCTGCCGCACCACGAAGCCCCTTGTCTCGCTCGGGTATAAGCTGCTTCGCGCTCATGTGCCGGCCCGGATCCTTGGGAAAGAGATTGGTCGGTCCCTCTGCACCTTGATCGAAAAGCAGAAGGCGAAGGGGGTCGACGCCCTGGTTGCCAAGTTGGAAATCTGGCGCGAACGGGAAGTCGAGAAGGCCCGGGCTCGCCAAGATGAAGGGAAGGTTGATGCGGTCCATGACAAGGTTGACGCGATTGTGTGTCTGATCGAAGGACTCCCGGAGACAAAGCGAACCATCCCCGCTCTCCTGGAAGTGATCGGAACCCTGTTCAGCGATGCAGCGGGGACCGTGACGCTTGCCACCATCCACAAGGCAAAGGGCCTGGAAGCGGAAACGGTGTACTGGCTGAACAGCTCGCAGCAGCCCTGTAAATGGGCAAAGCAGGAATGGCAGCAGGACCAAGAGCGGAATCTGTGCTACGTCGCGGCCACCCGGGCCAAGAGCCGGTTGGTGTTGATTGAGGACGGTAGCGCGAAAAATGCGTGAGGGAGGTGTACTGGTAGCGGTAGGGTGCCGATCTCGGCCCCTGCTGCCTGTACGCAAGCGGCAGCGGTATTAAGTGCCCAGCGCCTTCACCAGTACCGCTACTGCTTCCCCGTGCCACTCCCCGTTGGACATGCCAACCACCGCCTGAAGCTCCCATGTACCAACTTGGTTGATGTCCCCGCTCTGGGTGGTGTACGTGACTGCTTGCGGGCCTGAAGCGGTAGCAGTCCACAGCACCTGAGTGCCGTCAGGCCTCGTTGCAAGGATACCTAGGCTCGTTGCTCCTGCGACCGGGATCTTGCAATTGAGAATAAGTTGCGTTCCGAAATCGTTTTCGTAGATTTCATTCATCATTGCACCGGCGAGTTAAGGGTCAGCTTCTGAACGATCTGGGAGTTCAAATTCAGCTTCTGAACGATCTGTGAGTTGAGGTAGAGTTTGACTTTCCCTGTTATGGGGTTGACCACAATCACAACCAGTGCCGCAATGTCACCGGCGTCGTAGAGTGTGAGTCCCGCCCCCGTGGTCACTGCGGTTCCGAGTGACACCACATCAGCAGCATCCAGCGCAAGGATCTGAGCAACCAGGGAACTCAACGCCTGGATTGCAGAGCTGTCCGCGCCGTCCAGCGCCGAGATTTGACTTGTCAACCATGTGGTCGCGTTCGCCACCGCCGAGTCCGCACCGTCCGTCCCGGCAATAATGGCTCCTGTGGTCACCGCAGAAGCCAGGGCAGCAATATCGGCACCGTCAACCACAGTGACCGCACCGCTCGCACCACCAGCCGCAATGATAACGGAAACTAGATCGGCGCCATCCGTCGCGTTGACCGCCGCGCCCGTCGTGACTGTAGTCAAGACCGCTGCGAGGTCAGCAGCGTCCCTCACGGTCAGCTGTGCAGTCATCCAGTTCGAGGCGTTGATGACTACAACGTCCGCGCCGTCTGTACTGTTGATCGTTGCTGCCGTTGTGGCGGAGGTCAGAATCGCTGCGAGGTCTGCGCTGTCTGTCAATGCGATACCCGCAGTCGTCCAATTCGCCGCGAGAAGCGCAGCAATGTCCGCGCCGTCGATTGCGGTTATCGCCGCTCCTGTCGTGACAGAAGCAGCCAAGGTCGCGGTATCTGCGCCATCCGTTGCTGCAATGGAGCCACTTACCCCACCCCCACCCCCGGTCGCCGGAAGCGTGCTGTACGGTGTTACCGCATAGGCGGAGAAGCCGTACATATCACCACTGCACCGCGCTCAAAGCGACATACGTCGTCGCGGCTTTCGCTGCATTCTTCGCG
>JAEHJW020001992.1_pt1 | contig 25096 bp, 31 predicted proteins | sample 9271431 | NCBI WGS metagenome assembly JAEHJW02 | reverse complement strand
TCCCGGTGCGCAAACTGACACCTGAGGAGCTGCGCGTGATCACACGACCTGGTGCCACCGACCCACGCCTGCGGGCCGTCGATCGCTACCTCGAGCGCTGGGCAGTGACCCGCGGCAAGAACCTGCCCGGGGCCGCACAGGTGCGCCTGGTGTCCGGCAGCTCGAGCGCGTGCGAACCGCTGCACGACCGCGAGTGGCTGCTCGTGGATGGCGCGGTGATGAACTCACCGCCCTGGGCGTCTCGCTTCGTCGCCTTGTGGTACCGCACCGAGGCGAGCGCTGCGCAAATCGCTGAAATTCTCGCGATGCGCCGCCGCCAGGCCGTGTACGAAGAGCGCTCGCTGGTGCTCGCGTACTTCCGCGGCCGCCTCGAGCAAATGGGCTTTCACCTGCCGAGGTTCCCGCACGAGGCTTGACAGCTGTCCGGACGTAGGCGCACGATCCGCGTCAACTTGGGGTAGCACCCCACGCAACAAGGCTCGGCACGGCGACGTGTCGGGCCTTTCGCGTTTCTGGCGTCCACGAAACCCACCGAGGTGCCGACATGGCGAAGCTCACAACCGCTGCCCGAAAGGCCATGCCGCCGTCCGAGTTCGCATTGCCCGCGCGCAAGGGGAAGGGCGGCAAGAACATGGCCGGCCGCGGTGCGTTTCCGCTGAACAATCACGCCCACGACCGCGCCGCGCTTCAGGATGCGCCGCACGCCGAGCACGCCGGCGACATCACGCGCGGCCAGGAGCGCACCGTCGAGCGCAAGGCGCGCGCCAAGCTCGGCGAGAAGGAACCGCGCGAGCCGCGATCGCACGCCGAGTTCGAGCGGCTCGGGCGCTGATTTCCACCCCAACCCAAGGGCACCCCACCATGAGCGACGTTCGCCGTTTGAGCCACAACCAACCGCTGCGCACCAGCGTGTACTGCCTGGGTGATCGGCACCTCGCGATCACCGATCCGCAGCATCCGTGGTCGGGCGATGAGCACAAGCTCGAGTTCTCGACTTGCGATTGCGCAACCGCATCCGCGGCCGCACCCACTGACGAGCCGTCTACCCACACGGGCGAGGGCAGCGATGAGCACACCGGATCCGAATCAGGCGCCGACGGCGCAGACGCCCCCGGAGCAGCCGCAGGCGAGCCCGCAAGCGCCTGAGGAGACCTCGAGCGGCCTCGGTCGGCCGAGCAACTACCGGCCCGAGTACGCGCTTTTCGCCAAGCAGCTCTGCGAGCAGGGCGCCACCGACGCCGAAGTCGCGTACATCCTCAGGATCGGGCGCAGCACGCTCTACGAGTGGCTCGCGCGATACCCGGATTTCCGCGACGCGCTGCGCTTGGGCAAGCAGCCTGCGAACGTGCGCGTCGAGCGGGCGTTCTACGAGCGCTGCGTCGGGTACGAAGTCGAGACCGAGAAGGTTTTCCAGTACCTCGGGCAACCGGTCCGCGCGACGACCACCGAGCACGTGCCAGCGGACCCGAGCGCGGCGTTCAACTGGCTGTGCAACCGAGATCCTGAGAACTGGCGCAATCGTCGCGAGCTCACCGGCGCCGGCGGTGGCCCCATTGACCTGAAGACCACGATCGAGTTCGTGGATGCAGATCACGAGCCGGGCGCAGTTTCCGAGTAAGCTCCGGCCGCTTTTCGAGCGCCACCGCTACAAGGTCCTGCGCGGCGGCCGAGCGTCTGCCAAGAGCTGGGGCATCGGCCGAGGGCTGCTGCAGATCGCGGCAAACCTCGAGCTGCGCGCGCACCTGGGCTTTCGCGCCGATGCCTTCGGCGTGCTCTGCGGGCGCGAGTTTCAGTCGTCGATCCGCGAGTCCGTGCACAAGCTGCTGCGCACGCAGATCAGCGACATGGGACTTGGCCGGCTCTTTCGCGTCGAGCAGAACGCGATCTACGGCCCCGCCGGTTCGGTCTTCGTGTTCATCGGGCTCGCCGAGCAGACCAAGGAGAACATGAAGTCCTACGAGGACTTCGATGTGTGTTGGGTCGAGGAAGCGCAGGTGCTGAGCGAGGCATCCCTGCAGGTGCTGCTCCCGACCATCCGGCGCGACGGTTCGGAGGTGTGGTTCAGCTACAACCCGCACCTCGACACCGACCCGATCCACAAGTTCGCCGACTCTCTGGACCAGGGCGACGGCATCGTCATCGACCTGCATTACCACGACAATCCGTGGTTCAACGAGACGCTCGAGAAGGAGCGCCAGCGCGCCAAGCGCAAGCTCGCCGCCGTCGATTACGAGAACATCTGGGAGGGCAAATTGCGGCCTACGGTGGCGGGGGCGATCTACGCGGAAGAGATCGCAGCGATGGTCGAGCAGCGGCGCATCGGTGATTTCCCGTATGACCCGTTCCATCTGGTGCACCCGATCTTCGATCTCGGCTGGAACGACAGCATGGTGATTGGACTCGCGCAGCGGCATATCTCGCAGCTGCGGCTCGTCGATTACATCGAGGACGATCACAAGACGCTCGACTGGTACTCGCAGGAGCTGCGCAAGAAGCCCTACAGCTACGGCACCGCGTTCATGCCGCACGATGGCGATCACGGCGATTACCGCTCCGACCAGGGCAAGAGCGCGAAGCAGATCCTCGAGGGACTAGGTTGGCGCGTCGAAGTGCTCCCGCGGCGTGACATCGAGGAAGGCATCCGCGAGACGCGCATGGCGTTGAAGACGCTCTTCGTCGATCGAACGCGCTGCGCGCCGTGGCACGAACACATGAAGCGCTACCGCCGCGCGGTCCCAAAGACGACGGGCGAACCCGGCGCGCCGCTTCACGATCAGCACTCGCACTGCGCCGACATGACGCGCTACATGGCGCAGGCCGCGCCGATGATGAGCGACGATGCGGGCGTTCACCTGCCCCCCCTCGAGTACGGCAAGACGGGCATCGTGTGAAGACCTCAGATCTCGCGCGCCCGCCCATTCAGCCGCACGAAACCGAGCACACCGAGACTGCGCTCTGCAACTTCCACAACGGCAATGCGCGCGCACCGTGGGCGCGCGAAGGCCAGGTCTTCTACTGCCCGATCGGCCGTCAGTTCTGGCGCTGGTCGGCGACGCCCGGTCACGGGATGTACTCGCCCATTCGGTACCCCAAAAGCGGAGTGATCTAACATGTCGATCAAGCTCGTGATGGAAGTCAAGGCGCTCACCGAGCGGCTCGTCGCGCTCGAGAAGCGCGTGGTGGGCGCTGTCGAGGGCGAAGCGCACACGGCCGCGACCGACGTCACGGCGGAGTTCGCCTCCGTGCGCAAGGATCTGGGCGCGCTCGCGGATGCGTTCGATAAGCGAATCGCCGAGGTCGAGGACGCCTTCGAGGCGCGCCTCAGCGCGATCGAGCAGAAGCTCAAGATCGCCAAGCCCTGAGCGCGCGGTAGGAGATCCCCCGAGTGGCAGACACCGCGAGCGACTCGAGCGCGCCGAGCCCGATGACGGACGACGAGCTGCTCGAGCTCATCGCGCGCCAGGAAAAGGCCGCGCTCGGCTCGCCGCTCGCCGCCGGCGCGACGGTCGGGGACGTCAGCACCAACTCGCAGGGTGCCGTCACCACGCTGCAGATCGACCGCTTCAATGCGCTGAATACCTACTTCGGACGGCCGCTCGGCAACGAGGTCGAGGGCAGCTCCCGCGTCGTGCTCCCCGAGCTGCGCGATACGGTCGAGTGGATCAAGCCGCAGCTGATGCGCATCTTCGCTGCCGCGAAGACGCCTTGCGTGTTCGATCCGGAGGGCGAGAAGGACGTCGATCAGGCGCAGGTCGAGACCGAGACGGTCAATCACGTCTTCATGGTGCAGAACGACGGGTTCTGGGTCATCTACGACCTGATCACCGACGCTCTGCTGCTGCGCAACGGCTACACGAAGGTCTGGTGGGACGACTCCGAGCGCAAAGTCACGGAGACCTACACCGGGCTCACCGAAGACCAGGTCGCGGAACTCCTCGGCGACGACCAGGACGAGAAGATCGAGATCCTGGGCTACCGCGAGTATCCGACCGATATGCCGCCGGGGGCGCTCCCGCCGGCGTTCCAGGAGGGCAAGCCCGCGGTGCAGCCGCAGGCGGTTCAGCAGGTCGTGCAGCAGCAGCCGCAGCAGCCCCAGGAGGGCGCCGCGCAGCCGAGCTCGCTGAATGTCTTCGACATCAAGCTGCGCCGGGTGACGGAAAAAGGCCGCGTGCGCGTCGAGTGCCTGCCGCCTGAGGAAGTGCTGCCGGCGAACGGCTCGAGCGTCAGTCTCGACCGCACGCCCTTCGTCGAGCACGGTCCCACCACGAAGACGCGCTCGGAGCTGATCGCAGAAGGCTACGACCCGAAGGTGGTCGCGGATCTGAAGCCCGGTGAGCCCAACTGGATGAACATCGACGGCCTGGCGCGCGACCAGGTCACCGACGAGTACAACACCGAGGAGCAGGAAACCTACGCCGACAAGGCGATGCAGAAGATCGAGGTGCGCGACGTCACCCTTCGTGTGGACTTCGACGGCGACGGCATCGCCGAGCTGCGTCAGGTGCTGGTCGCCGGTGAGACCATCCTCTCGAACGAGGAGATCGAAGACGTCCCGATCGCCTCTGCGGTGTCGAAGCGCATGCCGCACCGGCATCCCGGCATCTCGATGTACGACGAGCTCGCCGATCTGCAGGCGATCAAGAGCCAGCTCGCTCGCGAGGCGCTCAACAGCCTGCGCCTTGCCAACAATCCACGCGTCGCGGTCGATTGGAAGCGCGTCAACCTCGCGGACCTCATGACCACGCGCGCCGGTGGCATCGTGCGCGTCGATGGGCCCCCGGGCGAATCCCTCGAGCCGTTCCAGATGCAGAGCAATCTGGCCTCGACGATCGTGCCGATGATGGAAGTCGTCGACAAATGGCGCGAGTACCGCACCGGGATCGGTGAGTCCTCGATGATGCCCGACGCGGACAGCCTGCAGAACGTCACCGCCGCCGGTCAGCTCGCGGGCATGGCCTCAGCGGGCCTCAAGGTCGAGCTCATCGCGCGCTGCCTCGCCGAGGGCCTGAAAGACACGTTCGTCAAGATCAGGAACCTCCTGGTGCGTCACCAGGACCAGGCGATGCAGGTGCGTCTGCGCGGTAAGTTCGTGCAGGTGGATCCCACCACCTGGCGCTCGAGCCGCACTGCGGTGAGCCCGAACGTGGGTCTTGGCAGCGGCAACCGGCCCGAAGCGCGCCAGAACCTGCTGCTGCTCGGCAACTCGATGAAGGAGATGGGCCAGTTCGGACTCGTCGGCCCGAAGCAAGCCTACAACTGGTTCCAGCGCGTCGCGATGATGCTCGGCGAGGATCAGCCCGAGCAGTTCGTGATGGACCCCTCGAGCGAGGAGTACCAGCAGTGGCTCGCGCAGCACCCGCCGCAGCCGAATCCGGCGGCAATTCAGGCGCAAAGCCGCGTGCAGACCGCGCAGATCACCGCACAGTCCAGAGTCCAGACCGCGCAGCTTCAGGAGCAGGGAGCCGCCGCGCGCGCTCAGGCCGAGATCGGACACGCGGCGATCCAGGGTCACGAAGACCGCATGGTCAACATGGCCGACATCGACTCGCAGGTGACGCAGGCGCTCTTGAAGATCCTCTCGGGGATCGTGGCAAAGCAATACCAAGGGGATCCCAATGCGAACGCGGGGCAAGTACTCCGTCAGGACCTCGGGTCGCTTGAGGGTCGCTCGTGATCTGCGCCGGCGTCATCCGTGCGAATGCCCGGTGTGTCACGGGTCCGGCTCTACGCCTGCAACACGCACCGAGGTCGAGCGCATGCCCGATGGGGCGCTGCGCACCACGTATCTCGGAAGCGCCTGTCCGCGCTGCCTCGGCGTCGGGCGCGTGCCGGAGGTGACATGCTCCAGAGTGCACTGAACCCCGAGGACGAAGCGCGCCGCGGCGATCTGGCCAAGAGCGTGCTCGAGAACCCCGTTTTCGTCGAAGCCTGCAACCAACTCGATGCAGAGCTGCGCCTGATGCGCGAGCGTGTGCCGATGTCAGATCAGGATATGCACACGCGGATCATTCTCGCCGAGCAGATGCAGGCGAAGATCCTCGATCACCTGCGCGCCGTGATGATGAGCGGCGATGCGGCGCGGCTTCAGCTACGCGAGCGGCGCAGCTGGAACGAACGAATCCAATACGCGCGCGAACACGGCCTGCGCAACGCCTTCTAGTCACGACTGAGGTCTCCCATGTCTGAGCCTACCCAGCAAGCAGCTGCGGCTGCCCCGGGCGGACAGGCTGCGCCTGCAGCTCCCGCTGAATTCCACGAACCCGATGCCGACGCGTTCCAGCAGCTCTGGGACAACGACGCATTCGCCCCCACTGACGCCACCGGCGGCGAGCTGACGGCCGAGCAGCGCGCGCAGCTCGAGCGCGACGCGCAGGGCGCCAACGCTCAGACGCAGCAGCAGTCGAGCGAGGGTGGCGAACAACAACAGGGTGCCGACGAGCAGGGCGCGCAAGCCAGCGCCGATGAGGCCAAAGAGTACGCATCGCTCGATGAGTACCTCGCGGACCAGAAGCTCGATCCTGCCGAGTTCATGACGCTGCCGGTGACCGTAAAGGTCGATGGCGCAGAGCGCGCGGTGCCGCTCTCGGAACTGCGCGATGCCTTCCAGCTGAAGGAAGCGAGCTACAACCGGATGAATGCGCTCGCCACCGAGCGCACCGCCTTCCAAGGCGAGCAGACGCAGGTGCGCCAGGCGCTCGGTACGCGCATCCAGCAGACCGAGGCGCTGTTCAAAATGGCGAACGACATGCTCGCCGCCGACGTCAGTGCCATCACGCCGCAGGATTGGGCAGCGATGGACGCCGGGCAGCAGGCGCTGGTGCGCCAGCAGATCGCTGAGCGTCAGCAACAGATTCAGCGTGGACTCCAGCAGGTCCAGGCCGCGCGCGAGCAGGAGGCCGAGCAGGCAAAACAGAGCCAGCTCCAAGCCATCCCGCGCGAGCGCGAGAAACTGCTGGCCGCACGGCCGGAGTGGAAAGATCCGGCGAAGTTTCGCACCGCCCTCGAGGGAATCTCGAAGGCCGGCGAGACCCTCGGGTACACGCAAGCCGAGCTGCAAGGCATCACCGATCATCGAGCACTCCTGGGACTCGACCTGGTCGCGCGCGCGCTCCAGCTCCAAGCCTCGAAACCCGCAGCACTTCGACGTGTGCGCGCAGCGCCCCGCATGGCAGCTGGCGGCACGCGACAACCGAGCAATCCGCAATCGGATCGCTCTCGTTCTGCAGCTCAGGCCTATGCCAGCTCCGGCGGACGCAACGACGCAGCAGGCGCTGCGATGTTCGACGAGTACTGGTAGAAGGCCGCACCTCGAGGCATTTCACACATGACTGTTCCGACAAACACCACTCAGACCGTCTCGCAGACGAACATCCGCGAGGATCTGAGCAATAAGGTCTACATGGTCGACCCGTTCAAGACGCCGTTCTTGACGATGTCGGGCCGTGCCAAGGCCGAATCCACGTACCACGAGTGGGACACCGATTCGCTCGCCGCGCAGGATCTCGCGAATGCGCAGATCCAGGGCGACGATGCGACGGCGGACGCCACCAATCCGACCGCCCGACTCGGCAACTACACGCAGATCTCGCGCAAGGTCGTCCAGCTCGCCGGCACCCTGCAGGCGGTCCGCGCCGCCGGTGGCACCAACAAGATGGGCTATCAGCTCCTGAAGGCGAGCAAGGCCCTCAAGCGCGACATGGAAGGCATCCTCACCAACAACGTGGCACGCACGGCACCGGGTGCGACCACGGCTGCGGTGACGGGTGGCCTCTGTGCGTACCTGACGGCGAACACCGTCTTTCAGACCGGCGGCACGACCTCGGGCGCGAATCCGACCGGTACCACGTCGGCCGGCACCGAGACCTTCGGCAACGGTACGACGCCGCGCACCGACAACACGACCACGGCGGCGATCACCGAGACCATGATCGACGAGATGGCGCAGCTCGTGTTCCAGAACTCGGGCGACTGCGTGGATTACCTGCTCGTCTCCTCGAAGAACAAGCAGGCGATCTCGAAGTTCACCGGGCCCGGCACGCGCTTCACGGAGGTCGAGGACAAGCTGCTCAAGACCGCGATCGACGAGTACGAGACGGACTTCGGCAAGATCCGAATCGTCCCGGACCTGTTCCTGGCGCGCAGCCGCGATTGCTTCGGCATCAAGCGGCCGTACGCCAAGGTGGCGTACCTGCGGCCGTACCAGGTCGTGCCGCTCGCCAAGACCGGTGACAGCGACAAGAAGATGCTGATCTGCGAGTACGCGCTCGAGCTCGGCAACGAGCGGGCCTGCGGCGGCATCTTCGACACCGCCGGCTGAGGACGTCCTCTCTCAAGTCTGAGAGCAATCCGAGGGTCGGCAGCGATGTCGGCCCTCGGCCTTTTCGGAGATCTCAATGTCACGATGGTTGCCCATTGCGCCCTGGCGCCCGATTCCGGGTCAGGGTCAATCGCAGGCGCTCACGAGCGCAGCGAACGTCAAACTCACGAACGCGATCCCGAACGGCTGCCACGCCGTGCAGCTCTCGGCCGTGGGCGGCAACTGCATGGTCGCCGTCGGAAACAACGTCGCGGCCACCGCATCGAGCGACGTGCTCGTGAAAGCCACTGACGGTCCGCTGGTGCTCGGCTGTGAGCCCGGCGACACGATCCAAGCGTGGGGACTCGCCGCGGGCGTGACGCTCTACGCAGTCCCGGTCACGCACTGATTTCGACCCGGTTTTTACCCCCATTTTTCACGAGGCACTCATGAAACGCTTCTCTCGCTTGCTCGTCGCGCTCGTCGCCGCATTGACGTTCTCGCTGCCGGCGTTCGCCACGCTCCAGTACACCACCACGCATCGCAACAACGCGATGTCCGATCTGGTCACGGCCATCGGCTCGACCGGGTATCTCTTCATCGTCACCGGCGCGCAGCCCACGAACGTGGCGACGGCCGACTCGGGCACTGAACTTGCCGGTCTGCCGCTCTCTGCGACCGCGGGCACCGTCTCGGGTGGTGTTCTCACGTTCAACGCGATCACGTCCGAAACCGCCGTTGCGGGCGGCACGGCGGCGCATTTCCTGATCTGCACCACGAGTAGCTTCTCGACCTGCGCCGCGGCGTCGAGTACCACGCGCGTGATTCAAGGCAGCGTCGGGACGTCGGGTGCGGATCTCGACTTCGGCAGCGTTTCGTTCAGCTCCGGCGAGACGATCGGCGTGTCGAGCTTCACGATCACTGCGAACGGCGCTTGATGAGGCGCTCGTGAGCGCCACGATCTTCAGCTTCCCGCTCACGAGTCTGCCGAACGGCGCGAACCTGATCCCGTCTACCGCAGTTCCTGCGGGGACGAAGCAGATCACGCTCGCCATGCAGCGGTGCACGAGTGCGGATCCGACGATCTGGCCGAATCAGGCGACCACGATCCAGATCGACGTATACGGCAGCATGGACGGCAACACGTGGCAGCACATCGGGGCTGGCACTGCGGAGGGCGGAATCTGGACAGATCCCACGACTGGCGTTGAGGCTCCCGAGACGCACATCTCTTTCGGCTTTGCGAGCGCTCCTGCGTACGTCAAGGCGACCGCGACGGTTGCGAACGGGCCGCTTTACACCTCCGGGACTGTGACGGCGAGCTGAAATGGCATCGCCCATTGTCCAAAACGCCAACAATACTGGCGCGACCGTCACGAGCCTTTCGGTCACGCTCTCAGGCGTCACGGCTGGCAACTCCATATTCTTCGCCGTGGGAGCCGGCGCGGCTTCGGACACATTCACCGTCTCGGATACCGCTGGCACTCTCACGACCGCCAGCTTTCAGAATACTAACGAGCCGACGATAGGCCAGTACGTCGAGTTCTCTGCCGCCGCTGGTACGCACACGTTCAGCGTGACGATCAGCACGGCCCGGTACGTCGCCATTTTTGCGGCTGAACTCCAGGCAGCGCAGGCGGCATCGCTGGATGGCTCGAATTTCTCGACCACTTTCGGGACCACGGCGACGGTAGTGACGCCGACCCAGACGCCGACAGTGAGCGGCGATCTGGCCATCGGTTTTATGGCGCTTCAGACGGGTCAGACGAGCCCTTGGGCGAACGGACTCACCAACGGCTACACGCTGCAGGACTCCGCCGGAAGCACCACGGTATTTAATGCCGCATGGGGGTATCTTGCGGGCGTTTCGGCCGCGACGAGCACCGGCACCACGATCCCAGCGGCCGACAATTGGACTTCTTCGCTCATCCTGTTCAAAGCCGCGAGCGGTGGGAGCAGCGCGACCGGCTCAGCGGCCGTCGATGAATCCTCCGACATCGCAGCCGGCTCTGGCGCAATTTCGATTGCAGCTTCCGGCGCGACCACGGAAGGCGCTGACACGGCGTCCGGCGCAGGCAGCGTCAGCATCGCAGGAGCGGCGAGCGCAGCCGAAAGCGCCGACACAGCGAGCGCTGTCGGCACGGCAGGTTCGAGCATCACCGGGTCGGGTGCAGCGGCTGAAGTCGCAGACGTCGCAGCAGGTACCGGCGCGGTCAGCATTGCAGGTGCCGGCGCAGCCACGGAGCAGCGGGACTCGGCAAGCGGGGCAGCTTCGATCAGTGTCAGCGCGACAGGCGCAGTGCACGAAGGCGCGGACGTTGCCGCTGGTGTCGGGGCTCTCAGCGTCAGCGGCGCAGCGACTGCCACGGAGGGTGCCGACGCTGCCGCTGCCGCAGGCTCGCTCAGCATCGGGGGCGCCGCGGCTGTCACCGAAGGCGCCGACAAAGCAGCCGGTACAGGATCGGCCACCGGCACACTCGGCGCGCCCGGCAGCATCCCGAGCGTTGCTCGCTACACCATCCGCCGCCAGGTCGCGCGCAACTTCGCCGTCTGGCGCAGCTTTCCCCGCAATTTCACGGTGCGCCGCTCACTGGTGCGCGTCTTCGAGGTCAACTCCGTGAGCATACGCTTTCCAGTCAAGGGGCCTGCCGAGGCGACGCCGCTCACCTTCGATTTCAGCGCGGATCTGCCGAGCGGCGTCACGCTGAGCGGCGCGCCCACGATGTCGATTGCCTGCACCGAAGGGACGGACGCGAATGCCGCCAACGTCATCAGCGGATCCGTCGCGCTGAATGCTGGCAAGACCGCGGTCGTTCAGGACGGCACCGGAGGCCTCGACGGGTGCGAGTACACGATCACCTGCACCTGTGCGACCACGCAGTCGAACCTGACGCTGACGCTCGTCGGCATTCGCGCGGTCCGCGCAAACCTCAACTGAGAGCACTTCGCCCATGAGCTATCGCATCACGTATCACCAGGAATCCGACGGCCGCGAGGTGCTGCGCTACTCGGGCGATGTGCAGGGGCTCGTGGACGCCTGCGCCAAGGAGGTCGCCGCCAACCGCGAGAACCCGAAGAAGGTAAGCAGCCGCAATTCCAACATGCGCCGCACGATGTCGCTCGACCCGGTGGTGATGATGGACATCTGCCACAAGCACGGAATCCCCTACGACGACCTCGAGGCGATCTTCGCCGTGGCCAAGGACCGAGACTATTCGCGCTTTCGCTGCGTCGATGACAAGACGCTCTTTCGCAAAGGCGCCAAGCGCCTGATCGTGGTGTAGCGCTCCCATGCCGCAGGTCAAAGACTACGACACGCTCGTGCAGGCGGTCGTTGACTTCTCGCACCGTCCGACGATCGGCACGTACGCCGATTACTTCATCCAGGACGCCGAGGATCGCATCTACCGGACGATTCTCGCCGAGAACAAAGGGCGCGGCGTCGTGTGGATGGAGTCGACGCTCGCGCTCACCATCAACGCGACGACGGGCTACGCCACGGTGCCCACGGACTATCTCGGCCTGAAGGCCGCGCAGGTGAGTGCGAATGGAGGCGTCTTTGACCTCAAGATGCGCTCCGCGCAGCAGATTTACGCGAGCTACCCGATTCGCTCGGCCGACAGCGTGCCGAGCTTCATCGCCCGCGAGGGTGCGAATTTCATCTTCGGGCCGTTCCCCGACGGCGCGTACAGCATCCTCGGCACCTACTACCAGCGCGCCACCGCGCTTTCCTCGGGCAATCCGACGACGTGGATGACGACCAACATCCCGCTGACACTGCTCGCCGGTTGCATGGTCGCCTGCGCTAAGTTCCTGAAGGACGAGGCGATGATGCAGGGCTATATGCAGGAGTTCTCGCAGCGCCTGGGCGAGATCATCGTTGCGGACAAGGCGCAGGACTTCGGGGACGATCTTCAGATCAGCTCGGGCAATCCGACGCCGCCGGGTTGGTAGATGCCGCGTCCCTTCGTAGTGTCCTTTGGTCCCTGGATGCCCGACGGCGCTGATGCGGCCTTCAGCATGCCGTTTCAGTACGAGGCGACGCCGGTGCCGCTCTCGGATGTGCTGAACGTGTACTTCGCACAAGGCGCGTACCGGAGCCTGCCGGGGTTCGCAGCACTCGCCGGGGGCGCTCTCGGCGCACAGGCGCTCGCGGCCTTTACCACGATCTCAGGCAGCAGCTCCCCGCAGCTCTTCGCCGCGACCTCGAGCGACCTCTACAGCTGGTCGGGCTCGGCCTGGTCGAATGCGAGCAGCTCAGCCGGTGCGTACGCGGGTGCTGCGCACTGGTCGTTCGCGCGCTTCGGTCAGTGCGTGGCCGCGATCGACGGCGTGCATGGACTTCAGTCGCTCACCCTCGGCGATCCCGCCTTCGCGGCCGTGGCCGGTGCGCCGATCGGGAGCGTCCTCGGCGTCGTCAACCAGTCGCTTTTCGTGGGCGCGCTCACCGGCTACCCGTACCGCGTGCAGTGGTCAGGGATCGGCGACCTCACGAGCTGGCCGACTCCGCTCACCAACGCGGCACTCGCGGCCGAGAGCGGACAGTCCGACCTCGACCAGGACTTCGGCGAAGTGCTCTTTATCGGCAACGGCCCGAAGCTCGGCGTCTTTCTGCAGCGAAACGGCATCACGCGCGCGCTGTACACCGGCGGGGATGTGGTCTTCGACTTCCTGCCGATCGAGCGCAAGCGCGGGGTCATCGCGCGCGGCGCTGCGGTGCAGCAGGGCGCTCTCACGCACTTCATCGCAGACGATGGGTTCTGGGTGACGGACGGCTCGAGTTCCACGCCCACCGGCACCACGCGCTCGGCGGCGCTCGATAAGTGGTTCCTCAACAACGTCAATTGGGACGCCGTGGCCACGATCCGCGCGGCCTGGGACTCGACGCTCAAGTGCGTCGTGTACGCGATCCCGACGGGCAGCAACACGCTTCCCGACACGCTGCTGCTGCTCAATCCCTCGAGCGGCTTCTGGACGAAAGCGGCGATCCCAACGGAACTCCTCTGGACCGATCAGACGGGCACGCAGCACCGGCTCGGCCTTTTCAATCAGAGCCACGCGGCCGGCTACCTCACGGCGGCCGCCGCGGGCGGCTACTGCGAAACCTACGACCTCGGCTTCACGGATCAGATGGTCCGGTACCTCACGGAGGCGCACCCGCACATCCAATGTACCGACAGCCCCACCATGCGAGCGAACGCACGCAACGCGCTCGACGACGCGATCATCTACACCCCGGATGTCGGGCGCGATCCGTTCAGCAGGACCTGTCCGTTCGACACTTGCCCTGGGGGCAAATTCGTCCGTGCGCGGGTGAGCTCGAGCGCCGCGAGTGCCATCCAGGGCTGCACGCTGCAGCTCGAGCAGGGCGGCAACCTGTGAGGATGTTCTGCCTCTCGGCCGCCGCGTGTCGCTCAGAGACGATCTGGCAGGACGTCGCGCCGTTCTTCGAGTACTTCGAGCGCAAGACGGGCGAGATCTCAGCCGAGCAGGTGCGCGCCGGCGCGATCGCCGAGCAGCTGCAGATCTGGGGGCTTCAGGACGCCGAGCAGATCCACCTGGTCGCGGCCACGGAGCTCGCGCAGACACCGAAGGGGCTCGTGTGCACGCTTCGGATCGGGTGCGGGTCGGCGCCGAAGGCGCTGCAGGAGCGGTTGCTCGATGAGATCGGAAAGTGGGCGAAGTCGCTCGGCGCCACGCGGATGCGCATCGTCGGGCGCCAGGGGTGGCTGCGGCGCTTTCGCAGGTTCCGGGCCACGGCCGTCGTGATGGAGTGCGAGCTGTGAGCAGCCCCGGACTGATCGGAGGGGGTGCCGCGGCCGGCTACGGCTACCCCATGGCAAACGGCCTCATCGCCGCCATGGGCGCCCAGGAGCCGCCGCAGACGAACTGGTCGACCGTTGCCCTCAATCTGGCCGGAAATCCGCATGCTGGCCCGTACGCTGCGTCCGACGGGGCATTGCCGAGCGGCTTCAATGCTACGAGCGCGCCCGCAGGCACGCCTGTGGGCAGCACTCCTGGGACCAGTTCGCCCTCCGGTGGCACCCAGATCCTCGGCAGCGTCATCGGCGCGCTCTCGAAGGACCCATCGCTGCTGAAGGACGGCGTGAGCGGCTTGGAGAGTCTCTTTGGGGGGTCGGTACCCACGGGTATGGCAGGCACCGCGCCAGGAGGGGCGGGGCTCGCCAGCGGCCTTACGGCAGCTCAGCAGGCGGACCTCAGCAGCGCATTCACGGGGGCGCCCGTCGCCGGGTCGGTCGCCGATTCCATGGGCCTCACTGCGGGCTCACTCAGCCCGCTTGCCGCATCAGCGCTGGCCCCCGTGGGCACCGGCGCGATCACGGCAGCCGGGAACGCTGCAGGCGCGTCCGCGGCGTCCGAGCTCTCGGGAGTCCTCGGGAGCGCCCCTGCGGCCTCGGCTCCTGTGGCCGCCGCGCCTGCTGCCTCCGGGGCCACCGCCGCCGGGTCTACCGCCGCAGGCGCCTTGGCGGCGGATGCCGGCGCCCTTGGCCTTCTCGGGTGGATGGGGTACGGGGCCACGCACGGGCCGTCGAATAACGGATGGTCCCTGGGCGCGATGCATGGGCTGATCAACTCGACGAAGCAGGCCACCGACTCAGGTCTCATCACGCCGGCCGACGGCATTACGGGGCCCGCAGGCGCCGTGAATGCCTTTAACCCAAATGGCTCGATCAATCAGGGATTGGTGAGTGCGGTCCAGAATCTTCAGCAACTGCAACTGGGCGACTTCGGGCCCGCCACGCAGTCATACGTCGCCCCGGCGCTCGCGGCCATGGGATACCAGAACATTCAGCAGGCAGCCGCCGGGAAGCAACTCAGCGGAGGGACGCCGGCGTCCTCAGGTGGGGCTGCGAGTCGCTTGCGTCGGAGGTTTTGAACGATGAACCAGGGCAACAGCACCACCCAGGTCCAAACTGCACAGGCGCCTTCCTGGCAGCTTCCGTACCAGCAGTACGGGCTGCAGCAGGCGACCGCGCAGTACAACGGGGTCACGTCTCCGCAGCAGCTCGTGGCCGGTTTCTCGCCGCAGCAGAACCAGGCGATCAGCGGGATCACGTCGCTCGCGACGAACAACCCGACGCTGAGCGCGGCGCAGAACTACACCCAAAGCGTGCTCAACGGGCAGCCGGCCAATAACCCGTACCTCAACAGCGAGTTCAACCAGGCGGCCGACACCGTGCAGAACCGCTTGGAGAGCGAGTTCGCGAATGCGGGCCAGCCGGTGGTCAATTCGCTCCCCGTGCAGTCCGATGAGATGAACAATCTCGCCACCGATCTCTACGGCGGCGCGTACAACACCGGCGTGCAGCAGCAGGAGAACGCCCTGGGCAACGCGGGCAACGTGGTCAACAATCAGGTCGGCGTGCAGCAGGATCTTTTCAACACCGGCGGCGCCGTGCAGAACCTTGCGCAGCAGTACATCCAGGCCCCGCAGAACTTCCTCAACCAGTACCTTCAGCAGGTCACTGGCAACCTCGGGAGCACCGCGACCACGCAGCAGCCGCTCTCGACCACGCAGCAGATCGCGCAGGCCGGCGTGGGCGCCCAGGCTGGTAGTTCCATCGGGAGCAACATCGGCAGCCTCATCGGCAAGTGGCTCGGCAACAGCAGCACCGGGAGCTCCGTCGGTGGGCTGCTCGGCGCCCTCGGAGGTGCATTCGCATGAGCACCGTGGCCGCGCCGGCAGCCGGCGCCGACAACTTCACACAGGGTCTGCTCGCCTCTCTTCAGCCCTGGCTCACGGGCGGCTCGCCTTCGGCGCTCAATCAGTCGTTCTCGAAGTACGGAGGCACGACGGGGCTGCTCTCCGCGATGCTGCAGGACAGTCCCGGTTCGCAGGGCGCCGCGGCGTTCGGGCGGGCGCTTCAGGTCAACCAGGACGAAGCGCTGAAGCGCGCCGCTGCGCGCCAGAGCCTCGCACAGCAGGGCATGGGATTGCAGCTCTTCCAGTCGAAGCTGCCCGCGATGATGCGCTGGTACGGAATGCTGGGGCGAATGCTCGGAGGAGGTGGCGCGCCAGCGCCTCAGCCCGGCGGGGCGCCTGCTGGCTCTCCTGCGCAACCTGGCGCCGCTCCGGGAGCAGCGCCTGGCGCCTCGGTGCTCCCTGCCGTGATGGCCGTGCGCCGCGCGCAGGCTGCGCAGGGAGCGCCCGCGCAGCCGGGAGCTGCCGTCCCTGCGTCTCCCTCTGGCGGTCCGCCGGCGAGTCCCATCGGCGGAAGCGGCGGCTTCTGGAATAACCCCCTCGGAGTGATGCGCCTCGGCACAGTGGGCTCGGCGCTCGGGATGCCGGGCGGTGCGCAGTTCATGGATTACGGCAAGAGCGCGCTGCAGTACGACCCGGCGATCGCCAATCGGATGGCGGTCGCGAAGAACCAGATCTCGCAGGACATGACGCAGCTGTACCAGGCGTACAAGACCGGGGATGTGAACCTGATCCAGGGCCTCACCACGAAGCTCAAGGAAGACATGGGTCAGCTGCACGTCGGTTCGATGAGCGGCATCATGACGCGCGAGAATCCAGACGGCACGTGGACCACCGTCAATCCCTCGAGCGGCCTCATCACCAACACGAAGACCGGCTCGACGTTCCTGCCTGGCGCGATTCGCGCATTCGCCGCGCGGGCAGCCGCCGAGGCCGGTGGCGAAACCGGAGCGCGTCTCGCGGCCGAGACGAGCCCCGTCGGAAGCGGCGCTGGCGGAATTCCGCCGGCCACGCCGGCGCCTGTCCGCAGTCAGACGCCCACCGCGGCCGCGCCCACGACGCCTGCGCAGCCGGGAGCACAGCCCACGGGGTGGGATGCCGTACAGACGCCGGGATTCGTTCCCGCGCTTCTGGCCGAGTCAGGTGCCGCTCAGCTGCGCCCGGGCAACACCGGCGCCGAGGCGCTGAAGACCTTCCAGACCGAGCAGGCCGGCACCGCGAACGAGAACCTCAAGACCCTCAACGAGGGCGCCGACACCGCGCAGCAGCTGCTCACGCAGGCACAGCAGATCGACGAGGCAGCCACGCAGTTCAGCCCGCAGCGTTTCGCCAATATCAAGGGTGAGCTCATGAGCGCGCTGCAACCGCTGGGAGTGCTGTCCAAACAGCAGCTGCAGTCGCTCGGCTCATATCAGGACGCATCGAAGCTGCAGATCCAGATGCAGACGATGCTCACGCGCTCGCTCGGGTCTCGGGAGTCTGCGCAGGTGTTCGAGAAGCTCGGCCACAGCGTGCCGGGCCTCACGCTCTCGCCTCAGGGGCTCACGCAGATCTCGGCGTATGTGCGCGGCATCGCGCGGTGGAAGATCGCGCAGAACACGTTCGGCCAGAGACTCGCCGCGCAGAACAACGTCGAGGGCATCAACAACCTTCAGTCGAACTTCGAGACTCACTCGAACCCGGCGTTCTACATCCTGGCGAGCGCCCCACCACAGCTGCGCGCGCAGATGATTGCCCATTCACCGAACCCGAGGGCGCTCCTGCAGCAGTGGCAGGCGGCCGCGCAAGCGGGCCTCGCGCCCGGGCCGAACGATTACGAGGGCTTCTAACATGAACCTTCAGGGTCAGTTCGCCGCGCTCGCCCAGCAGGTCGCGGCAGCCAAGAGCGGCGCCGGGAGCGCTCCTGGGGGCGGCGCGGCACTCCCGACCGGGGCAGACAACCCGGCGAACGGCCGATTGCCGCTCGATATCGCCGGGCTCAACACCGGGGTCATGATGCCGCAGTGGCTCTCGCGCACGCTCGCGGGCACCGGTGCCGGAATGGCTGATATCACGCGCAACCTTGGCAACCTCGTCGGGCTCGAACCGAAAAGCGCGATCAAGCGGGCGCAGGCTCTCGATGCGCCGCTGATGGGCACCACGGGAGGGAAGGTCGGCCATTTCATTGGGGAAACGGCAGCGAGCGCCCCGCTCATGATGGGCGCAGGCGAACTCGCCGGCGGTGGTCTGCTCGGCGAGACTGCCGCGCGCATCGCCGCGAACCCGATCGGTCGCGGAGTGCTTGAAGGGGGCGTCCAGGGACTTGCGAGTGCAGCGCCTGGGCATCGTCTTGGCGACACGCTGCTGGGGGGCGCAACGGGCGCTCTCCTGCCGCTGGCCGGTAAGGGGCTCGGGCGCCTCGTCAATGGCCTTCCGATGACCGACGCGGCGCGTGCTCTGCTACAGCGAGGCGTCGACCTCACGCCCGGGCAGCTCAACCCGGAAGCTCAGCGCAACGCGAGCGAAGAGGCATTTCAGTCGCTGCCGCTCATCGGGGCGGCAATCAAGCGCGCGCGGTCGCGTGCCGCGACACAGTGGGCGCAGCGCGCTCTCGCCGAAGGATCCGCACCGGGGACGGCGATCGCGGCGGCCGACATGAACGAGATGCTGGGGGCGGCCTACAAGTCCTTCGATCCTCTCTACGATCAGGCGAAGGGCTTTCCGGCGGGCCCGGTGATCATGCGCGAAGGTGCAGATACTCCGCTGAAGGACGCGCTGGGGACCGCGCTCAAGACGAAAACCTCACTCGCGACCGCCGCGGAGCGAAAGCCGGTCGCGGGATTTCTCTCGAACGAACTCTCGCGTCTCAGCGGCGACAGCGACAGCCTCCTTGCTGCTCGCTCCAACATCCGCGCACAGATCCGCAAGGTGGCCCTCCAGGGCGACCCGAAGGACGTGCGCCCCATTCTCGAGGACGCCGAGCAGGCGTTCACGGATGCGCTGCGCTCGCAGCTCCCCACGGATGCGCTCACCGCGCTCGATACGGCGGACTCGCGGTATGGGCAGTACAAGGTGCTCGAGCGCGCAGTCGCTGCCTCAAAGGACCAAGTGAGCGGTCTCACCCCGAGCAAGCTCTCCGATGCGGTCGCCAAGGAGACGCCGCGCGGAGTCTATGCACGCGGCGGGGGTGGTCCCTTGCGGGACCTGGCGCGCGAAGGGAAAGAGGTTTTCGAGGCGCGCTCGCCGGCGACAGGTCACCGAATCGGTGTGCTCGGCGGTGAGGCGGAACTCGCCGCGAAGCATCCGCTCTTGGCCTACCCACTCGCTGCTGCACGCGTGCTCTCGATTGTGACCCCCACGGGACGGCGACTCGCTGCGGGTATGACAGGAGCGCAGCTGGGGGCGCAGGCGATCCGAGACCAACTCGACAACGCGATGGCGCCGGGACTGAAGGCCCTGCTCGATCGATACAGCCGCGCCGCGCTCACGCAGTACATGCTGCCACGCGCCCCGGGCGCGCTCGACACCGCGGGGAGCGCTGCGCTCGGGGCCGCGCAGGGGGCGCACCGGTTGTTTTAGTCGAGCCCCAGGTGACGGCCTGCGAGAAAGAGCACAGCGTAGAAAAGGGCGATGATGACAAGACCAATCCACAGCACGCGGCTGCCCATCCCGGTGCGTGCTGTCGGCGTCGTGAGCAGCGGGCGCCAACGCGCCGGCAAGCGCGGTCCGATCTTGGCCGCCAGCCACCGCACCGCCCCCATGAACAGCAGATAAGCGGCGTACATCGCCGCTAGATACCACCACGGCTTCATTGTCGGATCTCCGAAATGCCCTGCACCGTCGTCAATAGCCAAGCGCAGACCCAGGCGAGGTTGCCGAGTCTACCCTCCTCGATGCCCGGGGTGCCACAGGGGGCGTGGACGAGCTTCCTGCAGACGCTGAACGCGTGGGCGCAGATCCTGCAGCAGGAAAGCCACGCGCCGAATGTGCTCCCGGCGCAGTTTCAGACCTTCGCCGCGAACGCCGCGACTCCGGTGCTGGCCGCTTTCACGGCCGCGAACTGCACGCCCTCGATCGACGCCACGACGCAGTACTACGGGGGAGCGAGCCTCAAAGTTGCGATCGCCGCTGCGGGCGCCACGCTGTCCTTCACCGGGACGCCCATCTCGATTGCGGCCGCGTCGCGCTGGTTCGCCGCTTTCTCGGTGCTCGCCACGGGCGGCTGCACCGGATCGCTCACGGTCAAGACGGCGACGACAACGCTCACCGAGTCGTTCGACGTCCCGGCCGCGACCGGCTGGCAGCAGGTGTGGGGTCTCTTCGACCTGCGCGCGATCGGCGACACGCAGGCCACGTGGGAACTGACCTTCACCTCGACGGCAACCGTCTGGCTCGACGGTCTGCAGATGAACCTCGTCGGCTCGCCGATCTCGAAGCTGCCGAAGTTCGCCGGCACGCAGATGGTCACCGGTGGGCTCGCGTACGCTGACGCGGTGGACCTTGCCACGAGCCAGGTGCTGAACAAGACCGCGATCAACATCACGTACACCGGCGGCGCAACCGTTCAGTCGCTGCAGCCCGCGCAGGCCGGAGCGGACGTGACGGGCCAGAACACCGCAGCCGATACCTCCAAGGTCAACGGCGTAGCGTCTTCCTCGATCAGCCCGATTGCCAACCTGATGCCTGCCGAAGCGGGCGCAGACGTCACGAGCCAGAACACGGCGGCCGATACCTCCAAGGTCAACGGCGTAGCGTCTTCCTCGATCAGCCCAATTGCAACGCTGATGCCGGCCGAAGCTGCGGCGGATGTGACGGCGACGCACACCTCGAACGACACGGCGAATGTAAACGCTGTGGCGGCCGCCACGATCTCCCAGGGCGCAACGCGCGCGAACGCAGCCATCGACAGCACAAACGTCGTGGTATCGAGTGGCGTCGATTTCTCGCGGCCGTACACCAACAAGACGCTGACCAACATTCCGGACGGCGGCGCTCGCTTCGCCGTGACGAACATCGCCGGCGGCAACGCCGTGTCCTACGTGGACTCGAACAACCGGGCGCTGATCGACTTCAGCCAGTCGGGGCATTTGTACAAGACCGCGGATTACATCGGAGCCGGAAACAACTATGCGATCCCGTCTTACGGCCCGGAAGCTGAGACGGTCGATAATGGCAATTTTGTAGGAGGAAGCGCCACTTTCGTCCCCGGATGGGTTTCTGGAGGGGATGCTTCTATCGGGATTGACACCACCAACCCTACACCTACCAGTGGGGGGACTCTTTTTGTAAGTGCGACCGCCGCGAATGCCTACGGAGGTGCTAGCCCTGTTAGGTCTATGATCGCAATTCCTGGCGATGTGTATGTATTTGGAGGCTACGGAAGATCGGACGGTCAGGTTCCCGCAGGCCTTGATTTTGTATTCCAAGACGCCAGCGGCAACAATTTGGCAGAAACCACTATAAGCTACGGAACCAACACGTCGTGGACCTTCCAGCGCGCTACCACGGGGGCGGCCCCGGCCGCGACAGTGCAGGCGCAAATATCTTGTCGAGCCGATCTCGCTCCGGCTGTTGGTGATACAGCGTGGTACAAAGGAATAACCGCATTTCGCTTGCGTTCCCTTGACACTGAGGTCTCTGACGGCACCACTTACGGCCGCTTCCCGATCTCACACTTCGACGACCTTACCAATCGGCGCGTTGCCACCATCAACGGCGGCATCTCCCCGCTCGGGTCGATTGTCACTGGATCGAGCACGGTCACGGTTTCCTACACCTCGACAACGACCAGCGTGACGATTTCTTGGACAGCCGGGACACTGAACAGGATGGACGGGACGCAGACCAACGTGTCATCAGGCAGCGTCACCGTGACCGGCCTCACGGCCTCTACCACCTACTACGCGGCGATGTACTGGGATGAGGTTGCGCAGGCGATTTCGTTTGTGACGGGGCAGAGCGGCGCGGTGGGGTCGCCGGCTATTCTCTATCCGTCCGAATCTCCGGAGGTTGCGTGGCAGGGACAACTCCAGTCGCACCTGAACCTCGGCTGGGTTCCGGTGGCGACGCCCGCAAGCGGAGGAGGTGGCGGCAACGGCTCGACCGGATGCTGTCTGCGCGGTACGCAGCTGATCGAACTCGCGAGCGGCGCCATGCGTGAGGCTCAGGAATTGACGACCGGAGACGTGCTCACCTCGCCTGCCGGGCCCACCCGCATCACGCAACTGCGCTTCGAGCCGTGGCGGGAGTGGCATCGGGTGGAGTTCAACGATGGACGTGTCCTCGATCTGGCGGCTGATCATCGCTTCGTGGACCCGAGCGGCGCGCAGATTCATGTGCGCGACCTGAAGCTGCATGATGTTGTGCAAGCACGGGATGCCTATCTCAGCGTGGCGCGCCTCGAGGTGTGCGCCGATGTGGACTTGAAAGTCTCGATTGAGGTGCAGAGCCCGCACGTCTACTACGTGGATGGCGTGCTTTCACACAACAAGGTGCTGTGCTGATGAAGACGTACCACACCTTCACGAAGCCGCCGGACCTCGCCAAATACCACCCGCGCGGTCACTACCACTGGATGAGCCTGCCGAGTGGCGGCTATGTGTGCGTGCTCGACTCGGGTGCCGAGCCGTACTCGGACTGGACCCCATTGCCGCATCTGCTGGATCACACCAAGGGCGCCGGCCTGAAGGATCACGGCTGCGCGCCGTCGGACACCATGTTTCAGACGGCCAAGAAACTCGCCGTCGTCAATCCACGCTTTCACCCGTGAGGAACGCCATGCGATTGCCTGCGGATTTTCTGACCCACGCCGCCGAGGAAGAAGAAATGCCGGAGCCGTCCCCACCGAAGCGCGATGTCCCTCCCTGGTGGGTCTGGGTCGTCATCATGATCGGCGTCGGCGAGCTGGGGTGGTTCGGGACGAGCTTCCTGCGCGCCACCCAGCAAAGCGCCGCAACCGCGACCGAGATCACCGATATCCAGCATGAGCAGGCTGCGCTTACCGCGAGCCTCACGACGCTGGATGCGGATGTTCAGACCCTCAACGTTAATGTCGCCGTGCTCACCCAGAAGCTCGCCGACCGGGAGCGCAACCGATGAACATTTTCAATCCTGCGGTCGATTGGATCATGAGCATTGAGGGCGGTCTGCACGACGACCCGAACGACCCGGGCGGCCTCACCAATCTCGGTATCGCCCTCGAACGGCACCCGGAAATGACCGCGCAGCAGATCCGTGCGCTCACCCCCGTGACGGCCGCGCCCATCTACTACCGCGAGTACTTCGTGCCGATGCGCGGCGATCAGCTGCCCGACTGGGCGGCGTGGGTCGCCCTCGACTCGGCCGTCAATCAGGGCGTGCACGAGGCGACCCTCATCCTGCAGCGCGCCGCGCACGTGGTCGCGGACGGCGTGCTCGGGCCGCAGACCCTCGCGGCGGTAGCCCGGCAGCCGCCTAAGCAGTTCCTCGCAGCCTTCACCGCGGGCCGCGACATCGTGTACAGCAACTCCCACTCGTGGCGGCGCTACGGAGACGGGTGGGTTCATCGGGCAACTCTCGCGGCTTTGGAGGCCATCACCCATGCGTAAGATCATCCTTGGCGCCCTGGCGGCGCTCGCGCTCGTTTCGCTGGCATCCTGCAGTGTCAACGCGCAGACCTCGAATAACGCGGCCAACTGGTCGTGGACCGCTCCGACCACTTTCGCCGACGGCACCACCATCCCGAGCACGGACGCGATCACGTACAACCTGTACGTCGGGACCGCCGGCAAAGGCAGCGAGGCCACGACGCCGGTGCAGACGGGCATCACGGCAACCACGGTGACGACCTCCGGCTACGCCCCGGGCGCGGTGGTCTGCGGCGAGCTCACGGCCGTGGTCAATAACGTCGAGTCGGCGCGCTCGAACGAGGCGTGCAAGACTTTCCCGGACGTGCCGAGTCCGCCGACCAACAATGTGGTGAAGTGACATGAACGCACTCAAGACGATGCTCTCGGACGCCACTGGCACGTACGAGATCGCCAAGGCGAGCGGGGCACTCGTGGTGCTCACCTACCTCGGCCTCGCGATCTACGCGGTGGTAGTGAAGGGGCAACCGTTCGACCCGCAGAACTTCGGCATCGGCGCGGGCGCCGTGATCGCGGCGATGGGCGCGGCGCTGAAGCTCACCCAGAAGCCCGCATGACCCCCGAGGAACGCATCGCTGCGCTCGAAGCGCGGCTGGCGGCGGCCGAAGCAAGGATCGCGGCGCTTGAATTTCGGCTTGCCGGATATCCGGTGCAGCGGCTTCCTGGCGTCGCACCGGGCCAGCCGTGCAATCCGCCGCCCGGATGGCCGTGGTACGAAGTGACGTGCGGCCAGAACTCCGGGAGCACTATATGAGCCTCATCGGCCTCCTGCTCGGCTGGACGGGGCTCCCGAAATGGGCCACCGAGCTGATCGCCGTCGGTGCGATCGCTGCGGCGGCCGTCGGCGCGTTCTGGATCTACCACCACCACGTCTACGTCGAGGGCATCCACGCGCAACAGGTGGCCGACCAGCGGGCGAGCGCGAAGGTGGTAGCCGAAGCCCGCGCCGAGACGAAAGCCGCACAGGCGGCTGCTGACGCTGCCCACGCGGCCTATTTGCAGGAGATGTCTCATGAAGCCCTTACCGCTGCTCGCCATCCTTTGCCTGCTGTCCGGCTGTGCCTCGACGCATACGCTGGCGGTCCCGGCGTGCCCGAAGCCGGCGCCGCTCACCCCGGAAATGCAGGTCCCGGCGCCCCCGCCGGGCGAGTTTCGCAAGTGCCTGGGGCAAATCGTCCAGTACGCCCGCGGACAGGGCCCGATATCGCCGGGCTGCTCGAGCTTCTTGCGGGGCGGGCGGATCAAGTGAGCGCCGTGCTGCGTGAGTACCAGGCGAGGAATCCGCAATGATAGCCATCGCCGCCTACATCAAGCGCGTCCTGATCGCGCTCGACATGCTGGCCTCGGCCATCCTGCTCGGCAAGCCCGACGAGACGATCTCGGGACGCACCGGCCGCGCCGAGCTCGCCCGTAAGTGGTGGGGGCTCGCGTTCGCGCCGCCGATCGACTGGCTGATGCACCTCTGCGGCGCTT
>JAEHJW020008796.1_pt1 | contig 25117 bp, 34 predicted proteins | sample 9271431 | NCBI WGS metagenome assembly JAEHJW02 | reverse complement strand
CGATCTCCGTCGAGGGAGATGTAGTTGAGGATTGGGGGAGGGTTGCCCTGCGCCAGCGCGACGGCACCCACGGCGACGAGGGACGCCAGCGCGAGGAGGGGTCTCATGGTGCGAGGCTAGCCGACCCGAAGACCGCGCCTCCACTAGGAGGGCTTGACCGGCGAGCTGGGAGGGACGATCCTGGGTACGAAGTGGCCCCGCGCGGCAGCCACCGCCGGGGCCCGACCCGAGACCCCAAGGAGGTCCCAGATGCGCCCGACACTAGCACTTCTCGCAGCCGTCCTCATCGCAGCCTGCGGTCAGGGCCCCACCGATTGCGGCTCTGCCCGCGCTTGGTGCGGCACGGACGGCCGGATGTACTCCTGCTCCGGGGAGCCGGACGCCAGCGCCGGCGTCTTCGAGGACTGCATCGCCGAGGGCAAGAGCTGCGGGGCGACCGACTGCGCGTCCCTCGGCTACCCGGACGCTGGCTCCTGCATCGCCTGCCGCTAGCAGGAGTACCACTCGTCCGTACCGGCGTTCTGGCCAGCGTAGTAGAGCCGCGTGGAACCGTAGTTCGTCGTAATCGACGCCGTCGGGTTTCCGTCGACCTTGATCGGCGGGCAGAAGTTCCAGGTGAGGCCGTTGGTCCCGTCGACGACGTCTGTGCCGGTCCCGGCGGGCCCGGTTCCGGCTGCGGCTGATGTGCCGGTGGTCATCGCCTCGTAGGTGTTTCCGCCGTTCGAGACGAGCGCCCCGACGGCGTAGACCGTGGCGACCGTCCACGCGGGGACAGCGCCGGAGCCAGGCTGCGACACGCTGATCGGATGCGTTCCGGCGGCTCCGCTCTCGTCCTTGATGACGACGAGCATCCCGATCGGCGGCTGCGGGGGCAGTACCAGGTTTGGCCCGGTCGACGTCGGCGCCGTGGTCACCGCAGCGATCGGGCCCCCGCTCTGAGTGATCGCCTTGTACGCCTGAACGTTTCCGAGGAACGTCTGCCGGCCGAGCTGGAGCACGCCGCTCGCGTCGATGCCGCCCGGGAAGGCCGCGCCCCCGGCGAAGGTCTGTTTGCCGGTCCAGGTGTTCGCGTAGCTCAGGAGGTTCGTCAACCACAGGAGAAAGGCGTCGACCTTCCGGAAGAGGTAGTTGAGCAGCGTCGACGGGACCTGGGCGCCCGTCGCGAAGCCCGCCGCGGTGACGCCTCCGCTCGGGGTGAGGATGTTCGCGAGCGAGCTATCCCACTCGGTGACGTTGAGGTTGTCGACGAAGGTCCAGAGGCACCCGTTGTCGACGATGTTCGCGCCGCTGCCTGCGGGTCCCGTCCCCGTCGCGGCCGACTCTCCGGCCTGAACGCACTGGTAGATGCTCCCCCCGTTGCTGACGAGCTGCCCGAGGAGGTAGCTCGTCGCGACTGCCCACGCCGTCGTCGGAAGCGCCATGGTCTACTGCTCCCATCCCCGCAGGTAGCCGGCGTCCAGGCCGGGCCCCGTGTCCAGGGTGAAGACGTCCGCGCTCGGGTCGAGCTGGTAGCTCACGACGGCCCAGACGCCGGCGAGCCGCGCCTTGCGCAGGAAGAAGGCGATCGCGTCCACGAGCGCCGAGCCGGAGTTGCCGTTGCCGAACGGCGCCGCGCCCTCTGCGTCCGTCGCCGTCCCCGCCTCCCCGTTGATCCGAAGCACGAACGATCGCGGCGCGTAGCACTCGATCCGCGCCGAGAAGGAAGGCGGCAGGATCGGCGCGACCACGGAGTAGATGTCCTCGACGCGCCCGGAGCTGCGGTTCGCCGCCACTGTCGCGCGGATGTAGTTCAGGAACGTCCCGTCGCTCGCGCCGAACGGCCGTTCCGCACCGACGATCTCCCCGATCTCATCGATCGTCTGCGTGTAGCGGCCGCTCCCGAGCTGCTCGAACTGCCGCGCCATCCAGATCCCCTGGATGGCGCCCCCCGTGTCCGAGAAGCGCCGAGCGAGCGCAGCGATGATGGCCGTCGCGTTCGGCTTCGTCCGTATGAACTGCGCGAGCCGATCGATGGAGGTGACGACGAGGCCCGGCTGCGCGGCGAGCGCCGTCGGCTGCGGCGCGGGGGCTGGAGGGTTCGGCGCTGGCGCCTCCGAGACGCTCCACTCGCCCGTCCCGAGCGTTCCGTCCGTGCCGATCCCCGCTTGCGTCCACCGCAGCTTCGCCCAGTTGTAAAAGGCGAAGAACGACATCCCGACCTGCTGCTCCTGGCCGGCTCCGAGCTGGATGGGAACGCCAGACCCTTGCAGCGCGGCGTAGTTGATTCCGTCGTTCGATACGATGAGCTCCAGGTTGCCAGAGAGCCCGTTGGGCGCTGTCGCCGACACCAGGACGGCGACGGAGAACCCGATCGTGCCAGCGGTGGCGATCGCGTCCGAATCGATGGATGCGGCCGCGGAGACCTGGGTCTCCGCCCCGCCGCCCCAGGTGAGGTCGGGGAACGCGGCCATGGCCTAGAGGTCGCCGGCCAGGACCGTCACCACGATGGCTCCAGCGGCGATCGTCGCGTACTGCCACGGCGTCATCGGCAGGTAGGTGGTCGTGCCGTAGGCGTTCGAGAGGCCGATCTGCAGCCCGGTCACGTCGTAGACCGCCGGCGCGCGCCCAGCCGAGTTGAGCCCGAAGACCGCGGCCAGGATCGCCGCGCACGTGACGCTCTGCCCCGGGACGAGGTTCGCCGCGAACGCCGCGATGATGGCCTCGACCGCGGCCTGCGTGTTCGGGTAGGTCCCCCCCTCGGTGACGACCGCAGCGTTGACGTAGACGGTTAGCTCGACGAAGACTGGGACCGCCGCCGGGATCGAGAACCAGATCTGGTGGACGTTCCCCTGCGAGTCGACGACGTTCTGGCTGACCGCAGCCGCCCCCGCGTTCGCGCCGCCTGAGGTGCATTGCCCGACGGTCTGGATCCCAGCTCCTACGGACCCGAAGATCGCCTGCGCCACTGCCTGCTGCGCGGTCGCGGTGAGGCCTCCTTCCGCGTAGACGATGACCTCCACGGCTCCCGACGGCCGCCACGCGGAGTCCGCCGAGGCTCCCGTGTTCTCGTAGACCTGGACGCTCGGATTCGAGACCGGGGGCGTGAGGCCGTCCAGGGCCTCCGTCACGGCGGACCGGATCGCCTCGAGGCGTCCCGCGCCCCCGGCCCGGATCTCGGACTCTGCGCGCAGCCGGTAGCCAGGCCCCGGCACGCCGCCGTCGTCCATCTCGGTGTTCTGGCCGAGCGCGGCTTCGAGGACGTTGTAGGCCGAGAGCCATCCGCTGACCGGCGTCACGATCGAGGTGAGCGCGCCAGCTCCAGCGGCCTGCGGGCCCGTCTCGACGCTCTCGCAGGGGACGTCGATCGCGACCGTCCCCTGTCCGAGGGAGAGCCAGGTGTAGCCGTCCGCTCCCGTCACCGACTGCCCCTGCGCCGTCTGGGCCGGCGCATTCGCGGCCGCGCCAGGGCCGGCCGCGGTGCACAGGTAGGCGTAGCCGCCGCTGGTCACGCGCTGCCCGAGCTGCCCGGAGCTCGCCGCGGCGGTGTAGGACGCGCCGTTCGCCCACCCCGCGACCGCTTCGCCCGCGTAGGCCCAGGTGACGGTGTTGTCGAGGATGGCGCTCCCGTAGCCGGAGGGTCCGCCGGCCGACGACGAAACGCCCCCCCCCGTCGCGAGGTAGAGGTGCACCCCGTACCGGTCGGTCACGGACACGACGGCGCCCTGGGCGTAGCCCGTCGAGCTCGCCCATCCTCCTGGCGCGGCCGCCGGTAGGTTCGCCGCGCTCGTCGTCTCGAACTGGACGCCGATCGCCGTCGAGACGATGCGTCCGAGAGCAAGCGGCGTCGACGGCGCGCCGGTGAGCGTGAGCTGGACGGTCGAGGGCTCAGCCTGGAGGCGCAGGACGCCGCGCAGGCCGTTCAGGAAGTCGAGGCTCGCTGCCGCCGCTCCGTCCGGCGTGAAGGCGTTGTACACGTCGGCGCCCATCGCGTAGCAGTCGGCGAGCCGCTCGGCCATCACGCCGGCGAGCTGGCCGAAATTCGACTGCGGCGAGAGGTCGATGCCTGCGCCGAAGATCCCCTGGAGGTCCGCGCGGACGAGCTGCAGGGCCTCGTCGAGGGTCATCGGCATGAAGCCGGTCGAGGTGACGCCGAATGGAGGCGCCATCTAGTTCGCTCCCCTCGCGCCGAGAACGACGCTGCCGGGCAGCAGCCCCAGGTCCGTCTGCACCTCGAACTCGACCGACAGCGACCGAAGTTGCGGGTCGTAGCTCAGCTCGAGCGAGAGGACCTGCTTGACGCCTGCGACCCCGAGCAGCGCGTTGCGGAAGACGCCGGCGAGCTGCCCCGGCGCTGGGTGCGTGACGAGGACCTGCTGCCACCACGGGACGCCCGCGGAGGTGTCGAGGAACCACTCGCCCTGGAAGAACTCGAGGGCGATCTGGCAGGCCTGGAGGATCGCCGGGCCGTCGCCGATGAGCTGGACGTCGCCGCCCGCGATGAGCCAGTCCCCGTTCTCGTCGAGCGCGATGTCTCGCGTCTTCTCGTAGGCCGTGAGCTGCATCAGCCGAGGATCTCCACCGTGGCGGACGCCGGCGCCGTCGGCGCGCCCATCGGCACTGGCGCCGCGGCAGTTCCGGCGATCGGATTCCCAGTCGTCGTGTCCGTCCCGGAGACCACGTGCGTGTGGCCGTTGAAGGCTGTGACGATGGCTTGGAGCTGCGCGAGCACGCGGTTCGCGGTCGCGGCGAAGTCGCCAGCCTGCCCGTCGTCGCCGAGCGTGATGTGGTCAGCGCTCGCGGCTTTCCAGCGGCCGTTCGGGCTCACACCCGGCTCGAACCACGAGTCCGAGAGGTGGTGCCGACGGGCGTCGGCCGGCTGCTGCAGACCGCCCTGCGCGGTCCAACCGTCGATCGAGCGGTCGCAGATGATGAGCATCCCCGTGTCCCCTGCGGCGACCGGGAAGGTGATCCGCATCGAGCCCCCGGCGGGGAAGTGGACCGGGACGGCCGTCACGACGGGGAGCGGCGAGAAGAGCTGCTCCCCGTTCTCCCCCTCCTCGAGGTCGGCGATGAGTGGCTGCACGTCGACGGTCTGCTTGCCGGCGTCGTAGGCGTTCACGCGGCAGGGCATCGAGACGCGGAGCTCCGCCTGCCCGCGCGCGATCGCGCGGTTGATGACCTCCCCGAGGGTTGGCGAGCGGCTCTCGGGCACGGCGCTAGGCTACACCCCCTCGGCGTCCCCGCTCGACTAGGAGGTCGGGTTCGCCTCGACGCTCGAGTACCAGTCGCCGCCCTGGGTGTCTCCGGAGTGCTCCACCGAGAGCACGCGGAAAAGTCCAGTTGCGGCCTGCGACTGGAGCTGGACGAGGGCGCCTGGAACGAGGGTCGGCTGGAGTAGGCTTCGCATCCTCAGCGTGTGGGAGTGGTCCGTCGCGAACTGCGGGGAGGGCGTTCCGTGCTCCGGGCTCCCGACGAGACCCGTCTTCGGCGTGAGGAGCACCGCGCGCCGCTGCGTCGGCTTGCCCAGTGGTAGCACCTGGACCTTCCCGTCCTGGACGCTCCACTCGAGGCCGCGGGCTGAGAGGAGCCGGTCGAGCTCGCGCGCCGCAGAGCCCCGCGCGGCGTAGCCCCTCGCGAACTCGTCGGTGAGAGCCCCCTGAAGGCTCGCCTCGCTCTCCGCGGTCAGCGAGCCGAGAGAGGCCGCGAGCGCCTTGGCGACCTGGAGCGTCGACGTGCCGGGACCCCAGCTATCGGTCACCATCGCGTAGCGGAAGGCGGCCTCGCCGTCGCCGCACTGGATCTTCGTGACCCAGTCGGTCTGCTCTCGCACGTGATCGATGGTCCGGGCCTGCCCGCTGAAGACGCGCCCGAGCGCCGTCCCGTAGCCAGCCTCGACGATGACCGGTGCCCATCGGGCCTTCATCCGCTCGCGGTGGGCGCGAGAGACGTTGAAGATCTCGATCTCGGCCGTCGACGGCTCGAAGCGAAGCGTTCGTTTCACGTGGAATCGAACACGGAGGCCGGTCGCCTGGAGCGCCGTGGCCCCGTCGGAGTTGCCGACCGTGACGCGGACGGCGCGCTCGAAGAGGATCTCGCCCACGCTCAGGTCGCCGGCGCGTAGATGAGCTGGACGCGCTGGCCGAGGTCGCCCACCCCAGGGGAGAGGCCCTGCCCGGTCGTATCGACGAACGTCAGCGTGCCGGGGGGAAGGCCATGGGTCCCGCGCACGCGCCAAAACATCGGCCAGCCGACCACCGCGCGAGCCTGGGCGATTGGCGTGCCACCGGGCGTCATCAGGAAGAGCATCCAGAAGCCCGTCGACGCGCCGTCCGCGATCGGCGCGAGGTTCAACGTGCCGCACCACCAGAGGCGCAGCTTGTAGGTCGAGCCGTCGAGGTCGACGTCGAACTCGAAGTCGGCGTTGCCGGTCTCGAGGGGGATCTGGAGCTGGGCGCTCACATGCCTCCGAACATCGCCGGGTTTCCGAGCGAACTCGCGAGCCCGTCAGCGGCCCCGGCCGCCCACGACTTCGGGATTGGTTGCGCAGCGAGCTTGCCCTTGTCTGCCGTCGGCTTCGCCTTCGGGAGCGAGCGAGCGACCGCGACCGTCTGGCTGGCGACGACCTGGATCTCCTTAAACTCGAGCTGCACCCGGAGCGAGCCGCCGTCCTGCACCTTCCGCGGCACGCCGACGTGGGTCAGCATCATGTTCTCGTAGGTCTCGATCGCCGTTGCGACCGTGAGGAGGGCCGCCGTCTGCCGGATGTGCAGGAGGGTCCGGTACGCCTGTCCGGGGCGAGTGGGGTCGGGAGCCGCGCCAGTCGAAGCACCGGGAGCTGGGCTCGGCACGTCGCTGACGATCGCCTCCATCGTGAGCGTGCGCGGCTTCGGCCGGTAGTGGTCGGTGACGTCAGCTCCGACCTCGACCGGGCTATCCGTCGTCTCCGCGTCAGCCGTGTGGGACTCGGTCGGGGTCGCGTCGAGCGTGAGCGCGTCGAGCTGCGTGGCCGCGCTGCCGCCCGGCTGCGTAGCGATCGAGGTCTGCGTCCGCGTGAAGACGAGGTTGACCTGGGCCACGGTTTACCCGGTGTGCGACGCGGCCTCTCGCATTTTGCCGTCGTGCCACTCGTCGAGTTTGCGGACGACCTGCGCCGCGAGACGCTTCTCGTCCATCCCGGGGGCGGCGTGGACGACGAAGCTCGGGCGCAGGTTGTTGACCTGGACTCGAGTCCGTCCGGCGGACGCGGAGGCCCTCGCGGAGCTGGCCGCCGCCGCAGGCGATGTCGCCCCCCCGCCCATCGCGACACCGGCAGTGCGCGGGATCCCCTGCGGCGCCTCGCCGAACATCGAGTGCATCCAGTTCTGGAGGCGGCTTCGTTGGTTGACCTGCGGGCCGCTCGGTGGCACGTAGGGCGTGACCGGCATCCCGTTTTCCTCTGGGGTGCCGAAGATCGCGTTCGCGACGTCGTGCTTGACCTGCTCGACGACCTTCTTAACCGCCTCGCGCCAGTCGCGGAACGGACCGATCCACCTCCGGAGGGCGCGTCCGATGAGCGAGTCGCCGCCCTCGATGAAGGCGTAGAGGTCCTGGAGCGCGAGGACGGCCCCCGCGACGAGAGCGGCCATTCCGAGGATCGGTGCGGCAGCGGCGATGAAGCCGGCGGCCGCCTCAAACGCTGAGCGGGATGCCGCGAGGAGGGCGACTGCCAGCCATCCGAGGCTCGCGCCGTCGAGAGCCGCCGCGGCCGCCTGCGCGAGGAGCACCGCGGCCAGAGATCCGATGAAGACCCCGAGCGCCTTGGCCGCGGCCCCGAGGGCGGGAAGGTGCCGCTGGTACCACTCGCGGGCGACGAGGACGCCGCGCTGGAGGAGGAGGAAGAACCGCGCGAGCGGCCCGATGAGCGGACGGATCACGGTGTTGCGGAATCCCTGCAGGGCGCCCGAGAGCCGGAACTGGGCGGCGTAGTACTCCTCGCTCGCGTGGACGCCGTCCTCGCCCATCACGTACCCGAGCTGGTCGGCCTCGTGCATGAGCGCCGTGATTCCTGCGCGCCCCTTGTTGAGCAACGGGATCATCCGGGAGCCGCCCTCGCGCCCGAAGAACTGCATCGCGAGCGCGACCTTGCGCCCGTCGTCGGGCATCTTCGACATCTGGTCCGCGAGCTGCAAGAGGTGCCCCTGGACATCCCGCACGCCGGACCGGGACATGTGCCGCAGGCCCTCCTCGAGGTTCTCCACTGAGACCTCGGAGGCGCCAGCGGCGTAGGTCAGCCGCTGGAATTGGTCGGCCTGGAGGCCGAGGCTCTGGCTCGCCCGCTTGGCCTCGAGGCCGGCCTCGACGGTGGCGCGGACCTGCTCCTGGAGCCACTCCTTCGCCTCGGAGGCCTTCTCGGCGACGACCTCGAGCCCCTTCTTCAGGAGCTCGACGGTCGCGAATCCCTCGGCGAAAGAGGCCGAGTCCGGCGTGAGGCCGATGCGGACGAAGAGCTCCCGGAGGACCATGACGCCAGCCTACCGCTTCGGGTCGTTCGCGCGCGCCTGGGCCTCGCGCCATGCGTCGAGGGCTTCGTTCGCGTCCGCCGCGTCGTCGAGGCTGTACCAGCTCTCCAGCTCTTCGAGCCGGGCCACACCCTCGAGGACTAGGCGCCAGCAGGGCCAGTCTTCGGCGACGCGCCCCTCGACTTCCACGTCAACGCCTCGGCCAGCAGCGCGCGAGCGCCGCCGGCGGCGTCGAAAAAATCGCGGTAGTTCACCTCGATCGCGAAGGCGACGAGTTTGAAGAGGGTCGAGAGCCGCCCCGCGAGGAGCTCGTCCGCGATCGCGAGCACCCGCGCGGTCTGGCCGTCCTGTACGACCGTCGCCGTCTCGAGGAGCTCCTTCTCGATCGCCTCGAGCTCCGGGATCGTCAGCCGGTCGAAGAGTTGCTTGACCGCGTCGCCGATCCGCACGTCACCCTCGAGGATGGCGTCCCCCGCCGGCGCGTCCCGAAGCGCTGCGGCGATGGCGGGGCCGATGGCGCTCGCGAGGCGCTGGAAGACGCGCTGCGAGCGCATCGCTGGCATCTGCGTGACGGTGAACTCGATCCCGTCGATCGTCCTCGTCTCGGAGCGGCGTGCCAACGTGGCCTCCCGGCTGCGCTACGCGAAGATGCCGCCCGCCTGCATCTCGAGGTTGGTGGTCACGATGACCCACTCGGTTCCGCCCTGCTCCTTGGCGCGCTCGATCTTCGGCGGCTTCGAGATGCGGGCGTTGGGGGCGTGGCAGATCGTGGTGCCGTTGAGCTCCTTCAAGAAGAACGGCCGCACCCCGGTCCCGAGGAGCTCGTCCTGCTGGAGGACGGCGTTCATGGCGTCGTTGTCCTGGCTCGTCGACATCAGGGTGATGGTGATCTTCCCGGAGCGGTTGGCGCTCTTCGTCCAGCTCTCCTCGCCGCTCGAGCCGACGACGGGCGTGAAGGTGTCCTCGTGGCGCTCCACCTCGATGAACGTCCCATCCTTGATGCCGGTGAGGACGATGCCGCCGAAAGAGCAGACCACCTTCTTGGGGTCGTAGGTTCCGATCACGGCGCTCTCCTAGGAGCTCAGGGTCCCGGTGACATTGGCGCACTGGATCGCGCCAGCGAGCGTGGCCGAAAAGCTGACGCCGTTGAGGACGCGGTTCTGGCGGTCCGCCGCCGAGACCGAGGCGGCCGACGGCACCACCACGGTGGGAGCGGGGTTGTCCGAGAGCCCCCCGGCGTCGACGCCGGCCTTCAGGTCCGCGCGGATGGCCGCCTCCACGACCGAGATGGCGGCGTCGGTGTAGGGGACCTTTGAGCCCTGCGTCAGGGACGCGAACACGTCGATCGACATGTTCACCTGGAGCCAGTCGCGGAACCGGATCACGTCGATCCACTCGTTGCCCGAGACGGTCCCCTTCTCCGTGACGGCAACGCCGCCGATGTTCTCGTAGAGGTTGACGTACTTGCCGCCGGGCGTACCGCCCGCGCCGCAGGCGTTCGAGCGTTGGGTCTCCGAGAGCGCGTTGACCCCGGTCTCTGCCGGGACGCCGACGAGCGTCTTGAACGCCCAGGTCTCGCTCCCGGGATCGAGCGGGAGGCAGGCGCCGAGCACGGCCGCGTCGGCGAAGTCGTTCGTCGTCGACTTGTACCAGAGGGCCGTGCGGAGGGCCGTCGAGGCAGCCAGCGTCACGCCCACGTCGCCAGCGGTCTGCGGCGTCGCGTTGATCACGGCGCTGTCCTGCGTCTGCGCCGCGTAGAGCTTCGCGTTCACCTCGGCCCACCCGTCGGCGGCGACGATGATCGCCTTGCTGTTCATCGGCGTGACGAAGCCGTACCAGCTCCCGTTGGCGAGCGCGATCGCCGCGAGGTCCGTCGCGATGCCCGGGTCGGCGTGGGTCTGCGCGACCCCAAGGCTCGTCGTCTGGGTCGGCGAGACCGAGAGCGAGTGGAACTGCGCCGAGACCCCCGCGGTCATCGTGACGTCGGCACCCCCGTTGTCCGCGATCGTCATCGCGGGTCCGATGTAGTTCCAGGAGACGCCGTTCGTGCCGGCCGTCTGGAAGTCGGCGATGTTCACGCCGGTCCCAGCGGGACCGCCAGCGGCGGCGCTCTCGCCAGCGCCGACGACGCTCGCGCAGACGTAGACGTTCCCGCCGTTCGTCACGACGACGCCCTGGCTGTAGTCGGTGCTCGCAGCCCACGCCTGGCCCATCGAGGCCGCGATGGCAGTGCAAAGACCGGCGATGGTCGCGGTCGACGTGCCGATGCCCGAGTAGGCCCACTGGACGGTGTTGTCGACGATCGCGGCGGACCCCTGGCCCGTGGGGCCGCCGGCAGCCGCGGACGTCCCCCCCTGCGTGCACTTGTAGACGAACCCGCCGTTGGCGACGAGTGCCCCGACCGCGTAGACCGTCGCCGCGGCCCACGCGGCCGCAATCGTGACGGAGTATGGCTGCCCGTCGAGCGCCCAGGAGAACTTCTGGCCGAGGGCGACCGCAGGTACGCCCGACGGCGTGAGCGTGAACTGCTGCGTGGGCGGCAACGCCCCCTTGCCGATTCCCACCAGCGGCGGGCACGGCGTCTGCGCGAAGATCCGCGCGGCCATCTGGTAGGTCGCGCCGGTCTGCGGGAAGCCAGCGGCGAGGACGGCGGCGGCGCTCGCGAACTCCTGGTAGGTGCCGGCGAAGGAGCCCGGGCAGTCGTAGGCGACGATCATCGGCTTGCCGAAGCCGGGCCGCGTGAGGGAAGCGGCCGTGAGAGACAGCTCGACATTGACGATGTCCGAGACCTGAGCCATGGGACGAGCCTACCGATGGCCCTTCGAAGGCGTCCACTACGGGCTGGTCGCGGCGACGTCGACCGCGAGCGGCGACAGTGGGTCTCCCGGAGAGACGAGCTGTCCGGTGGCGTTCACCGTCTCGATGTAGCCCGTCTGCACAGAGACCTCCTCCGAGGAGTAGAAGCGGCAGTCGAACCGCCCGCGGGGCTCGAAGATCGTCCCGGCCACGGCCGAGAGGTCGCGCACGGGCCCGGGGTCGAACGGCACGAGGCCTGCGGCCCGAAGCCCGTCTCGCACGGCCGGAAGCTGGAGCTGCCGCCGCACGGACGACAGAACAGCCCGCGGGCTAGAGTTGCCCGCTTCCTGCCCCTGCGTCCCAAAGGCCTCGACCGTGAGCGTGAACTCCCGGCGCCCGAGCTCCGCGATCGTGATCTCCTGGCCGGCCGACGCCCCCTGGCTCGTCCAGGTGTAGCCGTCCGCCGTCGGCTGGCCGCTCGGGGCGTCGATCGATGCGCCAGCGCCGGCCACGGAGCACACCCACAGGGTCGCCCCCGAGATGACCTGCTGCCCCACGGCGTAGACCGCGCCCGTCGCCCATGCCTGGACGGTGGTCTGCGTCTCCTCGTCGCAGGCGCCGAGCGCGACGACGTCGCCGATCTGCAGCCGGATGAAGGCGCCCTCGGGAGCGCTGAGCTGTTGGTTGCTCCAGAGAACCTGCGGCGCAGCGAACCCGCTGGCGGCCTGCACCCACGACCAGATCGCCGTCTCGAGGTCGGCCCAGGCCACTAGGGCTGCCCCGCGCCGAGGCGCCCGGCCCGCAGGCAGAGCGCGCGCCAGAAGTCGGAGCCCATGCCGTCGCCCCAGGCCTCGACCTCGCTCACCTCGAAGAGGTCGCCCCCGATCTGGATCTGGTCCGCTGCGTTCAGATCGCTTTGGGCGAAGAGCGGCACGACCGAGAGAACCGCGCGCAGGTCGCTCGAGCGGCGCCCCTCGGCGAGCCGCTGCAGCTCGGCCGGCTTCGCGGGAAACACGGCCGCCTCGACCTGCAGCGCCTGCGGAGCTGGGTCTGGCACCTGGACGCCGCTGATCACGGTCGGGGCCCGGCGCCGCGTGACGGCGTAGGTGCCAGTCGCCGCGTCGAGGACGGCATCGGAGAGCAGGATCACTCGTCGCCCCCGCCGCCCTTGTCGAGCGCCCAGGTGAGGGCGCCGACCATCTGCCCCGTGTCGACGAGGGTGCGCGGGTCGCCCTCGCCTTTCGCCCTCTTGCGCGCGAGCGTCGAAGGAGCGTTGGGGGGTGGGATCTGCGCGCCGGTCGTCACGCGGTTCTTGACGTCCGCCGAGACCTTCGCGCCGATGAGCCCCAGCGCGCGCTCGGGCGTCAGCTTGCCGGCGAGGATGGCGCGGGTGAGCTGTTCGACGAGGGCGCGGTACTCCTCGCGCTTCGCGTCGAAGGTCGAGCTCAGGAAGGGGCGCGGGGGGGCGCGGCGCGTCCCGAGCTCCATCCAGGCTGCTACCTTGAGGTTCGTGGGGGGCTCTCCCTTTTCCCCGGGCGACGGCTTGCGCTCCTCGTGTCGGTCCGACAAGTAGCCGACCTTCACCGTCGGCGCCTCCTTCAGCTTGTCCGCGAGGCGCTTCAAGTCGCCCCACCCGCGGTCGCGGTCGATGACGCTCATGCGCCCGCGCTCCCGATAAAGGCCCAGAAGAGGCCGTTCGTCTGCGGCGTCTGGAAGTCTGGGATGTTGATGCCGATGCCGATCGGCCCTCCTGGCGCGGCAGAGGACTCGCCGGCGCCGACGACCTGCGCGCAGGCGTAGATGTTGCCGTTGCTCTTCGCGAGGTTTCCTACGGCGTACACCGTGCTCGGCTGCCAGGCCGCGACGGACGACCAGATCCCGTAGCGCGCCCGGCGTCGACCGCCAGCGAAGCGGAAACGCGGATTTTGCCGGATCATCCGCAGGTAGGACTGCCCGTAGACCGTCGCGTCTAGGAGGCTGCGCTCCGTGCCGAGAGAGCCCCACGACTGCTCGACGGGGCCGACGCGCGCCGACTCGAGGGCGCCGGCCTTCCCCTTCCGCAGCGTGAGCGTCGCGAGGTGCGCGGCGAGCCACGTCGCCCCTGAATCGAGTAGGTCGCCCCAGGTCGTGGAATCCATCTCCTGGTATGCGAGCTGGAGGATCTGCGCCTGCGCGCCGGCCGGAACGGTGGCGAGCTCGGGGGCGAGATTGACGACGTTGGCCCAGGTGATCATCGCCTCTCCAGGCTACCACCCACCAAAGCGAACGGCCGCCTCCGTGCGACTGGAGACGGCCGTTCTCGGCGGGGCGGGGAAGGAGTGCCGGTCGACGCTAGATGCCGGAACCGAAGATGATGCTCATCGGGTACGGGGAGACGACGCCCCCGAGCCGGGTCTCGGCGAAGATGTCGTACTGCATCCCGGCGAGCTGCGGAGCCATCTGCTCGTACTCGATCGAGATCGGGCACCAGACCTTGTCGGGGTTCGGGTCGTAGCCGATCATCATGTCGAACGGGGCCGTCCCGGGCGAAACCGCGCCCGCGCCGGCGGCCGCGAGGCGCTCCCACGAGACGATCTCCAGCTCCTCGCCGGCGTCGCGGTGCGAGCCCTCGAGGAAGTCCCTGATGGTCGTGTCGCTGATCGTCGAGCGCGGGGTCGTCGAGATGTACTGGTACTGGGCGACCGGCAGGATGAGCCGGCGGACGTGCTCGACATCCTTCGTCTGGCTCGGGACCTGCGCGACCATCGAGTTGACGTCGCTGATGATCTGATCGGCGGTCTTGTTGCCGATCCAGACGGACGAGCCGGCGACCTGCGGCACGACGAAGCTCTGCGTGCCCATCCCGGCGGCGCAGAGCGAGAGCAGCCCGCGCATCGGCGCGACCGTCCCCGAGCCGTTGTCGACGTCGGGATCGCCGTTCGCAATGACGTCGTCGACGAGCTGCGCGATCGCCATGCGCGCCGCCTTGGCGCGGAGCTGGTCGATCGAGCGGCCGGCCTTCTGCGCCGCGCGGAGCTCCTGGATCGTGTAGTCGAACGCGACCCCGTAGCTCGAGTACGGGTTGACGTACTGGGTGCCCTTCGCATTCACCTTCGGCAGGTCGCGGGCGCCGCTCTGCAGGCGCTTCGCCTTCCCCGCGTAGTCGAACTGCGCGTAGACGAAGGTCTCCGCGCCCGGGTCGCCCGGGACGACCGGGACGAACTGGCGCCCCTTCAGCGTGGCGTAGATGATGTCGAAGGCCTTGGTCTTGATCTCGGCCAGCTCGCGGAGGAAGAACACCGTCTCGCCGGCGTCGAGGCGCAGGCTCATGCCGAGGGCCCGCGCCTCCACGCTCTTTCCCCAGGCTCCCCAGGCGGCGTCGAGGCGCTGGCGCGCGGCGGCGAGCTCGCGGCCGCTCGTCTGCGCGTCCGCGCGGGCGTACCCCGCGCGCGGGGCGCCGAGCTGGTCGAGCGGCACGCCGCCCACCCTCCCGGTTCCCGCCTTGATGATGTCGCCCATGGTCGCCTTCCCTTTCGTCGTCGCTGTGAGGCTGTGAGGTGGTGGTCGATGCGGCTCGTGGACTACCGGGTCGCCTGGTCGGTGAGGACGTCGATCTTGAGGAGCGCCGGGGAGCCCGCGACGCCGGTTCCGGGGTCGAGCCAGACGGCGCCCTTGACGAGGCGGCAAGCGCCGCCGTCGGCGCTGTTCCCGAACGCCCCGGGCACGTTCACCGTCCCGGCGCCGGCCGCGAAGCGGACGTAGACGGGTTCTCCCGCGGCGACCGCGAAGTCCTGCGCGACCCAGACGGCGCCCTGCTCGAGGCCGAGCATCTCGACGCCCTCGTGGAAGTTGTAGGTCCCGGCGATGCTGTCCGGGTCCGTGTCCATCTTGAGGGCCGTGACGCAGTCGATCTGGTCGTCGACGGCGGCGAGCGTCGTGACCTCGCCGACGGTGCCGTTGTTCTTGACCGCGAGGCCCGCGTTGAAGGAGCCGCCGGTCTTGTTCAGGACCGACTTCGACCGGATGGGGTTGCCGTCCGCGATCTGGCCCGCGTAGGGGTAGCCGAACTCGCGGAGGTAGGAGGTCTGCGGCATGGTGTTCGCCTTTCGCTCAGGAGGGGAGGATGGTCTCGAGGGTCGCGCTGCTAGGTGGCGCTCGCGCGGCGCTTGTGGGCGTCGGAGGCCGCCGCCCGGAAGCGGCGCTCGGCGTCGCTCAGGCCGTCGTCGTGGATGTCGCCCGGGAGCTCGTCGACGCGCGAGGAGCGCGCCCCGGAGCCCCGCTCGAGCGCGCTCTGGAGCGCGAGCTCGACCGCGGCGTCGAAGCGGGCCTGAAGGTAGGTCTCGGACTGGCCGTCCAGCTTCGCCTCGGGGGACGTGTGGAGGATGATCGCCTTCTTGATCTCGGCGTCGGCCATCTCGTCGACCTTCGCCTCGGCGCCGAGGATCTCGACGCCCAGGGCGACGAGCTTCGACCGCGCCTCGAGCTCATCGCGGATCTTCTTGGGGGCGGCCGCGAGCTCGTCGGTCTTCGCCTTCAGCGCGGCCTGCGCCGCGTCCGCCCGCGCCTTCTCCTTCTCGAGCTCGGAGCGCAGCTTCTCGGACTCGGATCCGCTCGCGCGGAGGGCGTCCTGCCGCTCCCGCGTGGCCTTCTCGAAGGCCTGCGCGAGCGCCGGGTTCTCGGGGACCTCGAAGTCGATGCCGTCGATGCGCAGCTTCATCGTGTTCTCTCCCTGGTGAATCGAGGCTACCGGCTCGCTCTGAAGACTGTCCACTCGCACGCGCGCCTCGGGGCCAGCGCGGCCGACGGAGACGAGGGCGACGTGGTTCCCGCGGACGTTGCGCTGGATGGCGTCGTAGCGCTGCCCGTCGAAGACGCCCGGCGTCGGGTCCACGTCGCAGAGGTAGCCGCACGAGAGCTGTGTGCGGCCCGCATCGGCGTCGCGGATCGCGGCGGGGTCCGTGATTAGGATCTCCGCTCGGATGAGGCTGCCGTCCTTCCGAGGAACCGAGACGCTGCCGACCTGGAACTTGTTCGTGTTGGACGCATCGAGCAGCCCCATGCCGCCCAGGCGCGGGTTAGGAGGTGGGTGGCCGTTCGTCAGCGGCACGAGCGCGAAGCTCTCGAGCGCGTCCTCCCGGAAGGCCTCGTCCGGCGGCCGGTACTCGCGCCAGGGCTGTCCATCCGGCGTCCGGTACTCGAGGATGCCAGCCTTCCCGATGAAGCCATCGCAGCGAAGCCATCCGTTGTCGAGCCGCGTGGGGGGCCGGAGCTCGCCGGCGTCGTAGCGGGTGACCCCGCGCGCGACGCCGTCGGTCTTCGGCTTCTTCTCGGCGTCGGAGAGGAGCTTCTCCGCGCGCTCCTGGAGCTCCTTCTTCTTGTCGGCGGGGATGTCGCTCTGGGGGATGCGCCCGATCGCGTCCCGGAGATGCGGCAGGTCGATCGCGCCGCCCTCCGAGCGGTAGGGGAAATGCCGCAGGCTGCGCGGCGTCGTCTTACCCTCCGCGTCCTTCTCGCCGCCGGGCGAGACGAGCAGGAACGCGCTGTCCGGCAGACGGTCAACCTCCGCTGCGGACCAGACGGCGTCGCTGTGAGCGTTCGTCCCCACGGGCCGGTCAGTTGATCCGGAAGCAGTCGACGACGCCGGTGGTGGACGCGCTCACGGTCACGGTCCATCCGACGCCCTGGTTGAGCACGACGCTCGTCACGCTCGCGGCCGTGACGGCGCCTCCATCGGTGAAGCCGAAGAGCGGGCCGCAGTAGAGCTGGGAAAGGGCCGTCGCGCCCGTGTCGGCGACTGAGCAGGTCGTCCCCGCGGAGAGCTTGCACTGGGGGAGGACGGTGAGCGGTCCCTGGCCAACGATGGTCAGGTCGCCGTTGTGGACGGTCACCCCGGCGTCGACCTCCGAGAAGCCCCGCGCCTGGATGATGCCGATCGAATCCATCCGGAGGGGAGGGCCGGCGAGCGCGTGGGCGCCAAGGCCGAGCGCGACGAGCGCGAAGACGAAGAGCAGCGGGCGGAGGAAGGATCGCATCGGCGTTGTCTCCCTTTCGGAGCGAGGTGGTCTCAGGCTACCGGCGCCCCGCGGGGCCCATCCACTACTTGGTGAAGGCGGTAGCGCTCGCGGTCCCACCGGCGCTCGAACTCGAGGTGGCGATCTCGACGAGAGGCGCGGCGCAGCTCGTCGCGTCGACGTTGAAGTCGAAGGCCTTCGCGGCGCCACCGTCGACCTGGAACGCTTGGGGGCTCCCGCAGGCGGTCCACGTCAGGCCGTCGTTGCTCGTCTGCGGCTGGAAGCTGCCCACGGCTGCGAGGCTCCCGGAGCCGCCCTGCACGAGGATCTTGATATCGCAGCTCCGCGCGAAGCCAAGCTCGACGGGACCCGCGACGAGCTGCGTGCCGGCATCGAGGTTGACGACGAAGGTCCCCTGGAGGGTCGAGCTCGTGCTCGGGTAGAGGAAGCCCGCGTCCTGGAAGACGTCGACCTCCGTCGGGCCGGAGAACCAGCGCACGTTCTTCGCGCCGGTCGGCGCGCCGGGGATGAGCTGCGCAAGCGCGACGGCGGAAAGGGCGGTGAGCACGAGCAGGGATGGGACGAGCTTTCGCATGGCAGCCTCCTGGCCAGCCCAGACTACCCGCGCCGTCCGGGCCTCGCGACTAACGGTCGCCAAGCGCGTCTAGGATTCCGCTGAGGATGGGCTCCGCGTAGCAGCGGCAGTTGATGGCGCGCCCAGGGTGACCGCCGGTGCGCGGGTCGTCCGGGTCGCCAGGCGCCTTCGACCAGTCGTAGGTGTTTCCGTCGCGCTCCTCGTGATCCGAGCGCACCCGGTTGTCGTTCATTGTTCGCCAGATGTACTGCTCGATCCCGAGCGACGACTGGCGCGCGTGGTTCAGCTCGCCGGTAAGCTTCGACACCTGGTCGCGCGCGATGAGCTTGGCGCGGGAACGGGCGACGCTCGCCCGGTCCGCGAGGTCGCCAGCGATCTTGTCCGCGCGATCGCCGGCTCGGATGCCGGCGAGGGCGACCTGCTCAACCTGGCCGAAGTAGGCCGGCGCGATGGAACGGATCAGCGAGACGTTCTCGGCGGTGAACTGCTCGATGCGGCGCGTGAGCCCGCGGTCAGCGATGGCGGCGAGCTCGATCCCGAGGCCCGCTTTGAGCTGGCGAAAGAGCTCCCGCTTCTGGTGTTCGGAAGTAGCCACGGCCACGCGGCGGGGAAGGCGCGAGATCCGCTCGGTGGGCCAACGGCGCTCGAACGCCGCCTGCATCTGCCGGACGATGCGGTTGACCCACGGACCCGGCGCTGCGTCGGTGCGCGCGTCCGGGTGCGGCTCGCCGAGCATCCTCGGCAGGAGCGGCACGAGACGCTCGGTGGTGAGCTCGTGCATGTGCCCGACCAGAGCACGGAGGTCCGCGAAGTAGCCGAGCTGGATCGCGGTCGGCGCGAGCGGCTTGCCCATCCTGCGGCGCGAACCGCGCGGGCCGCGAAACTTCCGCAGGTCAGGCACTACTTCTCGTCGCCGAAGACGGCCGCGTGGTGCTTCTTGATGGCGCCGAGCTCCCCGCGCGCCTTCTCGGCCGCCGCGGCGTGCTCTTTCCCGGCGGGACTCGAGTCGTCGGCGAGCGCGGCGTGCGCCCCGAGCTCCATCCGCTTCTTGCCGATCTCGTGGAGGGACTTGGCCTTCGCCTCCTCGAGGGTGTGGGCCGGGAGCGCCTCGCTCGAGACGGGCGCCTCGTCGCGGCGGCTGCCGGGGTAGTCGGAGTGCGGGGAGCTGGCTTTCATGCGGTCGTTCCTCTCTTGGCCTGCGGCTGCTGCGGAAAGCCTGTGTTTTCGCCCGCGACCTTGGGCAGCGGACCATCCTCCGCTGGCGTCGGCGCGCCTCCTCCGGCCGCGGGCGGAGGTGGCCCTTGTGGCGCAGGCTTCGGCTTCGGCTCTTCACCGAGACCGAGTTCGTCGGCCTCGCTGCCCTCATCGGCGAGCTCGTTGCGCAGGTCGAGATCCACCTGGGTCTCGACGCTGTACTCGCCACCTCCGAAGCGCGAGCGCGCGATTTCCGCCGCGGTCACGACCTGGTTCTGGAGGTAGATCTGATCCGCCTGCGCCTGCTGGAGCCGGACCGTCGCCATCTCCGTCTCGCTCGGGCGCCAGAGCGACGGGAATTTGACGCCCCACTTCTCGGGGAGCTTTCCCTTGGTCACGCCGTTGCGCGCCAGGAAGCGGAGGCGCTGGATGCGCTCGAGAAGCGGCTTGGCCCGGATGCGCTGCTGCGCGCCGACGGTCCCGTACCACCACCGGATATCGCTGTCGCCCGTCGCGTTCAGGCCCGCAGGCTCCTGTCCCATCATCAGCGAGACCGGGAGATCCATCGCGGCGGCGAGCCGGTTGCTCATCCGGTCGAGCAGCTCGGGGAGCCCCGTGACGGTCGTCGTCTCGCGGCGGAACTCCTCCTCCGCGTCGATGATCGTCGTGCGCGCGACGGACCGGCCGTCCTCGATCGCCTGGGCGCGCTGCTCGACGCTCGCGCCGCCGGCCGCCATCAACTCGGCGAGCCCCTTGAGTTTCAAGGTCGCGACGGCGAAGTCGCTGATCAGGATGCCAGCGCCGCCCCACGCCTGCTCGAAGTCGGCGATCACCTGACGCAGGCGCACGAATACGGAATCGCCCCAGCCCGGGTGGAGGTTGTAGAGCGGCTGGCCGCGCCAGACGATGACGCCCTGGAGCGGGATGATCCGGCTCTCGTGGATCACGGGGAGGGTGAAGAGGTCTGGCGCTGCTCCGGGCGGACGGTCGAGCGGGTTGAGGCGGTAGGTCTCGATCGTGCCGAACTTCGGCCGGAGCGGGTCCGAGTACCAGGTGACGGGGACCAGCTCCATCGGCGTGAAGGGGGTGAGGTAGTCGAAGCTCCGGATGCGATCCTCGCGGAGCGGCATCGAGAGGTCGCGCGCGCCGTCGTCGGCGCCGAGGAAGATGCCGCAGCCGCCGTAGGCCCGCATGTACTTCAGCGCGGTGATGACCTGCTCTTGCAGCCCGAGCTCGCGGGCCGCCATGTCCAGCTCTTCGCTGAGGTCCTTGTCGCCGGGGACCTGGTAGCTGAAGCCCTCCCGAAACATCTCCTCGACGAATTTCGAGACGGCGCGGTCCGCCATGTCGGAGCCGCGCCAGATGAAGCGGCACTCGATCTCCGTCAGCTCCTCGTAGCCCCACTGCTGTCGCCCGCGGCGCTTGTCGATCCCGCGGACGCCGATGCCGGTGGCGAAGTTCCGGAAGTCGTCGACGCGCGCGCCGGAGAGCCCCATCTTGGTGGCGCGCTGCGTGAGCGCCATCGAGACGAGCTCGGCGGCACTCGGAGCTGGAGGCAGCGCGTCACCCCTGGGAGCTGAGCGCGGGCGCCGCCGCAGGAGCTGCCCGATGTCGCCGATGAGGCTCACGTGGGCGAGGATACCGGCGTCGCTGCGCGCCGCGCGCCTAGGGGTCGAAAGGGTCGATGGCCTCCTCGGCGTGGCTCCTGAATCGCTCGAGGAGTTCCCGGGACGGGCGCCCGCAGGGGCGCCAAGTCGCTCCACCCTCGACGAGGGAGAGCGCGAGTTCGCCGTCCGCGAACTCGACGAGGAGGTTGGCGTAGGCGCGGCCGCCACGGCTCGTCCCCCGAAAGGCAATCCGCAGGACGCGGCGCGGGCGCCCGAAGGACACCTCCGTTCTTCGGCGCCCCTGAAAGGTGTTCGCGCGCAGCCGCTCCTGGACGTAGCTCCCCACCCCGAGCGCGTAGATCTGCGCCCGCGTCAGGCCGTCCTCGGGCGGAGGTAGCGTCAGCGCCTCCCCATCGCGAGGAGAGCCCGCGTGTGCGCGAGGTCGGTTCCGGAGCCGGTCAGGAAGTTGAAGGCCTCCGAGCTCGCGTCGACCTGGTCCTTGAACTTTCCCCGCGGGAACGACGCGAGCTCGGAGAGGTACTCGCCGTTCCACGCGCCCTCGACGAGCGAGACGTTGCCGATCGCGACCTGCCTGGCGAAGGGACGCGCGCGGACGACCTTGTCCCCTGACTGGACGACGAAGGTGGCGTCGAAGCCACGAAGGAGCTTCGTCAAATCGTGCGCCTGCGAGACGCCCGCCTGGCCCGGATCCTTCGGCCCGCAGATCGCGACGGCCCGGCCGTCCTGGGTCGCCGTCGTCAGGATCGCGTCCTCGACGTCGCCGGGGCCGGCGCGGAAGCGGAGCACGTCCGCGATGACGAAGCGGCCGTCGACGAGCTCGAGGAGGCGCACGCCTGCGGTCCACGCGCCGAGTTCGGAGGCCGCGAGGTCCCAGCCGCGGACCTGGCGCCGGACCTGCGCCGGTGGTGGCATCTCCGGGAGGACCCGGATCTTTTTCGCGTCGAAGAGCGCGCCGCCAGCTGGCACCGGCCGCTGCTGGTGCTGCCCCGTGTAGTCGAATGCGAGACGCCGCTTCTCTTGCTCGATGGCCTCGCGCGGGAACCGGACCGGGTCAAGGAGCTCGCCCTCGGCGACGCGCGGGTCGCGGAAGCGGAGGAACGTTTCGCCGCGCTTGCAGTCGGCGCAGGAGCAGCTCTGCTGCAGCTCGCGCTCCTGCTCGATCTTCAGGTGCGACCAGTCCCCCCCCGCCAGGACGTGCCCGGCGAGGTCGTCCTCGTGCAGCCGCTGCATGATGAGCGTCCGCGTGCCGGTGCGTAGGTCCGCGAGGCGCCCGCCGACGCCCGTGTCGTAGTCGCGGTTGACGCGCGCGCGCTCGGCCTCGCTGACCGCTTCCTTCGCGTCTAGCGGGTCGTCGACGATGATCGCGTGTGGGCGGTCGCCAGTGACCTGCGCGGAGAAGCCCTTCGCCTGCCGAAAGCCAGTGGCCGTGTTTTGGAAGAATGTCTTCAGGTTCTGATCCGTCGCGAGGCGCCAGCGCGGTCGAAAGAAGCCCTGATACCAGTCGCTCTCGATGAGGCGCCGGGAGGCGAGGCTGTCGCGGGTTGCGACGTCCGGATTGCCCGATAGGTCGAGAACCCGCCAGCTCGGCTGCCACGTCCACTTCCACGCCGGCGCGCAGACCGAGACGATGGTGCTCTTCGAAGAACCGGGGGGCACCTGGATCGAGAGGTTCTGGCGCCACGGCTTGCCGAAGCGGCCGTCTTCGAGTTGGGCCTGGACGTGGTCGCAGACGACGCGGAGGTGCCAGCCCCAGACGAGCGGCGTCGCCGGCTCGAGGACGGCCCACGCTCCGACGAGGAACTCCGCGAGCGTGACGCCAGGGCGCCCGCGGTACGAGAGCTCTCGAGCGGCGCCGGCTGGCGGAAGGGCCGGCCGCTCGTTCAGCTCTTCGAGGGTCACCGGCTCTGGAGCGCGACCTTCTCGCCGCGCGTCACGAGCTTGAGCTTCTGTCCGACGGCGAGGACGGTACTTCCGACGGGGAGGGGCCCGATGAGGCGGCCGCCCTTCGTCGCGCGCAGGATGACCATGTTCTGCGGCTTTGGGCGCGGGTCCTCCGCGCCGGGGGGCGCGATGATCTGGTGGCGCTCCTGCGTCTTCGCCGGGAGGAAGGCCTCGACCTTGACGAAGAGGCGCGGCACGCGTCCTACCTCGCCTGGGGCTGCGCCTTCGTCGGCGGCTGCGCGGCGCGGTCGGAGTTGCGCTTGCGCTGCTCGTCCTCGAGGGCTCTCAGCGTGGCCCGCGAGCTGTCGAGCGCGAGGAAGCCGTCGAGCGCTTCGCCCAGGCGGACGAGCGCGATCCTCTTCGCGGCCGCGAGCTTGTCGACCTGCTCGGGCGCCTTGATCCAAGGCGAGTGGTGGACGTGCCCATCGGTCTCGGAGAGCGTCGCGAAGAAGCGCGCGGCGCGCTCGAGCTCGACGGCGGCTTCCGTGTCGGCGGGGCGAGCCATCAGGCGGACGCCCTGACGAGCTCGTCGGCCATCGCCAGCGCGGACCTCGAGAGCGCGGCGCGAGCGGTCTGCGTCTCCGGCAGCCGGCCGCCACCGAGGAGCGTCGCGGCGATCTGGAGGCGCAGCTCGCGGTCCTCGAGGAGGCGGTCGGGCTCGGAGAGCCCGGGGGGCCGCTCGGGCGCGGGCGTCGGCTTCTGCGCGGCCTCGGGCGCGGGCACCTCGGCGATGGGCTTCGGAGCCGGTACGTCTGCGGCGGGCGGCATCTTCGGGGCCATGAGGGTCTCCTCAGCTCGGGCTGCCATCGCTTCCAGGGCCAGACGCTACAGGGGGCGCGTTCCCGCCGTCCACTAGCGCCCGCTGCGCCTTGATCCGGAGCGCCTTGCGCTGGAGCGCCTGGAGCTGCTCGAGCTCCTCGTCCGAGAGGAGCGAGTAGTCGGGCTCGTCCGACTGGCGAGCGGTCACGGTCGCGTCGAGCGGCTGCGTCGGCCGCCCGAGCGCGCGGTCGAGGACCGAGTCCGCGGCCTGGCGCATCACGGCGCCCCCGCGGGCCGGGCGCCGCGCCAGGTCGATGAGCTTCCGCATCGCCTCAGGAGCGGCCTCGGCCGCGATGCGCCGCGCCTCGTCGCGGAGCGCGGCGACCTCCTTGGTCATGCCGCCCGGGTTGCGGATCTCGCCCTTCTTGATCTCGGTCGCGGGGCTGACGCGCGAGCCTGGCTTCGGACCGGGCTTTCGGCCGGATTTCTTTCGCTGTGGAATCGGTCTACGCGCCACGCGAGGGCTCGCCGCAGCGTCGGCAGACGCCGCTCGACACGCGGTGGCCGCCGTAGGTCTCGCAGCGTCGGGCGGTCCACCAGCGGGGCTCAGGAGCGGCATCGACGGTCTCCGGTCCGCCGTGGATCTGACAGGAATGCTCCGCGACGGGCGCGCCGAGGAAGCGGTCGGCGAACCCGAGCTCGTCGCCGTCGCGAGGGTCGGTGGGCAGACGGACGCCGGCGCGGTCCTCCCACGCCGACCAGCAGCCGCACGAGTAGAGCGCCTTCGCGATCTCGATCCCGCGCCGCACGACGCGGCTCCACGTGACCGAGCGTGAGCGCAGCTCTGCGCGAGTGGGCGCGCCGAGGGGAGCGATCCGAGACACCTCAGCCCTCCCTCGCGACGGGGGCGCCCCGGAGCTGCACGGCGCCGGTCGAGCTCTCCGGGAGGACCGCGAACTCACGGGGCGCGCCGCCCGGATGGGCGGGGGGGGCGCGGAGCGAGTGGATCACCCGGTCGAGCTCCCGGAGTTCCGCGAGGAGGCTGTTGCGCCGGGCATCCGCGTCGCGCAGGAGACCGACGCGCTCGGCCTCCCACGACCGAGCTCGCTCGAGCACCAACGGCGCCCCCGCGCTGACGGGCGGCACTTCGCCGGCACGAGCGGGGCGCGGCGATCGCGGCGTCGTCGCCTCTGCGGGGGCGCCCGGACGCTCTACGGCCTTCGGGGGCGGCGTCGCGACGTGATCGGGCTTGTCCTCGGTGTCGCCGGCGCGGCGCGGGAGGTCTTTGCCGGACCGATGCATCAGACGCTCGCGCTCGGCGAGCTTCGACTTGCAGGCGGCGCAGGCCTTCGGCGCGCGGCCGAAGTTCGAAAACTCCATCGGCCGCCCGCAGGTGTCGCAGTTCTTCGATCTCATGCTGCCTCCGTTGCCGGCACGATCCGCGTCTCCAGTCGCGCCCGCTCGTGAATCGTCACGCGCACCGCGAATGGCCCGCGCTCCTGCCGGTAGAACCACCGCACGCGCTCCGCATCCCCGTCGTCGACGCCGAGCCACGCGGCGACCTCATCGCGGAGCGCCTTGCAGCCGCCGATCGCATTGTCGCTGTCCGCGAGCCGCGGCGAGATCCGCGTCAGCTCGACGACGATTGGGAATCCGCCGTCGGGCCTGAGGTGCGCGTGCAGCATGAGCGCCGTCATCGCGCGCTCCTGCTGGACGCGCCGCTTGCGGGCGAGCGGG
>JAEHJW020007372.1_pt1 | contig 25141 bp, 31 predicted proteins | sample 9271431 | NCBI WGS metagenome assembly JAEHJW02 | reverse complement strand
TGACAATAACTCGCATTTATTGTTGTGTATGTGAGCCGCTAATTATTTCTTAGTTTTTGGCGGCTCCGTGTTTTTAAATTCTTCTGGCTTCTGAAATGGCATTAACGCTATCTGCCATTCCTTCCAACCATCAAAAAATATAATTTATCTTTCAATTTATCTTCACTGAAAATGCAACGCAATAATCTTTAAGTATATCCCCATATTGTCCAGTAGTCGTATCTGTATCAACAAGCTCTCCCGTAACCCCTGAAACTGTGTAAGCATATCTTAATTCTTTAATTGTGCCTGTAGGAGCCTTTGTTAGAACAACCCTAATCTGGTTGCCATTCAGTATAGTAACAGAAGAAATAGCCGCAGGGCTTGGAACATTTTCATAAAAAGTAAAACCGTGATTAGTTAATGTTGAACTTACCCACGCTAATGTTCCGACTGGAACATGAAATGTAACTGTTAGAACAGCACCCGATCTTTCTATGGTTTCTGGGAATAGGGGTCTCCAGTTAATACCTTTTATTACCACATTATTATATACCTTTCCGAAATATTCGCCTAATATCCTTGCGCTATTATTTGTCATGTGTACGCCATCTATTTTCGGCAAAAAATAGGTAGGAGATACCATAAATATATTTGGATACTCTACACCGGCTTGCCATTGTTGATTTTTCAAAATCATATTAAGACTATCAGTCCCTGGTAGTGATTGCTGGCTTAATAATAGTTTCACGTCATTTAATTGATGTGTAACAGCCTTAATATCTTTATCATAATCCAATCTAAATTCTTCCAGTTGAGATTTATAATACTTATTAACACCATAGGGCATAAATACAGGTATGTAACCGCCATCAGTCTCTCCATGAATCAAAGTAATTGCACCTACTCTAAAATTAAACCCCTTTCTCTGAGCATAAGCCATTGCTGTGTCCATCGTAATTAATGAGTTCTTATAACTCCAACCATAAATAGGCGAATAGGGCGTATCAATCAAATCCATCCCATTTTTTCTAATTGATTTTAGAGGAGCCCCATCTTCTCCGTTATTACTTATTATCATTTGATAGTCGCTCAATCCATCTGCTTTAGCTAATTTAGTCACTGTATTGCACAAACCACTATATGGTGATTCTGCTGTTGGATATGCAACAAAAGGTTCGCTTGTAGTTTTTACCCTTTCATAGAGGCTATCAACATGTAAATTTGCTATACCGTTTAATGCTGTAGCAGATTCAACTTTTAAATTATTATAGGGTTGTGTCGTGTCCATAGGCGTTCCAGTTCCATCATGTCCTACCGAATTAGATTGACCTGTTGCAAGTACCATCCACAACGTTGAATCTGGTTTAGCCTCCATGTAATCCCGAATAACAGCATTATTCGGGATTGTCGTAGTATCTTCAATTATAGTGGTTTTAGAATCCATTGCTAACGCATTAAGAGTGCAATAACTCTGATCTATCCAAAGATGGCTTGTTATACCACCCCATATCACCACACCAAGAGGAGATGATAATTCTAAAGTCTTTGCTAAATCATTATCAAAATATATTTCTCCGCTTATTCCAGAATTACCATAAGGTGCTAAGGGTATTCTTGTTAATGCTCCACCAGTTCCAATCGCATCCAGTGAACCCAACGTATTGTCATACCTTGCTACAACAGTTCCCGAATCATCTTCGATTTCAGCCGAAATGCCACTTGAATAATCAGTCGTTGTTAAAGATCTGATTCTATATTTGTGCTGATAAAGTTTTGTTTTTGTAGTATCAAATCTTAAAACAACATTATAAATACAAGCTATTGCATTCATCTCTTGCTGCACATAAGTATGCCCCTCCTCATATTCAAACCATTTCCTCTGATACATTAATCTAAACGGATCATTTTGTGTTACCAAATATCTTTGAAGTGATGGGAAGAACGGATAGAAAGAATTTCTCATCCTTGCACCAAGAACAATCATTCCTTTTTGCGAAAAGTTTGAACCTGCCGATACCTTACATACATAATATGTTGTTTTTCCATTTTGTTCGTCTATTGCATTAAAATTTGTATCATTCGTTGCAGTAATTACAGCGGCATCATCATTATTGGGGAGAACTATACTCCCTGCTAAAATTTGAGAATGAGTATTATCTGTTGTGACGAACATTGCTCTATTCCAACTTAGGGTAGAGGTAGCGGGATTCCATCGCAATTCAAAATCTTGATAATTGTTGTCTGGCAAAATATTTATATTCCGTTTAAGTGCAGCATCAATAGGTTTACCATCTAATTTATTATAAGTCACCGAAGCAGAACCCAGTTTTGTAGAATCAATTGCATAACTTTGTATTGCAGATGTAGGAACTGAATTATTCCCCATCATATTTGCCGAGATATATTTATTAAAGGTGTTAATAAGTGATGACCAAAAAAGAAAAAACCTGCCTCCCCGTCTCATTCCGAATAATACCTTCCCCTTCACACTTAAATCATTTTGAGTAAGTGCTGAATCGCTTACTAAATAACCTGTCAAATTGCCAGAAGGCAAACCTAAATCCTCATTAATAGCAGTAAATGTTGTTGGCGTAGAACTGAAAGCAACTACATCACCACTTGTCGGTATATATAGCGATCCTGCGGCAACAGTATAGCCCCTTTTTTTAGGAGTATAAATATTAATATTACCATTCCAACTCAATAAGCTGGAAGTAGAATCCCAAGATATTGTCGTTCCACTTTCTGCCCAGACCAGCAGATTTCTTCTTGGAAACGGTTGTGCGGCAGAATCTACCAGCGCACTATTGATAGATTGATAACCGAATATTCCCGAACTGTTAGCAATAGGAACTTGTCCTATGCTACCATTTGTTAGCTTAGATGGCGCAATTGAATTATCAGCCGGATGATAAGCAGTGTCTTGAGCAAATAAAGTATCAAATTCAGCATTACCATTATATTTTATGTAAGTAGAATATTTAGTCCAATTAGAAATATCTAAGCCATTTACTTGTGTGGGTGTAATAAATTTCGCAGTCGAATCACTATAATTAACTTTTGATTGCGCTTGTGTTGGCGTATAATATTTAGAAGTCGAATCAGAATATTTCGTATATTTACTATCGCTAAATGTTCTTACCGCTGTTGTATCTTTTTTTAATTCATAAAGTGTAGATATTTTTGTGCTATCTAAATTTAATGTACTATCTGGATTCTGTTGTAACCCATAACCAGGTAGTTTTTTAATCCAGTTAGATTTTGCTGTCGAATCCGCAGCAGCCAAACTTCTTGTCCATTGCATATAATTAAGATGTACTTTTGTAGTATCAAATAAAGCGTTGCGTTTTATGTTGTTGTAAGAAAGAGAATCTGCAAGCGTAGTATCTCTTTTCGTAAATGCAGAATCTATCGCAATTTTCCGCATTAAGTGGTTGTCTTGTGCAAATAATTGTAAGCTCCCAATAAGCACTAATAACAAAATTAAACATCGTCTCATTATTGTTTTCTCCAAATTGTTACCCACGTTCTTCCGCCTATGGTGTTTATTCTTCTTAGTCTATAAGTAAATGGATTGCTTTCATTTACCAAATAACTCTTTGTCTTTCCGGCAGCTACAACTAATGTATCCGAAACAATACTGTTGGTTCCCAAATCTTTAACTTGTATAGATTGATTATATGTAGCCGATGCCGTGTCTTTTCTTTCAATTATCACTGTATCTGTAGTGGTGCTCGAAGTATCGGTAAGGTCAAATTGTAGATTTGTATAATTCCCCAAATTATAAACCACAATAGTGTCCACATTCAGCAAAGTATCAATCGTTACTGCATTCCGTGGGATCAGCCCTACTCTCAACATTTCCGCCGTTTTCTCAAATACATTAAATATCATCTTCTGCTCTGAAGGTAAAACCCCCTTCGAGTTATCCTTATCACTGTTTTGCGCGAATACTAGGAATGGAATTAAGGTTAGTAAAATCAAAAATGCTTTTTTCATTTTGTTATCCTTTAAATAATAAAAAAGCCCTCATTCCTACGGGAATAGAGGGCTGAATTTCTTCTTAGCCTATTCAAATTTTATATTAAATTATATCAATAATTATATCTTTTTTCAAGTTCGTTTTAAGGGTAAACCGGTGTCCATGCCGATTCTGTCCCGAAGGTAACTTTACCGCTGGCGTCTATCGTTATCGTGTTCGATTTATATTCAAGCGTACCGGCATTATTACGCAAGCCGGTTATAATAGTGGTAGATGCCGCTACTGAGCCATTTAATGTGTCTGCCTTTACCGCATAAGGAACCGTTATTGTGGATAGTGAACTACCGGAAGCACCGTATAATCTTATCTGATTACCAACAACCGAAAGGCTTGTACCCAAATCATCTGTAGTTTTAGGGTTAGTTCCGTGTGAATCTAAAAGATAACTTGAATAATCAGAGGAATCAGAATGGACAGCGTACCTTACTGTATCCAAAATATTATAAACAGAATCATCCGCAGTTAATTTGCCGCTGCTTAAATCAAATCTTAAATATTTACCTTTATAATCTATCCCTCGCAAAAGCTCAAAATCATAACCCGTACCGGAAGTATCCAAATATGGCACTCCTCCTATGGAAAGTGAATCATAATAATTATGCTTAATTCCTACAAGCATACTTGGCTTTGTTGTATCATCACCCGTGGAATAAAACCGCCTTGCGATTATAGGAACTGTGTTATTATCCCCTATTTTTTTTGCAGATAAAAACGGCTCGGCTTGGTCAGCGGTAATAAATAAACTTTTTGCGGAATCTGCATTTAGTTTTATCCCGGAACTCCCGCTTAATAGCTCAATTTTATCCCTTATCTTGCTTATATCAAGCACTAAATAATACTTGCCGTTTTCCTTAAATATCCCCCAGCCGGTTGTTGTTGTGTCAAAGGTTTTATTCCCAATACTCCCGGAATCCGGCAACGTAAACGTAAACTTTGCAGAATCTGTCGGCAGTAATCCTATTCCTATCTTTACCTTTGTCGAATCTTTCCCAAGCCAGATATTATTCCGGTTATTCCTATCAAAATTAATCGTCTGCGAAAATCCTAAAGAAGATAAAAATATTACTATTAGAATTATCTTTTTCATTGCAGTGCCAGATAAATTATATGAATTATCCCAATGCCCTGTGTAGGTGTGCCGGAAAAATATAGCGTAGCTTTGTCGGCAGTGTTGTACTCTTTAAATACCCATGTTGCATCGGGCGATAAAATATTCAAGGAACAATCGCCGCTTTTTAATAAATCATTTCCTGCGCTGTCTTTCATATTAATATCCGCGCTGTTATTAAATGCTTGTGATTTTGTAACCACTATCGCAAGAACCATGCTTCCTTTTACTATGTTGTCTATTTGCTTGCTAATTAATGCAAAATTTGCATAGCTTAAATTGAAATTAGTAACAGTTATTCCTTTTGAAGCACTATTTGATGTTGTGCTGGGAGATGAATAAACAAAGTTGTTTTTTGTGACGATACTAAAGTTCATGCCGTTTATAGTATCAATAATATTTTTAATCTCAGAATTTATTTTCTTTGCGATAGATTCACTGTTGTTAAAGTCCTCTTGCTTTATCGGGTATTTCTGCGTTATTATCGTACTCATCTCGACCTCGCAAATCTGCCTTCCGGCAATATCTTATATTGTACTCCCACGGAATAAAAAGACAAAGCTCCGCCCCCACCGTCACTTCCCGTTATTTCAATCTCAAAGCTACGGCAGTTGGCTCCGGCAACTAAACGCTGGATAAATCGTCTTGTTCCTGCCGTAGTAAAAGGCGTTGTTATTGTCTGATATGGTGTACTATTTCCGTCCAGATATATATTTATTGTTACTGTATAATTGCCGTTCTGTTTGAAATAAAGCCATATCGCACCAATGTAGAAAAGCATATTGCCGGTAAGCTGCTCTCCCATTAGCGAAGTATCAATAGGAACGGATTTCCAAGAGTAATTTATTCCCGTACTTGCAATTGGCGAAACCTTATCTCCACCGCCATTAGTCTCAAAATAAATTGTACCATTATTTAAAAACCATAAGGTATTGTCTCGGCTAATTATATATTTCTCTGGATAATAATAAGCGACTCTTTTTATCCATCCTCTTTTTGTTAAAATAAATTCTGTTTTATTTACTGTATCACCGGTAAAAAATCTATATGAATTGTCTTTTTCTTCTCTTGTACCTATAATATTTCCAAGTTGCGTGCTTGTCAATTGTCTGTATTGGTCCCGTATTGTCTCTTCTGAAATATTAGGATAATTTAGCCCGTCAGTCATGTAAATATCGCTCGTACCGGGTATCGCAATTTTGTCACCGAAATTAATCACTCCTCGTCTGGATACTCCACCAAAGCCAATCTTTATATTATTGCTTTTGCCCGTAAGGGAATCAATCGTGTGTGATGAATTTTTTCTTATTACTTCGATATCGCCATTGGGTAAAGGTTGGATGCCTATTATATCATTGCCATCAAAGGTTTCCGCATCATAATAATTATCTGCCGTTATTACGTCATACATTAAAAAAGGAGAAAAGAAAATTTTATTTAATATTCTTTTATCTATGTATGGATTCAAAAGAAACGTCTTACCCTGTATTATGATTGCCTGATCCCATGACTTCACATAATCTGTACTGGGTGTATATCCTAAATTATCTGCCATTTCTATTGTACCGAGTATTAACGTACTGTCATATACCGGCAATGTAGTTTCTTTAATTGATAGATTATCTATTTCAAAATAATCTCCCGGCTGCATTCCGGAATATCCGAATGTTGCGGCAATATAAAAACCGATCTTATCGCTGTCCGAAATTGCAGTAAACGAAAAAGATATTTTACTGCTTTGATAAGTTGAATTAACTATAAAGAATAAATCCGGGGCAACTCCGCTATTGGTAAAATTCGGTATGATAAAGGATAACGGCAAGCCCCTTGATCCGCTTGCCATTGCATCTAAAGTAACTGTATAGGTTTTTCCCGCAGTAAATAAACCGGATTTTGTATAATCAACTTCACCTTTTTTAATAATACTGCCCGTCCCGTTAGTCGCCTTTATTTTATAAGTTGAAGGGTTTGGAGTAAAAACTGTTGAATCAACCGTTACGGTTAATCCATTCGGCGAAGAAAATCCCGTTGAATTATTGTAAGTTCCAGAACCGTCATCTGCCGTATTCGCAGCATTATTATCTGTCATCTGTTCCGTGCTTATTCCCTGCTGATACTGTCCATCGGTATTGATTTCCCAAAGATCAGTTAAATATTGTACATCCGAAATTGCTATCTCGTTTATAAAATAATATGGATTTTTTGCCGTGGTATCGCCAACATCTCCAATACTGCAATAAACTCTAAGTTTCGTAATTCTTTTATTAAAACTGCCAAAATTTATTATGGGATTTATTATTATTGCAGACACAGAAGAACCGTTTGCCAGCATCGTTTGTCCGACTATAAATTCCTCAAAGTCATCTAACAATGCAGTTAAATAAAAGAAGTACGCTCCCGCTGCAACCGGCGCCGGGTTGCTTGCAATATCTGTGATAAAGGAAAAATTGCTTTCAGTAAAACAATAATAAGGATCTAAAATAATCCCATCTATCGTTACCAAATTCTCTACTTGCTGCGCCGTAAAACTTCCAAATGCAATGCTATTTAGCTTAAAATACTTCTGCCTGTAGCCTATATTTAAGCCCAATCTATTAGCTTGTCCGCCAAATCCAATTCTTATGTCGTTTAACACTTTGTGAAATACAATGTCTGAAGCTAAAACACTTGTTCCCATATTAACCAAATAATCATAAGGGATGTAATTCTTCTGCAAGATTACGGTATCCCCAACTATCCAATAGTTATTATCATTTGTAATATTAATTCTTTCAAAGGTATAGGGTGCAATTACTACGGGCGCAGATATGATTATCGCCGCCGATTCATACGGACTTTTTGTAAGGTTTGTTATTGTCCACTGTGTAAATTTAGATGAGCTATCGCCGCCTTCGTTATAGTCCAAATCTATAACATAGTTATTACTTCCTACATTTACCGCGGCAAGGGTTGTTAATCTTAATTCATTCAGCCATACCCATCCGTCAACCCAAACCTGATTTACAGAATCCCACTGTGAACTTATCCAAATCGCTATTACCGGAATATCCGCTGGGGTTATCCCTGTATTTCTGGTTTCAGCTATCAAAGTAGCTGTCTGGATTAAAACAGTAATCTCTTTACCTCCGCCAATATCCGGGATATAAAAATTTTCGGCTGATAGTGTTATTACATTACTTAATCTTGTACTTGTCGGAGGATTATACTTAATCCCGTAACCGGACCGGGTGATCATGTCCCCTGCGGTTTCTCTCAAATCTAAATTTAAGCATTCCTGGCATTCGTTCTTTGCCGGCAGCCTCTTTGAAGTGGCTATTCCGGCAAAGTCCTTTATCTCAAATTCGCTCCATTCGTGCTTTGCCATAATTTCATTAGATTCTTAATTAATGTTTTTATTAAACTTTTTCCCCTTGCTGCTGCATAATACTTATCAATTTTTATTTCTACCTGGTAACTATCATCATGCAATATCTGAATAATTAATTTTTTCAATTACTTCTATCGGTAGCTCTCTGTTTGATTATTGCATTTTCTTCCTGGTTAGCCTGTCTAATTTTTTGTGTCTCTGAAGCAATAAGCGCTGTTAAGCTTTCTGGTGCTGTTTCTTTCAGTATCACAAGTATATAATTTGTCGCCTTTGCCAGAACAAGTGGTACATATTCATCTTTTATATCAATATAATCGGTTGTTGCGTTTAAAAGATAGGGCTGTCTATAACCAAATAACGTTAGTGTTCCCCATGCCGGTACATTATCGCCGATTTTCAAATAAATGGTTTCGCCGAACTTATTCCAGAAAACTCCATCCTCAAAATCAGTAATATTTTCCGCTTCAATGTCGGCATCTCCCAATGGGGTAAGCAGTCCATTAATGCTATCTTTAATCTTAACTACCTTATCAATCGGGGGATCAAGTGCGGATAAATCAACATTCGGCGAAGTATGCGCTGAGAATACCGCATAGCTTACAGTTCCCGCAATGTCACCGCCAAATGCTTTTGATATTACAAAATTATTTACATCTGTTATGCTCGCTATCTCTGCGATTACTGCCGAAATCGTGCCGTTCCAAAGCGAAATCCTTTGCCCTACGCTTGTTGAGGTTAAATTATGCCCGGTTTTCTGAACTGTTTTCGTAGCATCGGTATATGAAGCTCCGGTTACTATTGTATTTGTTTCGCTCGATCCTGAATCGGAAATATTCCACGTATTTCCGTAATCCGGTGCCGCCGCTCCATTTAGTTGCTGTGCTATATCCTGCAGAGCAAAATTCAAATATTTCTTTATGGTCTTGGACTGTATCTTCTCTTTGGTTACCTGTCCTACCGATATTCTTATAGAGCTTTCAAGTTCGCTTAATTGCCATCTTTTTGATAACATTTTAATACTCCGTTTTAATTACTATTTTGTGCGTCAGCGTTGTAAAGCTGTTCTGCTACTTCAGCTATGTTTGAATTCCACTGTGCATCAAAAGGCGAATCATAATTTCCGCCCTGTGTTAAAAAATTTCCTGTAGTCGGATCAATGGGTTTTTGAATTATATTCATGTAAAACTGATCTCTTGTTACTCCATTAGCGTAATCTCTTGGAAATAAGTAAACCGCATCTTCCATGTAAATACACGCCGGTTCATCTGTACTTACTTCTAAATCCGGGTTATCATTTGTCATCATTACCGCAAATAAACTCCGGTCCAAAACTCTTATAATTGTAGGCGTAATTGAATTTCCGTAATAAGCCCCGAACAGATCCCAAATGTCTAAATTAGGATTAGCCTTTGCATAGGTAGAAATAAAATTCGTTCCGTCATAAGTAACGGTCACTTTTCTAATTGAGCATAATTCCGGGAATAATTTCTGCATCCCAATTACTCCGCCGCTCTTAGCTATGGCATCTGCAAAGAATTTATTCAGTGCTTTATTCACATAGGCGTTTCTAATTACTGCTGTTAATTGTAAACCATCCGTACTTGCAGAAGAAACCGGATCGCCTAATCTTCTTGATAACTCCACTGAAATCGAATCAAAATTTGGTGTTGCCATTACCAGTTACTCCCCGTCTGATTTTTAGAACTTTTATGATGCACCTGTGAGGTTATTAAAGCTAATTCTCTGTTAAAATCATCAATAAACTTATTTTTATCATAAAGTTGGCAAACTCCGTAAACCAAAGCCTCATCACATATCTCCGGCAGTTCTGGTTCAGTGTCGTTATCCATAGGAGTAATTACCCCTATTTGATTTGCCCAAATACTTACTGTATCACCGTCAAGTGTAGGAATGGGAGAAAAATAAATCTTTCCTCCGAACATGGTCATATATTCCGGTCTGGTTCCGTCAAGTTGTCTGTATTTTTCCCATTCGAAGTTATCTTTATAAAGCAAATCTTCATTCCATGAAGTAAACCATCTGTTTATTTTTATGATTTTTTCATTAAAAATATCGTAATCCTCTTTCCCTGGTTTAAGTACAATCTTAAATTGTCTCTCAATACAATGAGTAATAAACATTATTCTCTTTTGAATCCGGTTGCAATCATTAAATAATTGTCCGTCTCGAAGTGTCTGTTGTGAAAGCTGGTTAAGGTTTCGTCTTATGTCGGTTAGTATTTCCTTATTCCGGTCATTCATTCTTAACCCTCAATTCTTCATCGTCAATTATTTCCTGAATGTCCTGAGGGCATTTTCCCTTTATAATTTCATAGGCTTCTCTTAAAGCGTAGTTTAAAGCCAATCTTCTATCCTTGTCCGGAAAGTCTAAAAAGTCCCCGTCTGATGTCGCCGCCTGTGCTTTCCTTAAGCCAAACAGTGCAAACCTGGTAGCGTCTACATAGGGGAAAGCAATTGTATTGAAACAAATTGTAATCTCTCCGTTGGAAAAATTATAGGAAAGATTAGGACAGTTTACATCATTTAAATATCCCATCAACGTAGATAAAGGCACTTCTCCGATTGACGGCGCTGGTGTACTGCTCGCAGAAGCCTGCGCTTGTATGTCTGCTATATTCTCAAACAATAAAGCCGTTGTATCAATCTTTACTGTGTAGCCATAGCTGCCTATTGCAGTCTGAGCATAATCGGTTATTTTATTCCCAAATCCCATCTCATACCCACGCCGTTCCCGACCAGAAATACGGTGTGTTCTGGTCCGTATCGAATACTATTACAAAATCCGTTGTACCAAGCGTTAGACCTAATGCCGTCCTTTGCGCTGTAGTTACTCTGTTCCCTGGCATCGGCATCATCGCCGTTGCGTTCGAAGCTGTATCCGCCTGGTAATCTTCTTTCGAAAGGGAATTTCTTAAAGATGAAATACTTTGTGCTGCATTGTCTATTACGGTATTCTGAACCGAATCAGATAGTTTCGCAAATACCGCATTCGCATTCAGCAGCGTCTTAAAGCTTGATCTCGTTATTCTTGATATTATAGGATATGCCATTTATAACATTCCTATTCTGCTTTTAAAGCATCTTCAGCGTTTTTAAGTAAAGTCTCTACTTTTGTGTTTGGCGGAAAGTTTCTGCCGCAAAGTTCGCTTACCGCCGCTCTTAATTCATCCGGTCCTAATGCCTTTAATTGCTCAAGTTTTTGAGCTATCTCTGTGTTTTCGGTAGTTGATTCTTCTTTATGCTCTGAATAACCTTTCCCATTCTTCGCCTTCAGTAAACCCGTAGCGTAATCTTCTGGAAAGTTAAAAGGCTCTCCATCTACGTGTCCCGGCTTGCCTGTTTCAAATTTTACAGTTGTTAATTTGCCGGCAAACTTTGTACTTAATGAATGTTCAATTTCTGCTTTAACGAACATAATTACTCCAATTTAAAGATAAATGAGGCGGAAATAATCCGCCTCCGCTAGAATAAAATAGTTTATTATGTGTTCACTGCTTGATATTTCCAAGTATCAACACCAACTGCACCAGTCTTAAAATAAAGTGCTGGTGTAGCCAATCCGAATGCCTGAATAGTGCTGCCTGCCGGGAAATTAGCAAACTGTGAAGTTGTTAAAGCACCCGAACCTAAATATTTACAATCAGCAAAGTCCGGTCCGCCGTTTGGGTTAATTTTTCTCTCAACAAGGAAGTTCGCTCTTGTAGCATTGGTAAGTAGATCAGCATCTATACCGTAATGATCTTCCCAAGATACACCATCGCCTTGTATAACATTATTGGCTTTTAATCCTGTTGCCATTTTATTTTTTCTCCATAAAATAGTGTTTCAAAAATCAAGGGAGTTTTTTAGGCTCCCTATTTAATTATTACCAGCTTGCACTGGTCGGGCTGTACGAGAATGCAATAAGAGAACTTCTGTTTTCGTATCTCTTATCGCCTGCGGTTCCCCAATAACCGTCATTATCATAAATGTCAGCTATCTGGAATCCGTGTATCATATCAGCGCCTACTTCAATTTTCTGTTTGAAGTCATATTCCTCTGTTTCAAAAGAAATATCGCTTGCAACACCAGCTAAAACCGCACTCTGTCCGAATAATATTGCCGGTTTCAGTGCGCCTGCATCTCTTTGTACTTCCATGAAGTCCGGTAAGTTATTCGCATCTTCGGTACCGTAGCAAACACCGGTAGTATCTCCGGTTGTCGATCTTACGGTAGAGAAATCAGCGTCGCCGTTTGTTCTTGCAGATGGAACTCTGCTGTCAATGTGAACTAATGCACCGCCGTAAATTCCCGCAATCCTGCCGCTAAATAACGGGTTGGATTTTAGGTTTCTTTCAGCAGCGTATTTCATTCTGTCTTTCCAGTTAGCATCCGCCTGAAGCTGTTTCGCCTGGCTGTCGGAAATAACAATTGGATAAAGGCTCATTCCTTCAATATCCAAAGGTAATATCTGATGTGTGTGCGCAGCTTCATAAACCATGTTGTCAATCATAGCAGCACTGAAATAGTAAGAAGCATTATCAGAATTAATTCCGTTTAATGCCGTCGCTACCGCCGCTTCGTAGGTTGCTTTTGTATTAGAGAAAGCTACCTTGCCTGAACTTGCACAGTAAATATTCATGTGGCTGTGCCTGCTTACGCCGGTCCCGTTTGTCGGATCAATCAAGTTTTCCGATGATCCATAAAGGAAAGCATAATAAGGCTGGTAAGCGTTGTATCTTCCGAACCAGTCACCTAAATAATCGCCTGAACGTCTGAATAATTGTTTCAAACGTGGAATATGGGTAAGTAATTGTTTAGACATCTTACTGTCCTGCTCTAAGTAAGCATGTCTCTTTTGATTAATTCCAACTTCCTGTACCGCAAGTTTTGGTCTTTCACCTTTACCCTGCAATTGGGCTGTACCGCTTACGCCCAATCCTGTCAAAGGATAGACTACCGGTACCTGCATCTTTGAAGAAACTACATTCTGGAAGTCCTGGAATACTTCAATAGGCATTCCCGTAGCTTTGGGTTTCTTAAAGCGATCTACATTTCCAAATACATAGTTATCATCAAACATGGATTTTCTGCCGCCGATGAACCCCATATAAGGGAACCAGAAGCCTTTATCCCATGTAACAAATACCATTTTCTGGCTTATGCCCTTTCTCCAAAGGGTCATATCTTCGTTCCACATACCGCCAACAACGGCAAGTGAAGCCGCCCCCATTATCGGATTTACAAGCGAATAAATCGCTATTGCTAATCCGAAGAAGGCTAACAAATAATAAATTCGATTTTTCATTTTAAATTTTTTCTCCGGTTTTAAGTTTTTTCTAATTCGTCAAGGAATGCGTCCGCTTCTTCAACTGATTTGAACTTCGGAACATCCTTAACTGTGCTTGTTTTAGGAACTACACCGGGAGTTTGAGATATACTTGGAGGTACTTTTGGAACGTTCTTCACGCCATCCTGATAACTTTTTACCGCTTCGGTTCTGATTCTCTCGTCTCTTTTAGCGATAATATCGTCAAGATTCTTTTCAAAGAAAGCATAAACAAGCGCATTAGGCTTTAAGATTGCTGTCCTGTTATACAACTTATCTACCATTCCTGGGTTGGGTTCGCCGGGGTTTTTCGGATCTTCAATAAGTGAATTTAGGTATTCATCATCATTGAAATTTATTCCGTAATCTTCCGGTTTAACTCCCATCTTCTCAAGTCTGGCAGTTATCGCCTTAACGTCCTGCTCAATCTGCTGATCATTAATTTCAGCAGCGTGAGTTTCAACATATTCGGCGTCTTTAATTACCTTATTGATGTTTTGGCTCTCATTCTCAACAAGTTTATTAAACTGGTAGTGCAAATCCGGGTCGTCAATCGCTAAATCTCTTACCCAATCTTTGTACTCCTGAGATTTCCTGTCAAGATTTGGCGGCATGTTTTCCTTAAGTTCTGGTATCTGCTCTCTAATTGCGCCCATCAAGTAATCGTTTCTTACCTTCTGTGCGTCAATCGGAGTAGCTGGTACGTCCGGCTTAGGTTGTTCCGCGGGTTTTGGTTCAAGTACATTCTTTTTCCCGATAAGTGAAGCCTGGTGTTTGTATCCTTTCAAAAGGTCTGCAATAGGCTTACCTATGAACTTCTCATAGGATTTCATATCTTCCTCAGCTACACCGTGAGATTGTAAAAACTCTTTTGTTATCAGTACATCCGTGTCCTTCGGCGTATCCGTTTTCGGGGCTTCCGGGGGTGTTGATGGCTTTGGTGTCTCTGAATTATCTTTTACTGGTTCTGTCTTTTGCTCTGCCGTAGAGGTATCGGTTTTTACTTCCGTGTCTTCCTTAGAAGGGGAATTTACCGGCTCTTCCTGCTCGTCAAAAAACTTGTCAAATTCTTCTGCTGTCTTAAATTTTGAAAAGTCCGGCGCTTCCGTACTTTTCGGTTGTTCGGGCTGCGCTGGTTGCACTACTGGTTTTGCGCCGCCCTCTGTGCCGTCTGCTTCGTAATATTTTTGATTAAATAATTTCATAATCTCTTTCCGTGGGCTCACTTTCGTAAGGTGTCCACATTTATTTGTTAATCAAGTGGTTCTTCTTCTTCATCCTCGCCTAATGCAAGGAACTTGTCGCCGTATGCCGCAAGCTGTTTCCAGCCGTCAAAGAACTTCTCAAAATGCTTGTAAACATTGTTTGTGTTGTCGTCGTAACTGAATTCCGCCTTGAGTTTTCCATCGGCTTTTTCAACCCGCATGGATACTCTGCATGTCGATTCCATCAAATCTTTTTTAATCTCTGGATCGACATCTGGAGGCAAAACAAGTTTTTTCTTCTTTTCGGGATTTGTCTTTATGGCTACATCCATTCCACCCATTGTTATCTCCTTATGGAATCTTGTTTGTAAATCTTTGCTTCCGGGGGTATAGGGAACACTAATTCTAAATGCCCTGTGTTAATGTCTGCTGTGATGTCACGAATAAATACCTTATATCCGTAAATAGGCTTTACCTGGTTTAATGTAAGTACGCCCAGCGTGTCACCTTCGGTTTGATTAACCGCAGCCTGGCTTACTGTATCAATTGAAACCGTATCGGTCGAAGATGAGAACAAGCCTTGAAGTGTAATAAATCTATTTGGTGTTCCGTAAGTTCCTACTGCTTTTAATCTGAATCCAATAGGATTTGTTACCGGGTCAACGCCCTGATATTCCGGCACTGTAAAGGTTGCCGTTGCCTGGCTTAACGTGGAATCCGCGCTAAAAGAAATGTCAATATTAACCGAGGTTAATAATTCTAATCCTTTAGGTCCTGCATAGGTATATGATTTAGTTACCGTGCTTGTGCTTGTTGCCTGTCCGAATACTAAGAATGGCACCAACACCAATAGGAACAATCCGCGCAAAAAGTTCTTTTTCATTTTCTATTACTCCGTTATGTTTAAAAAATAAAAAGCCCTTACCCGTCATTTCTGACAAGTAAGGGCTTTGTTAAAAATACCCGAATCAATATTTAATTTGTTGCGGGAGAAAGAGTTGAACTTTCGTGCACCGGCTTATGAGACCGGGCGGCTTACCGAAGCTTCCCACAGTATATATTTGGCGTCAACTTTTTAAGGCTAACGCCAAATCGGAAGGTATTATACAATGAACAAGTTTAGGTGCTAATTTATTTTATTATTATTTTTAATACAAGTTCGTTTTCAAAACTTCATTTTTTTTCTTTTAAATGCTGCATTTGGATCACGAACTCCAAAATGCTCTTTTACGTCTCTTAATGTTCCTCCGCCTAAAAGTATGTTTATAGCTTTTCTTACTATATTTGGGTTTATTTCTGCCTTTCCAATGCACCAGCAATAGCCTCCAAATTTCCTGCTGTTTGCTTCAACCCATCTCTTTGCATCAAAAAAGTTAGTTGTTTCCGGTACTTCTAAATCCTTCAGCGCCAGTTCTATCATTTCTGAAGCTAAATATTTAATCGGCTTTACCAAATCGGTAGACAGCAAGGGCATTGTAAATTTTTTGTGCGCTTTGGGCTGTCTTGTATACGTTCTTGTCAAGGTATTTATACTCCTAAATTATTTCTCGGCTACATTTTTATCTTGGTAAATATGATCGTGCATTGCCATCATAGCATTTGCAAACCAACCGTGCATTGTTTCTAGGTCTGCTTCTGGAAATGTTTCCTTGTAAAATTTCGCCCAAGCCATTGCGTCTGGGTTGCTATGAATGTTTTTATCATAATCCTCGGCATTACTAAACTCTATTCCATCAACTAACCGAGCAATTATTATCCCGTGTTTATTACGAATAATACCGTTTTCCTGTAGTTCAACTTGCATTTTTTTTGTTTTGATACAACCTGGCATATTATACTCCTAAATTTTTGTAAAATATTCTTGGCTTTCTAATTCTTTAAGTTCGCTTTTTAATTCATCTTGGTCTTTTTTCACTAACTTTTCTATTTCTAACAAAAGAGGTTTTCGTTCATCAAGCGGAATATGGTGCAAATATTTTCCATTAATATCTGCCAAGAACTCATCCTCTTTTCTAATTAGAAATTCATTGTGTTCTATTGCATTAATAACTTCTTTCATTTGTTCTATTGTTGGCATAACCTTATCCTTTCATACATCCCAATCAATTGTTAAATCATCAAACTTCAAACTCTTTTTTACCTTTCGGTAAATGATATAACCGGCTAAGAGTAGAGAAGCAAATAATAGTTTTTTCATTTTTCACTCCTTTGTATTTCTCGGCACAAGCGGCTCTGCCTTGTTAATTAAATTGTCAATTAAGATTTTGCTTTGCTCTTTTCCTATGTCGCCCAAACGTATCTCCGGGTCATTCCCCTTGCCGTCAAAGTTAAGAATAATCTTGCCCTGGAATCTTTTACGCTTTAGGGCTTCTATTTTCTGGTCAAGGTTTGTCATTTAATAACCTCTCGCACTTTGACTCTTTGTAACGTAATAGGATTACACTCTTTCGCAAAATTCAGTCTTGTTCCTATATCTTTGCTAAACATATTTGCTTCAACAAGATTTAATCCATCGATATATAATTCAAACTCTCTCGGCTTTTTTATCTTGGGTTCATCTCCTTTATGGTATTCGCTGTGTTTTGGTAGAAATATGTTACGTCTTAAATCAAACAATTCGTGCCGAACTTTTCCCAACTCATATTCAAGGTCGTTCTTTTGCTTTTCATTTTTCTGATGTTGTTGCCTAAGCCAATTGTTTTCATCCGTAAGAAAGAATATTTTGGTATTCTTTTCTATAAGTTGAGTTTGTAGGTCAAGAATCTTATCGGAATCTTTTTGCTCTTCAGATTTTTCCGGCACTTCTTCAATCCAGTCTTCATCAATTAACTTTTGGAATCCCGCATCTGAAACAAAAAAAGTTTTATCATTCAAATAAAAATTCTCTTGGTCTGAAGAAGTTTTCATAAAGTTGATATTTTCTCCCGCTTTTGCAAACGGTAAATCACGTTTCAAAACATACTTACTCATCAGTTTACTCCCTCCATCATCTTATTCTCAATCCACATTGAAGCCTCAAGCAAATAAAATATTGCCCTCAAATATCCGGTCTGAAAAGTCTGTGCGTCAACATTTTTATTCTGCTCAATCGCATAAGCTGTATGCTTACATCCATCTACAATGCCGTCAAGTTCCGCCTTAACAGATTCAAACATCTTCTTTTCAACTTCATAGGTCTCTATGCTATTAGTCCATCTGTCCGGCTCAAGCGTTCCACCCATTGCCTTTATCATAGCTCCAAACCAGTTCCGGGAAGTGGAAATCTTATCTATCAGCAAGGGAGAAACATAATCAGTATTCTCATTTACCTTTATTATCCTGTCGAGCTGTACTCGTAAACCTTTTAAGTGCGCCGGTGTGTCTTTGTGTGTTATTGAGTTGATGTGCATATTAATTCCTCTTTTTCCGTTTAATGACAAAGGTTTTTTTGCTAGAATAATAATCTGCTGCTAATTTTCTATGTTCTTCTTGTAACAAATCAACTGCGTGTAATAGTGGATGTTCGTTAGTTAATATAATTTGGTTCTTGTCTATAACTTCCTTAACCTTTTCTAAACATGCCGGAATAGTTTCGTATTCCATATTTCTAAATTGATTAATCAATTCTATTTCACCTATAATAGGTTCAGTCGATAAAGGTGTATGTTTAGCAACCTCATGAGCTGGAATATATTTATATCCCAGTTCCTTCAGCAGTAGATCGTAATATTCCTGATGTTTAATCAATGTTTGCTTGAATCTTCTTTCAAATGTTAATAAAACTTTGATTTTTTCTTTACTCTTTCGGTAAAGGATAAAATCAAAAATAATCACTATCAAAACTGCAATATAAAAGTATATCATTTTGTTATCCTTAAAATTGAATTTCTTTAATTAGTTCCGGCTTTTGGCTAATTGCAATAGCTTTCAACAAAGCATTTTCACTTATAAAACCAAGCGAAGGTTCGTTTTTTGAGGGTTCTACATCTTCTTTTTTTTCAACCAATTCAAAAAATTCATTAAATTGTGTTTTATCAAAGATAATTAGCGAGTCAGATGGATATTTAATCATCATTTTATATGGAGCAACATCATTTGGGTTAGTATTAAAATAAAATCCGACAACCGGGTATTTACTATAATCCCATTCTTGACCTGTTTCTAAATTAATGCTGGTAATTTCGGTTAGTCTTAATTTTAAAGTGAGATTTTCCATCTGAGTTCCTTTGGGATTATTCTTAATAAAATTACACAGCAAACTTGTTTACTTATTTATTTTTAAACAAGTTCGTTTTTGGGATAATTAGGTTCGTTATTGCATCGGTACGCTGCTGCTTGCCATTGCTACCGTGCTGTTTATGATATTCCCTAAGTCAACGTTCTGCTGCTTCTGCTGTAAACCAAGCTGCTTCTCTCTCAAAGACATATTCTCCTGCGCTATCCTCATTGCGTTGGCTTTGTTCGTCATTGCAAGCTGCTGTTCTGTCTTCTGCATAATGTCACCCATTACGGACCTGATATATGCCAGCCATTCGTCTCTATTCTTCAGCGGCGCGCTCTTAACAAGTAATTCCGGATTAACCAACTGAGGATTAAGCTTACTTAAGAACTCCGCTATTGTCATCATCATCTGGAATTCTTGCAGTTTCTGGTTCTGTCCAAAGGGAGCCTTAGAAAGAATAATATCAACTTGTGTATTCTTAACATTCCCCGGAATGATTTCCTCGCCTAAAAACTCGCCTTGCCTGCTGTATGTTATTTTTCTTATTGCGTCCTCATTTATCTCAAGCCAATAAGGATTTGTCTCATCTCGTGTAATTTTAATTATTCTTCCTGGTGTAAAATAAGCCAAAGTATAATCAAGCGTATTTCTTCCAAGTATCAAAAGTGCATTTACAGCATTATTCTGTACATAAGCCTGCATCAAATCAGTCTGTGCAATCCTTTGTCTTATCGCCGCAGCCGGTTCGTGAGATGTTTCCCGCTGTCCCATTGCGTTAAGACCAATTGCGGAAATATCATTTATCATTCCCATCTTAAATTGATTTAACTGGGTTAATCCCGAAGGTAATTTCGGAGGATCAAGTCTTTTGATTTTAGCTAATCCGCCCGGTTCAACTGGTTTTACCGCGCCGATTTTATTTTCTTTAAACTCATCTTCATGCTTTCCTAAAGCGCCTTCCTCATACCATGTTTCGCCGCTCGCAACCTTCATAAAATAAGTCTGCATCGTGTTCATATCCACGTTAAAAGATGCTACCGGATCAGCTAAGTGATCTACATAAGACTTCCAATCCATGCTATCCATACCAAAGTCAAAACAGAATATCGGAATCGGCTTCATATATCCGTTCTGCACTGTATAAGGCTCATCGTGTAATACCATATTGAGTGCCGGACAAACCGCACTTTGCCACGTAGTTAATTGGGATGTATTAATTATTTTGCTGTCCGGAAATGCTGCCCTTACCATTTCCATTTTCGCGGTGTCGTATTTTCTACCGTCTTTCGAAAGATTCACTGCCTTTGATATATTATACCACTGAGCAGTCCTATAATCCCAAAGCTGCAATACCTTCTCCACTTTCCTGTAGTGAACTTCAGTAACCTTAAACAGATTTCTATAGCTGTCAAAGTAATTCTGATTGTTATAGACAAAGTTGTCTATCATCCTCGTTACCGAATCATAACCTTGATCTTCTCCCGGATATGATATGTCATTGCCTGTTATACGCTCAATTGGATTAAGTACGTTATGCGTTTGCGGATCTTCGCCAAAGTACATCTTTCCCTTTTCCATAATCTCATCATATTTGTCCTGGTCATCATTTGCGAATAGTGTTAATATTTCCTCTAAGCTGTACCAAGCCCTATCAATTATCGTATCGCATTTTCTAAATTCTTTAATCGGTGTAGCTGTATTCCACATCAGCCTAAAGGGGTCATAAATCTGAATAGTAAATACGCCTTCTCTGTCTTTCTCGTAACTGTAATCGCCATAAACCCAGCCTACACGTCCAATAGTAGAGCATAGGTAAGCTGCGGTCATTATCGTAGGCAAGTCATTTGCGGTATAATGAACATAATCCAAAAGATCGGTAAGTATATTAGCCATCCCAAAGTCACCCGGCGTTCTTGGATCGGCTTCTACTTTGCTTTGGTTATCAAGGAAGCTGCCTGCAAGGTTCATTATCTTAGGCAAAAGCAAGTTATAAACGTGTGAAGGTCTTTCCTCTTCGTTCAGTTTTGCCAGGTCCGCTTTGCTGTAGATGTATCCGGCTACTCGTTTGTAGTTCTGGAGGGATTCTTTGAAGTAATTAGTAAATTCTTTTTGATAATCGTTTTCTCTGCCCGTAACGTAAGAAATGAGGTCAACATTCTCATTTTTTGTCCCCATCAAAAGATTATTTGATTTCTTAGATAAAAGCTTTACTTCTGCCATACCGGAACTCCATTTGGAAGAGTCCCGGTAGGGTTGTTCTTATGTTAAGTTTTAATTTCATTTCAATTTCACGTTATTAACCGCCCGAATATACTTCTCGCCTTCTTTTTTTTCAAGTTCGTTTATTCCGGTCTCCTATTTGTGTGGTTCTTACCCGTAAGATGATTAAAGCTTTTAGTGTCAAGATAACTTTCGCCTGGTCTCAGCTTAAATGTGCTGTTAGGCGCAGATATTTGTCTCTTTGCCATCTCATGGCATTCCGGGCATTCTCGTTTACTCATATCACTCATCTTTGCCGTAGCCTCAAAGCGGTGTCCTTGTGGGCATTTATAGTCATATAGTGGCATTAGATCGCCTTCTGTCCTTTCTTAACTCGCCTAATTAAAGCACGTCTGCCATACTTCATTGCAAGTTTTATTTTTAAATATTTTTTAGGATTAAATTTCTTCAGTAAAAACGGATGTAACACTTTCATGTTCACAATTTCCTGGAACAGTTTGCATATTCTGGAAGTAAAATCAAACCTATGCTCGTGGTTAAAGTATCCATGGCAGCTATAAGTAACCCTGTAGGCTCCGTATTGCTTCTTTGCTTTCCGGTTATCATACAAGCCCTTAATAATTGCAAATATAAGTGCTGCTATTAAATAGTAGTAGTTTTTCATCTGCTCATGCTCGTTGTTTTTAATTTTTTCTTGTTTTTCTCTTTAATCAAGTCCTCAAGCCATTTTAAAGGATTGGGCTTATCTTCCACCGCCGGTATCGCATACTCTGTGCAGAAGTACATAATAGCGGTAACAGAGTGTGTTAATACGTGCGGTTCATTACTCCATATATTCGGATTTCGCTTATCCTTTTGTATGTTTAACAAAGATTCAACTAATTTAGGCGCTGCATCTCTGTCAATTGTTAAATTAGCGGTTGTGTATTCCTCTGACGTTTGTACGTCCTTTGTAACATAAGGATTAAGCCACTGCTTCATCTTCGCGCATCCAGCCTCAAGTTTGTTATCAACCTTAGACAAAGTTATACAGTTCTCTTGCCATGTCATATCTAAGGATTTACCCGTATCTTTTGCCCTGGCAAACATATCAATAGGCGCATAGGTTACAAGGAACTTTTCTGTTGAAGTATCCGCAATCTTTTGTTTTTCTTCCTTACTTAGTCCGTTCCACTTATTTACATCCTCCGGAACCTTCGCCCCAGATTCCTTCAGTATCTCATAAGCTGCTTCGCTAATAACCAAATTAGGCTTATGAATCTCTTTGTAAATTCTTGCCCTGCCGTAACCATCAACATAAATAAAATAACAAGCGAGCATATCCAAACCATAGTCCAAACATCTGTACTTTCGGTACCAGCTTTCAATTATTGCCTTATTGCGGATATGTACCAAGCTATTAAAGTTATCAAAGAAGGCTCCTCCAGGAATTGCTAATGCTTCCTCAGGTGTAGCCGGATAATGCTTCAACGTCTCATCTCTGCCTAATTGTTGGACTGTGTTATCATACCAAGCCTTATCTCTGCGTGGATCTGAATACCAACCTAAGAAAATCTTCTTAAATGCCTTATTATTACGCCAAATATCCTCAAATAAAGTTCCGCGCTCTATTGTCGATATTCCTATTACTTGCCCTCCAGTCGGTCTATTAATCGTAGGAAAGGCATAAGTCCAAATCTCGGCGGCATATTCCTGTAAAGCCCATTCATCGAATAAAAACAGATTAGCCGTAAATGAAGCAGCTACTTTCGGTGAACTCGTGAACGCTTGAATTGTTGCGTCTTCCTTGCCTTTATGATGGACCGTAACCGTTAATGATGTCGATTCATACCAAACATCAGCCGTCTTATCTTCAGATATTAACCAATTGGGTAAGTGCCTCAGAATAAAATCAACACGCCTGATAATTTCGGCAGCCTTTGTCTCTGTGTCCGAAATTGCCTTAACAGAATAACCTGCATTAAATCTCATTCGCCAAACAGCGTAAGCAATGATAAGCCATGTTAAACCAAGTTGGTTAGCCTTCATTATCTGAATCAATCGCTCGCTTAAAAATGATTCTAACGCTTCTTTCTGTGCATTCCAAAGCTGAAAGGGAATTACTATGCCCTCAACATCTCTATCCTCAATCTTTACATATTCTTGAATGAAATACAGAGGATCACGCCTGCAGCGTTCAATCTCAACGGCGTGGAATAAAGTTTCGTCAATATTTACCGGAAGGTCAATCATCCTCGCTCGTATATTCCGTTTCTTCAATTAAGGTAAAATTAAAATTATTGTCATACTTATAAACACGCGCAAAGGTTACATTAAACATATCTTCGATTACAACCTCTTTTTTGTCTTTGTCAATTGTTATCATGAAATTAGTAAAGCCGTTATCTCCTACCTTTTCTAATAAAAATTTAAATATTTCATTCATAATTACCTTTCAAATAGTTTTGAGTTATTAAGAATATCTTTGAAATTATTTAATACTTTGTCTTGTTTGATTTCTTCGTTTGTGTCCTGAATTTTCTTTTTTAACTTTTTGTTAAGCAATTGGAAATTTTTGCTTAATAAATCTTGGTATTTTTGGTCAAGATATTTGAACACATAATTAGCATTGTTGAAAGCGGTTCGTGGATTGACCATGTAGGTGGATTCTGCAATTTTTAGCAGATGATCTTGCTGAACAAATTTATTTATATATGCTTCGATATTCCCTATATCTAAATTTATTTTTTTTTCTCCAGGAAGCTTTTTGGCATTTTCAATTTTCCGTATTTTCTTGACTATTTCGGTTATCCGGTTTTTTACTTCGCCATTTAGTATTATTTCATTTGTCTCTTTATTCATAATTCTTATTAGCTCTGACAAAACTGGATGAAAAGTATTGTTATCAGTAAGAATTACTCTTACTGTTACCCCTAAATTTACTCTCTCTTTTTTCTCTGGCATATTATTTGTTATTGTTTTTGATTTTACTAAACTTTTGTTTAGCCTGGACTAAACTTTTGTTTACCTACAACTAAACTTTTGTTTAGTAATAGACGTTATAACGCTTATCGGGATTTCCTTTATTTTTAATCCAATTTTCAATCTTTTCCCTATATGCGTTGTAACGCTCATTTTGAACTATCATTAATAAGGGCTTCGCTTAAGATTGCCTTATTTATTAGCTTCTGCATTTTCCTCTACCGGCTTCTGAATCCTTTTCAGCATATTTGATAGCTGCACAAGATCATCCGGTCTTAGTTGAGAAAGATCGAATTTAACAGCCTCATGTTTTACCGTTGCGGTTACCTCGCGCTTTTTGGCTTTCCCAAATTCGGATAAATATTGTGTAGCCCAGCGTCTTGTCTTTTCATCCGCGCTGTTAAGAAATTCAAGAATGTTTCGCTCGATCAGTTCCTCAACCCTTGACCAATCTTTAATATTTTCACGTATTATCGTCTTTACCTGAACGTTACCCTTGTTTACACAAGCAGCTTTATTTCCGGGCTTAAACTGATATTTGGGATTTGGATTTGGATTGCTCATTACGATTTATTACGTTTTTATTTTACCCCAAACCTGACTTAAAACTTTAATATTTTCAAGTTCGTTTTTGTGGTGTGTGCGAATTTAGACTAAAATCAAAGGTTGTTTACCTATCACACAAAAACGGCTTTCATAAATGAGCTATAAGGCATTATCTTTAATA
>JAEHJW020003890.1_pt1 | contig 25180 bp, 30 predicted proteins | sample 9271431 | NCBI WGS metagenome assembly JAEHJW02 | reverse complement strand
TCTGCTTGAAAAACTCTTTCGCGTTTTTAAGATTGACGTGGAGAACCGTCGGGTCTTTTTTCATTTTTGCTTACTCTTGGGTTTTGTTAAAATGATGCGACCGAGTATGGCAAGGCTGAGAAGGCCTTCCCAATCATCGGGTTCGCCTGACGCAGCGGCCAGTTCTTTCGCGTATCGAATCGCTTCCTCCCGCATCCCTGCGTCGAGCAGGAAAACCAGCACAAGGAAGGCGATTGGTGCATCCTCTTTCTGCGCATGAAAGGCAAAGTCGCGGAGGGCGATCAGTCGCCGTGTGTCAGACATGGAAGGTCTCCAGAAGGATGAGGCTGAAAGTTGCGAGGGCGACAAGAGCCGCGATCTTTTCCAGGTTCCAGATGAGGAGCCATTCACCGATCTTGCTGGTGAGGGTGGCTTCCTCCCTCCAGGGAAGAGCTTTTAGCTCCTCCGACTGGTAGCGCCAGAATTTTGTTTGCTGCATGGTTTCTCTCTCTCTCTCTCTCTTGTTGACTGGTGAATTACCAGTATTGCTGGCCCGTATGAGGGCAGGCCAGCTAACTGCTAACTCAGGCTTCCTCTTCCCATTCCCACTCCCCTAAATCTTCCTGGAGCTTGACCGATATGGCCTGCCAGAAAGAGTGCCCTTGCGGGGTTTCCCGCCAGACCAGGCAGAAGTCCAGCCGATGGCTGGGGCGAAAATTTGCTTCCGGCGGGAAGTCCCGCTTTGCCAGAAGCTCTGCCGCTTCCGGGTTTATCTCTCTGACGTGCTCGACCAGGGCCGCAAATTCTCTCTCTACTGTTTCCTCGAAGTCCATCTTCTCTCTCCAAAACCTGGCGGAATTGCCAGTATCGCAGGCTTGCCCGCTTGCCCGTATTGCAAGCCTGCTAACTGTCAACTCAACCGCCCAAGAGTTCTTGCAGCTTTCTCATGCTCTCCGCCTTTTCCTCCTCCGTCATGAAGGGAGCTTGCTGCCCCACTTCGCCCTGAACGCTCCCATCCACCCAGCCATAGGTGTCGCCGCGAGCCAGTTTCGCGATGGTTTCGACTCCGACTCCGTACAAGCGCGCCAGCTCTTTCCGTGTTTGCCCGCTTGAGAGGGCGGCTCTGATCTGCCGCACCTCCTCATCTGAAAAGACCGCAGCGGCACGTCGCCGCTTCATAAGAGTTTGAATTTCCATGTCTGATTCCCGGTTTGTGATGATGATGGTAATTATACATGGTGATGGTGATGGTGTCAACAAATAAAAAATCGAGGCAAATCAATGGGTTATGCCCCGCCACCACCATCACCATCACCACCTCCTTCATCCGGGCACCATCCCGAAAAAGGGCTAAACTATGCACTTTGGATATCTAACGCTTTCTCAGGCGCTTTCGCTCTCTCAGTCTCTCTCTCCTCTCTTACTCTAGCTCTCTCTCTCTCTCTCTCTTACTCTCTATATCAGAGAAAAAAATGAGAGAGCTTAGGAATAAGCATTAGATATCCAATGGGGCCAGTTTAGCGATTTTTACGGGGTGAGTCCGTGAGATGGAGGGGGTGATGATGATGAGGGTGGGGGCGCGTAACGTGTTGATTTATAACGGGTTTTTTAAATGCGCCGCCATCTTACCATCACCATCACCATGCTCACCCGTTTTTAACGGGGCTCACCCGCCACCCGCCACCACCATATCACCCGCCGCCAATCGTCGCGTTAAACGGTCGATACGCGATTTAACGCGCCATGTATCACCCATCGCCCATCACCCGCCGCCCCGCGGTGGCCGCAAAGCAAAAAGGGCGCTTTTACGCGCCCCTTCGCCCGCCATCGCGCTTATAGCGCAACGCGATCTGCGTGATAAACCGCCATACCAAGCCGATATGCGATTGAGGAAGTCCTGTCGCCGGCCTGCAAATCCAGTCCTAGGTTTTCCAATAACGTTGTGACAACAATACCTTGTTGTACACGGGTTAAGCTTTGTAACGCACTCAGCAAATCATCCATGTTGTGCACGTCGATGTTGATCGGGTTAGGCTTGTTCATCTCATCCACTCCTCTTACGATTGATGGCGAGGCTTGCGCCTCGCCGGTTGTCTTACTCGCTCAACTCACTGAGCAGTTCATCGGCATTGCCACCCGCTCGTTCGGCCATAATTTCAACAATTTTCGCTGACACTTTGTCCGACATTTTGAACTTGGTCACGGCGACTTTCCGTTCCACCTTGAGTTTCAATGCGAGTGCGTCGATTTGTGCATCAGCCCAAGCGAGCGTCTTGCCGTAGGCACGTGCAAGCGCCTCAACCACTAGGCCATCACCCGCCCCGCCGGTGGCGCGCTTCGCATTCCAATCACCCTTGGCGATTGCCTCATACACTACCATCATCGCGGCATGACGTTCAACTGCTGGTGTCCCTTTCGACGCAGCGGCTGCGTCGCAAATTTTCTGCTTCAAGCCATGCATCATGGCCTGCTGCTGAATGTCCTTACTCAATGTCGCTGCATCCACCCGGATGGTCGGTTGCCCCGTCATCCTGATCGTCAGGACATCACCGACAATTTCCGTCTGTATGACGCGTGCGTTGTTGTTTTGTTCGCTCATGATTTGTAGCCTCTCTCTCATTATGCCGGTCGCCCCATGCGACCTGACGATTCCATTACATACCATCCCAGGGCGCATGTCAACATTTTTTCGCGTCCGATATTAAATTTTTTTTCATGTTTGCCGCCATCCACCATGCGCCTACGCGCGCCCGCACTTGTGCGCCTACGCGCGACACGCCTACGCACTTGCGCGCTCGCAGGCCTGCAGGCACGCACGCCTACACGCGCGCGACCCTCCTTAGGGGGTGGGAGGGGCAAAGTTACTTCTATTATTTTTACATACAAGCCCCTCTCAAATTTTTTTAGAACTTTTGGGGTTAGATATCCGATGCGGGTGTATCATTGGATATCCAACCCGCCATGTCCCCCGTACCGCCTCCATCCCTTTCCTTACTATGTCATACTGCCCTCATCATCCCTCTGAGGTTCCCGCGATGGAAACTCTCAACCCGCGCCCTTCTTCGAAGGCGGTTATCGCCAAAGTTAACTACACCCACGACGCTATGATCGATATGCTTATATCGAACCCGCGTATTACTCAGGGCGAGCTGGCGGCGCATTTCGGCTATCGTCAGGCCTGGGTCAGCATGGTTATGTCGAGCGATGCCTTTCGGGAACGCCTCGCACAGCGGAGAGAAGAGCTGGTTGACCCGAGCCTCCGATTAGGGCTGGAAGAGCGCTTTCGTGCGATGACCACGCGGTCGCTTGAAGTGCTGCAGGAGAAGCTCGAAGTCCCTGCTCACCAAGTCCCCGACAACCTTGTTCTGAAGGCGATTGAACTCGGCGCGAAGGGTCTCGGACTCGGGGGTAATGCCCCTCCCCAGGCTCCGCGCGAATCTGAAGGTGATCGGCTTGATCGGCTTGCGGGCAGGCTCCTGGCCCTCCAGTCCACCATTCGAGGGAGCGGAGGTGCTGTGTATGAAAGCAAAGCGCGCGAAGTCTCCGAAGGCGACTACATCCCCGTCCCTTCGCAACAAGGGTGAAGGCGAGCAGTTCGCCCCCACGCCCGCCCGCCCTGTTCGGCAACATTTCACGATGGCCGGAGGTACTGCGAAATGAAAAAGCATCCTGGTTTCAAAGCTGTGCAGAGTAAGATTGCGGCGAAGGAAGGTGTCTCGAAAAAGGCCGCTGGAGCTATCCTGGCAGCGTCCTCACGCAAGGCTTCCGCTTCTGCGAAAAAGAAGAATCCGCGCCTGAAGAAGGTCTGAGGCTATGCGCAAGATTGTGATGGAGGTTATCCCGCACGCCGAGCAGCGTTATGATACGCTCGGTGACTATTGGGAGGATGACGAAGGTACCTGGCACTTCCGCGTGAGTGACCTGGGAGACTGGCGCTATAACTTCTCCATCCTCTTGCATGAGTTCGTCGAGTATGCCCTACTCAAGCACGCGGGGATCCCGGAGACGGCAGTACTCGCGTTCGATCGGGCTGTACCACCTTTCAGTGAGTATGCAGATGACCCTGGTTTCGACCCGAAAGCACCCTACCACCAGCAGCATGTTTATGCCGATGCGATGGAACGCCTGATAGCCCCTCATCTCGGAATGTTGATCAGCGATCCTTGGGATGCAGCGGCGAAACTGCCGGAGTGGAAAGATCGTGCCTAATAGGGTTGATTTCGGAGCAAAAGATCCTGGAGCCACAACCCTTCTTGGGTTCGACTTCACGTCTCTGCTACTCCCAAACGGGGAAACGATTCAGACCGCCAGCTTCAATGTAACAGTGTGGACAGGGTCTGATCCTTCTCCGAACTCAATGATTTCAGGCGGGGCGCTTGTGGGTACCCCAGCTATTCTGCAACGTTTCACAGGTGGTGTTAACGGGACGGTGTATAAGCTGGAGTGTACTGTGACTACATCTTTGTCACAGACACTTGTTCTTGTTGGTTATCTTTCTGTGGACGCCGACCCATTATGAACGGTAAAGTAGTGTGGTTGCATACAGGCGAAGAGCAGGCGGATACCCTTGCAGCGCTTGACAATATCCGACAGACTTTACAGCGGGATACGCCTTTTGTCGCGGCTGCTTTGGTTGACGGCGATTTGTGCTGGGTGGCTCCGAATACATCTTTAGTAGATGTACTCTACCTACTCGAACGGGTCAAATTTCTTATTCAGTATCGCAAGGAGCTTGAAGATGCGCTTGATTGAAATCCCAACGAAGGAGTTGGAGGAGGAGGTCGCATACCTCCAGCGCACCAGGACTGCTTTTGCCTACGGGGCGATTGCCGCCCTTCAGTGGCTTTTGAAACACGGTCGCAGCCCCTCTGCCATGATACAGGCCCGCGATGAGCGTCCGGCTGACCGCAGAACTCATTGAGGCCTTCGCAGGGACGTTCCTCAGTCCACTCTACGATAATCCTCAGCCAACACCTGAGTTTCATCGAAAGGGCTGGCGGCTGTACTGCGAAGGCGGGGAGTTGTGTGATGTTGCAGCTCCCCGCGAGCACGCAAAATCTACAGCCCTGACTCACGTGTTTGGGTTGGCGACTGCCCTGTTTCGCGCCCAGGATTATATTCTGATCGTGAGTGCGACGGAAGATCTGGCAATCGGGCACCTCGCGGATATCGCGAAGGAGCTAAGGGAGAACGAGGATCTGATCGCGGAGTTTGGGATCGCGAGTCTTCCGACTGATGCGAAGACGGATGTGATTGTTCGCTTTACCGACGGCCATGAGTGTCGGTTCATCGCGAAAGGTTCCGGGCAGAAGATGCGCGGCCTGAAATGGAACGGGAAGCGTCCGGGGTTGATTCTGTGCGACGATCTGGAAGAGGATGAGCAGGTCTCTTCCCTTGACCGCCGAGTAGGTTTTCGTAAATGGTTCTTCCGCGCCCTCCTGCCGTGTAGGCGAAGAGGCGGGATAGTGAGGATGCATGGGACGATTCTGGATGAGGACTCTCTCCTCGCCAGGTTGCAGAAGAGTTCGAGCTGGCAAAGTCTGCTCTTTCGCGCCCACGCAGGCTTTGATGATTTTTCGGATATACTCTGGCCGGAGCAATTTCCTGAGGAGCGGCTTCGGAAGATCCGTCAGACCTTCATTGATGACGGGGATACAGCAGGGTATTCACAAGAGTACTTGAATGCGCCTTACGACCATTCGAACAGCTATCTTCGGAAGTGTGATTTCCTCCCGATGACGGAAGACGATTTCGAGGTTGATAAGATTATTAAGGTTGGCTGCGATCTCGCGGTGTCAAAGCGGGATACGGCGAACAGAACAAGCTTCACGGTCGGCGGGGCGGATACCAGGAACTTGATTCACATAATCGATCAGTTCTCAGGTCGGTGGGATCCGACTGAGTGGATCGATAAGCTTTTTGAGATCGAGGCGCTTTATCACCCCAGTGAGTTTGTGATTGAGGGTGGGGTGATTTGGAGTGCTGTAGAGAGGATGGTGTATAATGAAATGCGGCAGCGCGGGATGTTTCTCTCTATCCGCGTGATCCATCCGATCAAGGATAAAGCGGCGCGTGGAAGGCCTTTTCAAAAGCGGCATCGCGCGGGTGCTATGCGGTTCGCGAAGCAGAGTGACTGGTACGCTTCTTATGAGCATATTCTGCTGAAGTTTACGGGAGTAACCGACGCCCGGGAAGATGATGAGTTTGATTCCACAGCCCTTCTGGTGAAGGGCTTTGAAGAGGCTCCTGAGGTTGATGTGGAAGACTTCATGGACGAGGATGAGCTGGAAGGGCTTCGAAACGAACCGAAGAAACAATTAGGCCGCTCGGCGGTTACGGGGTATTGAGATGGAAGGTGTGACAACCAAACTGATCGTGAGTGACAGACTCGCCCGGGCGCGGGATCTGACCGATCGCTTTACTCCGGAGGAATTGGATCGGATAGGTGCTGTTGTGTGGCGCGGGTATGAGCTGGACAAAGCTTCACGAGCCGCCTGGGAGCGCCGGATGGAGGCGGGGATGGATCTAGCCCTTCAGATCCAAAAGGATCGCAACTTCCCCTGGCCGGGCTGCTCAAACATCGCCTTTCCTCTGATCACGATCGCAACTCTCCAATGGCACTCCCAGGCATACCCTCAGTTGGTGCGTACACCTAACGTCGTGAAGTATCGCACTACGGTTTCTAATGCTGATGGAAGAGAGGTTGAACGCGCTCGCAGGATTGAGGCTCATATGTCCTATCAGATATTGGAGGAGGATGAGGCCTGGGAAGAACAGCATGACCGCTTGCTCATCAACCTCCCTATCATGGGGGCGGCCTTTAAGAAGATCTACTACTCAGGCGAGTTGGGGCATAATGTTTCCGAACTTGTCCTCGCACAGGATCTGGTGCTGAACTATTACGCGAAGTCTCTCGATACCTGCGGCCGCAAAACACAAATCATTCCGCTGTATCGCAACGATATTATCGAGCGTATAGGGGAAGGGATCTTTCGTGATGTGCGGGAAGAGGCGTGGTTCGGAGGCCCGGCGCGCCCTCTGACTAATGTGACCACGCAGAGGCAAGACACTCGCCATGGCGAAACACCTCCTCAGGCAGATGATATCACACCCTTTACTACTCTCGAGCAGCATTGCCTGTTCGATTTCGATGGCGATGGCTATATGGAGCCCTATATCATCACGATTGAGGCGAGTAGTAAAGCTGTTCTCCGTATCGTGGCGAACTGGGATAGCGACGATCAAGTCGTGCGAGACTCTCGCGGTCGTATAACCCGTATCACGCCTACTCAGTACTACGAGAAGTACACTTTTATCCCGAGTCCCGATAACAGCATTTACGATCTTGGCTGGGGTGTTCTTCTCGGTCCGCTGAATGAGAGTGTGAATACACTCCTGAATCAGCTTGTCGATGCAGGAACCATGTCAAATACTGGCGGAGGCTTTCTCGGACGAGGGGCGAAGATCCGGGGAGGTGCTATGTCGTTTGCTCCGCTTGAATGGAAGCGGGTGGATTCGACTGGCGATGATCTTCGGAAAAATATCATGCCGCTCCCTGTTCGGGAGCCCTCGAATGTTTTGTTTCAACTCCTCGGCCTTCTGATCAATTACACCCAGCGTGTCTCCGGTACGACTGACACTATAGTCGGAGAGAATCCTGGGCAGAACACACCTGCCTCCACCACACAAACTCTTGTGCGACAGGGGATGAAGATTTACAACGCCATTTACAAGCGCGTATGGCGGTCAATGCGGCATGAGTTCAAGAAGCTTTACATCCTGAATGGCCGCTACCTGTCCGACACTAATTCCCTCTACGGGATGGAGGGGCGTTACATCTCTCGCCAGGACTACCTCGGCAATCCCGCGATGGTCGCGCCTGAGGCGGATCCGAATATTACCTCCAACGAGCAAGCTCAAGCTCGCGCGATGTTCGTGAAAGAACAGAGTATGAGTACTCCTGGCTATGATCGGGTCGCGGTGGAGAAAGATCTACTCCGCGCCTTTGAGATTGATAATCAGGAAGTTCTCTTTCCAGGGCCTGATAAGGTACCGCCACTCCCCAACCCGAAGGCGCAGATCGAGCAGATCAAGCTGCAAGGGAAGCAGATGGAGATCCAATACCAACAGCAAAAGTTTATCATGGAACTTCAGGAAGAGAGAAAGCGGAGTAATGCGCAAATCCTCCTTTGGCAAGCGCAAGCAGCAAAGCTCCTTGAGGAAGCTGGTGGGGTTAAAGATGGGCACGAGATTGCAGCCTTCGAGGCAGTTATCGGGGCTGCAAAGACGCATAACGATATGCTCACTCAGCGTATCGAGACAATGATGAAAATGATGGAGTCAGGAAATGCTGGATCAAGCGACGTGGGACGATTGGCTGCAACACCCGGCGACAAAGGCACTCCGGGAGCACTTCCGCCGGCGCCAGGAGATGCTGAAGGATCGATGGGCTAGCGGTGAGTTTACGGATGTGTCACAGTACGGAGCTGCTATTCTGAATGCGAAAGCGATCGGGCAGTGCGAGGCGATCCAAGATCTTATCGATCTGGATTTTGAGTTAATCAACGTGGAGCAACATTATGACTGATGTAGAGAACACTTCGGGACTTCTTCCGCTGGGTCGGAGCGTGCTGGTGAAGCACTACGAACCGGAAGGGAAGAAGAGTCTGATCGAGTTACCCGCTTTTGTGAAAGACAGGGTGATGATGATTGAGCAGAGGGCAGTCGTGATCGCCGTGGGGCCTGCTTGTTGGCCCGATGAACCGGCTCGTGCTAAGCCTGGGGATCGTGTCTTGATCTCCCGGATGGCAGGGGCGTTTGCCGAAGGTACACTGGATGGTGAGCAGTATCGCTTCATCAATGACCGTGATATCTTTGCCCAGATAACCGAGGAGAAAGGCGATGAGTGAAGATGCCGTTGGGATTGAATCCCAAGCCCGTCAGATGGGCTGGGCTCCCGAAGGGGAGTACAAGGGCGACCCTGCAAAGTGGGTTGATGCGCAGACCTGGGTTGATCGCGGGCAGAATTACATCCCCATCATGAAGCGCGATAATGAGCGTCTTCGTGCGGAAGTAGCGCGTCTCTCGCAGCTGGTGCAGAACAGCCAGGAGTCGATGGAGGAACTGCGTAACGTTCATACCGAGGCTACTGCAAAAGCTGTGGCGCAGGCCAAGAAGGACGTGATGGCAGCGATCAAAGAGGCCCGCGAACTTGGCGATGTGGATACGGAAATGCAGTTGACGGACGAACTTGCCGATCTCCGTACTGCCGAGCGGGAAGCAGAGAACGTCAAGAAGCAGACGAAGCAGACGAAGACTGCTCCCAACGAAGAGGGCGAGCTCGACCCTGATTTAATCGAGTGGATGCGGGAGAATCCGTGGCTGAAGACTGATCAGCGGAAGGCAGCGCGTGCCATCGGGATCGCGCAGGAACTTCGCGGAGATCCTGACCTTGACTACCTGGTGGGGCGTCCGTTCTACGACAAGGTGCTTCAGGTCATGGAGGAGCGCTATGGACAAAAACAAGATTTCAGCAAAGTTGGCGGGACGCGATCCAGCTCGTCATCCTCTAGTGGTGGTGGAAAGAGCTATGCTGATCTACCGGCTGATGCGAAGGCCGAGTGTCTTCGTCAAGGTCGGAAGTTGGTTGGTGAGGGTCGTTCCTTCAAGACAGAAAAAGACTGGCAATCGTACTACGCCAAACTGTATTTCGGAGAATAAAAATGAGTCAAGTCAACAACCCAGCTAATGCTCCTGCTAAGCGCGTCACGGAGAAAGGTCGTATCCCCATGAGTATCCCGTTGCAGCGCCTTGCTGTGCCGGAGATCCCGGGGTACTACACTCGGTGGTTTACCGGCACCTCCCAGCGCATTGCCTCCGCCCTCCGAGCAGGCTATGAGTTTGTGGGGCGGGATGAAGTGGAACTTGAGGAAGTCGGTCTGGCCTCTCTCGAAGGGAATGCTGATATGGGCACCCGTGTTTCCGTCATCTCCGGGCAGGATGGAGCAGCGAAGGATGGAGAAAATTCGCTGATTCTCATGAAACTTCGTGAGGATCTGCGTCAGGCAGATTTGCTCGAGATGGACAACAACAATGAACGGGTCGCTGCTGCCTTGCGTAACGGTGGTCAAGCGGATGACGGAGAGAGCTCGACAGACGCTGCTCGCCGCTATATCCCGCAGGCACATCGTCAGCAGGTTGCGGGGATTCTCCAACCGAAAAAACGATAGGAGGCCATAAATGGCTAATGCAAACAAACCGACTGGTCTTTCGCCAGTGCGCTACCTCAATGGGGCGCCCTGGAATGGAGCAGCCAATGTCTATTACATCCCGCAAGCGGATACTAACGCTTATGCGATTGGTGATCCGGTGGCTACCCATTCGGGCGCTGCTGATTCCAATGGTGTGAGCGCGGTGACCCTTGCGACGGCAGGCGCTTCGAATGCCAGCCGTGGGGTGATTGTGGGTATCGGTCGCTATGAAACTTTGATGGCGGATCCTTCCAATCTCGACAGTATCGTGATCCCTGCGACGAAGGGTCACAGTTACTACGTCATGGTGGTGGATGATCCGATGGTACTTTTTGAGATTCAGGAGTACTCGGGTTCTGGCTCGACCAACTTCACCTCCGCCGATATCGGCAAGACGGTGAATTTGAAAGCGGGCGCGAACAACGGGTTCCTCTCTGGCTGGACTCTGGACGATACGGTGGCTTCCTCTACCGCGTCGACTGGTCAGGTGAAGCTCATGGGGATCTCCCGGCGAACTGACAATAGCTTTGGTTCGTATTGTAAGTTCCTGTGCTTGCTCAATCAGCACGAACTCAAAGCAGCCACGGCTGGCGTCTAATAGGAGGACTGAATTATGCCTGGTGGAGTTATCGCAACAAGCAACCACCCCAAACTTTTGTGGCCTGGTATCCATGCCATTTGGGGACAGATGTATACTGGCTACCCGGATCAGTACACCGATCTCTATGAGATCGAAGACTCGACCCGGGCTTACGAGCAGGATGTTCAGGTCACTGGCTTTGGTCTCGCGCCCATTAAAGGGCAGGGGGCTCCGGTCACGTATGACTCTGAGAATCAGGGCTTCGTAACCACCTACACCCACGTCGCCTATGCTTTGGGCTACATCGTGACGAAGGAGGAGTTGGAGGATAATCTGTACGAGGAAGTCTCAACGCGTCGTGCGAAGGCGAATGCCTTCTCGATGCACCAGACCGTGGAGACGGTCGGGGCTTTCCTCTACAATACGGGCTTCTCGTCGTCCTACTTCACGACGGGCGATGGGCAGCCGCTGATCTCTGCTTCGCATATCAATGCGACCGGTGGGACGTTCAGCAATACTCTGACTACGGCAGCGGATCTGTCGGAAGCGGCCCTGGAGGATGCTTGCATCGCCATTATGGGTACGCAGACCGACCGTAACCTGCTTATCAGTGTGCTGCCTGAGTCTCTCCACGTGCATCGTCAGGAATGGTTCAACGCCAATCGCATTATGAAGTCGGTGCTTCAGTCGAATTCGGCTGGCAACAACATTAACGTGCTGAAGGCGACGAACGCGTTTCCGAAGGGGATCAAGCTCAACCAGTACTTCACGTCTCCCTATGCGTGGTTTGTTCGCACGAACTGCCCGAATGGGATGCAGATGTTCTGGCGCACGCGCCCGGAGTTCGATAAGGATAATGACTTCGACACGAAAAATGCGAAGGCCGCCTCCTATATGCGCTTCTCCGTCGGCTGCACCGATCCGCGCGGCATCTTCGGTGTGAATGGGCCCTAAGGTAGGGCATGTCCAACCGGCGGTGTTGTGTCGCCGGTTGGATATCCAATTACATCATATCATCGGATATCTGGAGGCTATATGGGAGTGCCTGTTAATCAACCCGCCCGACTTCTGTCGGGGATTGGAACTGTGGATACGACGATGCCGTTGAAGGATTACCCTTTGCCGGATCCGTTCCACACCTGCAACAACGCGTCAAAGTCTATCCGGCAGTGTGTAGTGAGTTATGAGAATGACTTCACCACTCTGATCGGGACGGACTATACTGTCACGGGAACTTCGAGTACGTTTGCTCTGTCGAACTTCCTCGGAGGTGCGGCTGTGCTGACGCCGGGAGCGGCCACGACTGCTTCGAGTGCCTACAAGATTGGGGAGTTTCTCCAGTTCAATGCGGGTGCTCGTCTGTGGTATCAGGTTCGCTTTGCGATCAGTGCTTTCGCGACCGGCCTTTCCGCCTATGTCGGGTTACAGGAAGGTGCCACGACTACGGAGGGTCTGTGGTTCGCTGTGAGTGCGACGGGTGTGGTCAGTCTTGTCTCCACCATCGGCGGTACGCCGACGACTCTGGCGGCGAATCTGTTCACCATGACTGCTGGTGTGATGGCAGATTTCGCCTTCGTGTATGATGGCGTGGATTTGCTGGTGTATGCGAACAGCGTCCTGACGGCGCGCGTGCCTGGAGCTACCCTTTCGGCTGCTCTTCTCGCGCCCGTCTATCAGATCACGCCGACTGCCAGTCAGACGCTCACGGTGGATTACTGCCAGGCCTCGGTCGAGGTCGCTCGTTAAGGGAGGGCGTATAAATGGCTAATGTAGTGACTACACAAGTCCTTGTGGATGGCCCTCGAAACGCTGTGGTGAAGCTAACCGGCTTGCTCGACACCTCGAACGAAGCCTACAATGTCAAAGTGAACCCTGCACTGTTCAGTGGGGGGCCGTCTGGATTCCGGATCGACTACATCGACTATTCCATCTCGGATGGGATTGAAGTGCAGTTATTCTGGGATGCTACGACTCCATCATTGATCCAGCCGATCTCTGGACGCGGTCGGATGGGGTTCGCCAATTTTGGCGGCCTGCAGAACAGTAAGGCAAGTGGGTGGACCGGTGCCATCGGGTTGACGGCTGAACAACTCCCGGGAGCAACCTTCACCTCAGGTGAACCTTTCACCTACAGCCTTGTGCTGGAATTGGTGAAGCAATACTAACGAGGGTGTCCTATGACCACTCCAGTAACATTCCAAACAGCGAAACGGATCATCCAGATGGCCTATTTGGACGCTGGTTTGGTTCAGGAAGGTCAAGGTCTATCCGCCGAGCGTATGGCGACAGGGATGATGCGTCTGACTGACATGATCAATTACCTTCAAACGAAGGGATTGAAATTGTGGTTGTGGGAAGATCTGGAGATTCCTCTCACTGCCGGGATCGGGGAATACAACCTCGGTCCGCTTGGTTCCGTGGTTATGGCAAAGCCCCTGCGAGCTTTCCAAGCCTACTTTCTAAGCACAGCCAACATCCGAACACCTCTGATTGTTATGTCATGGGAGGAGTGGCTTCGCCTCTCTCAGATCACCCAGACTGGTGCAATCAGTTCGTTCTTCATAGACAAACAGCAAACATATCTTGGCGTCCATTTTTGGCCAGTCCCGGATACAACAGCCGCTACAGGGACTGCACACCTTCTCATCCAGCAACAAGTGCAAGGCCCTGTCAGTTTCACCGACACGATGTACTTCCCGACGGAGTGGTATTTGACGCTGCGCTGGTCGCTGGCGGAGGATATCTCGACCGGGCAGCCAGACAGTATCGTGCAGCGGTGTATGGCTAATGCAGCGAAGTACCAGGCAGAGTTAGAGAATTGGGATGTTGAAGACGCACCGACCTACCTCACGCCTGATTCCAGGGTGCAGTGGGGTCGGTCTGACTTTCGTTGAGAGGGGGTTATATGGGTAATGATATCGACCCTGTTCGTTTTGGAGAACTCATCGGAGCGCTCAAGGAACTGCAGGGGCAAGTAAAGATTCTAAGCGAAAAGGTGGATCATATGGAGGGGAAGTTAACCTCCGGACGTGGTATCATTATCGGTATATTGGCAGCTGCTGGCGGAGCCGGTGCGTTTGCCCATGATCTGATAGGGAGGCTCTTGTAATGGGACAACAAACCCCGCAGCGGCTACCTTTAATCATCTCAGCTGAGAATCGCAATTCTGCTGTCTGGAAGGATGCGCGGTTAGTGAATGGGTATATGGAGAAGAGTGGGGATGACGTATGGGTCATAAAGCGCCCGGGCCTGTCCTCATACTCCTCGCAAAGTGCCGCCTCGGGGTTTGGTCTTTTCTACTGGAATGGCTCGGTGTTTTCTATCTGGGGTTCCACACTCTATAAGGACAACGTAGCGATTTCTGGTACGGTCGATACGACTGGTGGTGTGTATACGTTCAACAAGTGTTTGGGCGCTACCCCGAAATTGTATTTTCAGAACGGCGTGAAGGGATACACTTGGGATTCAACGAACGGACTGGTAAACATCACCAACGCTGCCTATCCAGCTGCCTTGCGAAAAGGTTCAGCCTATCTCGACGGCACGCTTTATGTTGTGGACAGCGGCTCCAACATATGGGGCTCCAACTTGAATGACCCGCAGACCTGGAATAGTCTGAATGTTATTGTAGCTCAGATCGAACCAGACCCAGCGGTTGCGCTCGAAAAGCAGTTAGTTTACGTCTGTTGCTTCAAGCAATTCAGCGTCGAAATGTTTTATGACGCGGGGAACGCTACTGGTAGTCCACTAGCCCCCGTTTCCGGCGCGAAGGTGAGTTCGGGTTGCTTCAATCAAGAGACGGTGCGGGAGGTGAATGGAATCATTTTCTGGGTGAGTCAGACGGATAAAGGAGGCCTAGGGGTTATGAAGATGGAGGGGCTGAAAGCAACCCCTATCGAGACCCCCGCGATTACAAAGATTCTCCAGGCGGACCCCTTTACCACTGTGTATGCGTGGACGTGTAAGTTTGAATCACACGTTTTCTATGTATTGACCTTGAAGGCGTCGAATCTCACACTTGTTTACGACGCGACAACGAACCTGTGGTATCAGTGGGCCGATCCCTATGGGAATTACTTCCCTATAGTGGCTTCCACGGTTACACCCACCGGGGAGACTCTGGTACAGCACGAAACGAATGGGGAGGTCTATGAGCTATCCCCATCTACCTTTACGGATAATGGAACTGCTATGACGTTGGATCTGTATACTCCCATCTTTGATGGCGGAGTGTCTCTTCGCAAATACTTGTCCTCTTTAAGTTTTGTCGGGGATCAGGTTGCAGGGAGTATCCTAGCTGTTCGTGTGAGTGACGATGACTATCAAACGTGGTCGCAGTTTCGGTATGTTGATTTGAATACACCACTCCCGCGCCTTGAACACTGCGGGACGTTTGTGAAAAGAGCTTTCCACTTTCGTCATCCTTGGGGAGTGCCATTGCGCCTTCGCGGAATTGACGTGAAGATCGAAGTAGGTACTCTGTAATGGCAGAACAATTCGCCCCGCCACCTACATTTGCGGATGTGGTGGAAGTGAACAAGCAGCAGGGAACAGCCCGTTTCAACCCATTATGGTTGCAGTGGTTTCTCGATCTTGCCCAGTATATTTCGTTGAACGGGGCTGGTGCACAGATACAGCATAACTCATTAGGCGGCTTGCAGGGCGGTACCACGAATCAGTATTATCACCTTACAAGTACACAGGTAGGTTTCCTTGCTAATGTACAAAATGCGAATCAGGTTCTAGCGGGCCCTACGTCTGGGCCGGCCTCAGCTCCGGCTTACAGGCAATTGGTGCCCGCCGATATGAGTGGAGGCTTGAGTGTTACTATCACGACGGCGCAGCTAACTACGGGCGGTACGAAAGGGTCGATGACTTTTACGAACGGGGTTTTAACGGCCCAGACTCCGGCGACTTGAGAGGTTAATATGGGATTCAATCTTGGTAGTTTGGGTCACGATATCTCGAATATCGTCTCTCAAGCAGGGAATGATTTTACTAAAGTAGTTACAGGCGGCCTGGCTAATTGGAATCAGTTTCGCAATGCAAACGAAGTGGGCGCATCACTCCTAGGGAATTACCTTCTCCCGGGAAGTTCCCTTCTGACGGATCATTTGGTTTCCGGCGGCGCTCAGAGTATGCTGGGAACACCCGTCGGGACGCTTGCACAGCTCGGTACCGGTCTTGCTGGTGCTGGGATTGGGAGTAGCGTCACAGGGATTCCGTCCAGCCCGACTGGCGGTTGGTCAGGTGCTATGAGCGCCCTCGGCCTGGGCGGGGCGCCGGCAACCTATAATGACTTTGCCGCTGGCGCAGGTGCGGCGGGTGGGGCGACCTCTGCTGCGTCCCCGAGCATCCTTTCTTCTCTCGGATCTTCGGCGGCTAAGATCGCTCCCGCACTTCAGATTGGTGGAGGGCTGTACGGGATACTGCAGTCATTGAATTTGCAGCGACAGGCGCAAATTCTCGCGAGTCAGTCGGATCCCTTCTCCAGTTCCCGGGGGCAGTACGCTACACAGCTGAACAACCTTATGGCAAACCCATCGAGTATCACCAGCCTTCCCGGCTATGATGCCGGCCTGCAGGCGGTTGAGCGGAGCATGGCCTCGCAGGGTTACTCCGGGTCGGGTAATATGATGGCTGCCCTGCAGCAGTATGGAGGGCAAGCTTACCAACAGCAGGTACAGACCCTTGAGGCGCTTTCCGGCGCGAACGCAACACCAGGTGCTGGTGCACAGGTCGCCCTTACAGGTTTGGCCGGCGGTACAACAGGGCTGCTGTCTTCCCTCTCACTCCTGGCTGGAGGGTTATCACCACAGCGTTATCCAGCCGCCGTGGCTGCAGGGGGCTAATGTATGGACACCAACTTTGGTATGGCGTATATGCAGCCTCAAGAGGCTATGAGTCGCATTGCACTGCAGAATCAGCAAATCGCCCGATTCCAGCAGGATCAAGCCCTCTTCCCTCTGAAGTTGCAGGACTTGCAAACGCTCGGCAGAATGGATGCTATGAAGCTCGCTCAAGCCCAGCGAATGGAACAAGCCCTCTCGCAAATGCAGGGGAATGGTCAGGGACCTCAATCTCCGGTTGATATGCTGGGCAAGCTGGCAGGGGCAGCTGCGCAAGCAGGGAACCCTACAATGGCGTCGAATCTGTGGGGCAAGCAGATGGAGCTTCTTTCCCGCCAGGCGACTGCTGCAAAGGCTCAAGCGCAAACGCAGAAGGATAATGTCAACTTCGTCGAAGAGCTGATGGGGCAAGTGCATGATCAGCAGAGTCTGGACTATGCGAACGCCCTGTGGCAGCAGACACTTGGTACACAAAGTCCACTAGCAGGGCAGCGCTATTCCCCCGAATTGGTCTCTCGGTGGCAGGATCAACTGCTTGCGGGGAAGGGGAAGATGACTATGCAGGAGCGCCTGACGGCTCTCCAGGCGAATATCGCACAAAAGAAAGCTGCGATGGAATACATGGCTGCGCGTATGGCACACCTGAAGGTGCAAGAAGGGCAGCAGGCAGAACGCCTCCGGAAATCGGAAAAGGTCGGCGGGGTCGGGATGCCTACAAAAACGCTGATCGATCAGTCAACCCTCCATGTGATGAGTACTTATAAAAACCTCCCAGCGGATGAATCGACACAAGCAGGCTTCACGGTGGCTTCTCGTGCGATGCAGCTGAGGAAAGCGAATCCAGCCCTCAGTGCTGATGAGGCTATCCAACAAGCACTGCAGGATGTGAAGGGGGATTTCGAGGAGGCGGATCGGCTGTACGGACTCTCCTCCGAGACTAAGTATACGGACAAGCCACTCCCTCCGGTTGGAAAGAACGGCCCGGGAAGTAGTCCGACTACACCGCTCGGCCTACCTAAGGATCCCTCTGCGGCAAATTTGAAGAAGGGTGCTTGGTACAAAATGCCTGACGGCTCCGTCCAACAGTGGAGTGGTGAATAATGGCTTTCAATCTAGCGGATGTTCAGGGCGCCCCTACCACGCAAGGGGGTGCGAAAGGATTTACTCTTGCGGAGCTGCGGGACGAAGAGAAAGCAATTGCTATGAAGGGTAAGGGATCTCCTCCGAATAAACCAACCTTCATGGACAAGACCCTTTCGGCTTCGAAGGATCTTCTCGTCGGAGCGGTGGATTGGCCACTCCAGCTCCTCACCCATGCGGGAGGTAATATCGCAGGCGGGATCTACGCGGGTCTGCATCCTAACGAAGGGATCTCCGCGAAAGAGATTATGCAGAACTCTGCAGCTTGGTCGGAGGCGCACGACCCGATTCCGATGTGGGCTGAGAAGGGCTACAAGGCTGTTCATGGGAAGGCTTCCGTCAACAATCCGGTTAGTCAGACCTTCGAAGCTATCGGCGGCTTGGTGCATACGATTGGCCAGCATTTCGAGAAAGAAACTAACGGCGCCGTTCCGCCGGCAGCCTTCTCTGAGTTTGTAAACGCCCTGATGCTGAAGGTTCCCGGCCTCACGGCAAAGACAGCTATGCACCTTACCCGTCGCTTGCTGATGCGGCGTATGACGGCGGGAGCTGCGGGGGCAGAAGAAGAGATTAACGCGGCTGCTGGTAAGTACTCTATCGGAACGGGGGAAGGGAAGGCAACTTCAGGTGGGGTGAAGAAAACTCCTGTCCCCACGAATGAAGAGATTCAAGAGGTTAAAGATACGCTTGACAAGCGGAGAGCCGCGCAACAGAAAGCCTACGATCTGATGCAGAGAGGGGCTGGGAAGAGGGGGGTGAAAAGTGCGCTCGCAAAAGACAAATCAGGTATGCTCGCGGAAGAGCTTGACAAAATCCGCGCTACTCGTGCAAATGCTGCCGAGCAGTTCGACAAAGATTTCGGGGCGCGTCAAGGTGAAGGGCTGCCGCCGGAAGGTACGCAAGGAGCTGCCGCCCCTGATGGGGGGAGAACGGCGATCGGGCAGGAAACAGCTCAGCCTTCCATGCAACCAGGAGAAGGTCATCCCCGTCTTCCGGGCCCCTCCGAAGGCCCTCCCCAGCTTCCACCGCCCTCCCCTCGCCTACCAGCTCCTCCGGAAGGGCCAGCTCCTCCGGAAGGGCCAGCTCCTCCTAAGCTCCTGCAGAAGCTTCATGGTGTAGCGGAGGATCTTAAAGAGAGACCCGCAGGGGAAGCTCCTGTCCCGAGCCCGACGCTCAAAGAGCTTACGCAAGATGGTCGCTATACTACACAGTTACTATCGCGACTCCCGCAGAACCGCACGCATTTTGGTAAGACCGAGTTGCAGAACGAACTGAATCGGCCCGACGTTAGCGGGTCGGAGAAGGATATCTTTCAGCATCTGATTGATAGTACGCCTGCTGGTGGGAAGATCCCCGCGTCGGCGCTTGCAACTCTTTTGCATGAGAATGAGAAGCTACACCAGCTGACTCCTGTAGAAAGTGCGCAGTATGCGGCTTATGGGACGAGTAACCTAGGAAGTAGATGGAGTTATGAAGAGGAACCTCACGACCATACCACGACAGTCTGGACCACGCCTGTAGAGACAGGCGATGCAAATCATTTTCGAAACCCTAATTACTTTGCGCATACCCGTAGTTTTATGCTAAACGGGGAGCGTCATATCATTGAGATTCAGAGCGATGTAGCTCAACATACCAAAGCGTTGTCGGAGGAGGAGTATAAGAATACTTCCTTCGAGTTGGATGCTATCGAAAAGAAAATGGCGGCTTTAGAACACATTTCACAAAGGGCGCGCGCGTTTTATTTAGCATCCCAATTGCGGGAAGGGGCAGATGCATATGTACAGAAAGAGATAGCTCACCTATATCCGACATTGGCAGAGGCTTTTTCAGATGACCCGGAAATGGGTGCTTGGTATAAAACACAAATGCACGTCAATGACTTAAAACGCCGAGAAGCTGAACTGCGGAGTAAACTCAATGCAGGAAAAGCGGCTACGCAACTGCAGCCCCTCCTCAAGCACTGGTACCGGCGTGTTATCCGCGAGGAGCTTGCGCGGGCGAAGGAAGCTCATGTAAGATTTGCGGATGCGGATACTGTAGCGAAGGTGGAAGGGTGGCCAAAGCAACTTGATGCGAATGGGGAACCTGTATCAGGAAAGTTTGCTGAGAAAGAACATGAAGGTATCTACAAACGCTATAAGAAAGGGATTGAAAGCTACCTTCGCGGTCTCGGTGGAGAGTTTGTAAAGGATGGTAATGGCAACAGCTGGTACTCCGTCCCGACGAAAAACTTTGCAGGCAAGCCCGTCAAGATGTACGGGAAGGTCGACCCTTCCCTGATCATTCCCCTCGGCCTTGCAGCAGGCGGCGCGACGACTGCCCTCGCGCTGGCGAATAAGGATAAGCTGGAAGCGGCGATTGAAGGGGGCCTCGCTGGTGCGGCCCTCGCACTCGCACCTCGCTATGTGGAGAACTTGCGTGACGACTGGCGGAGTACCCTTCGAGCAACCGCAGCGACAGCAGCGTTGGGGGCAGTTGCAGCTCCTATGATCCACAAGCATCCTGTGGAGGCTGCCCTTTTAGCCGGCCTTTACGGAGGGTTGAAGATGCTTCCGAAAGCTGTTATCCCTCATATCGGGGATATGTCTATAGACGATCACGTCAACATGCTTCGGGGGAATATCCGTGTAAGGGATCGTGAAACTGCCCGGGTCTCCAGAGTCCTCGAACTGGCTGTCCCGAATGCTGCTCGGCGAATCGAACTTGCGAAGATTATCGAAGATGGGAAGGCGGGAGGTCTGACTGGACATGAAGCGAAGTTTGCCCAGATCTTTCGCGGCTACATGGACAGCTACGGCGATGCGGCGAAGGACGCTGGTGTGATTCGTGATGTAGTGCAGAACTATGTCACGCACGTTGTAGAGAAAGTCGGACAACCGATGAGTAAGGTTGATGAGGTACTCCAGGCTGTTTTCGGGGAGACGCCTGCCGTTGGGGGTGCCTCGACTCGAAGTGGCTTTGGTCTGCGGCGCAAGTATGCCACCTTCTCAGAGCTCCAGAATGCCCTGGAAGGAAGCGGCTTACAGGTGAAAACGATGGATCCGGCTGAGATTGTCGCCCTCTACGGCAAGTCGATGGCGCGCGCGATTGAGAATAAACGCTTTGTAACTAACCTGCAGGTGGCAAAGGAGGGTCCCGGGAAGGGGGCTTCCGCCCTTATTATGGACGCGAAGCGCGCGCCGCCCAGCTATGTGACGATCAGCTCGCCGCATCTTCGCGGGATGGCGGTGCACCCTGACCTGGAAGACTCACTTCGTTTTGTCCTGGAGAGCTATCGCCCTTCGCCGATTGGAAGGGATATTCTCGCCCTCACAATGATGCAGAAGCGTCTCTGGACAGGTCTGTCTTTCTTCCACGCACAGAACCTAGCTTTGGCCTATGCCGGTGCTTCCGGGATGGGGGAGACAGCAAAATGGTTGGGACAGGATGCTGCGCGAATCCTTGGCCGGGATAATCCATCGGCAGTAGCGGCTGCGCTTGAGCACTATCATCGTGGGGAGGTAGGGGATATGACGGATATACTCCTCCATCATGGACTGGAAATCGGGAGTCATCTCCCAACGGAGTTCGATCCGCAAGCCCTCACCAAGCTTGGCGGTGTTATTGACAGCTTCCTTCCACAAGCCTTCGGGCAGAAGTACGCTCCGGCTGCGAGAACTCTGGGAGGGTTAGAGAAACTCCAACAGCAAACCTTCGACAAGGTGACCTGGGATTATCTCTATACGGGGATGAAGCTTGCTGTGGCGCATCGCGAGCTTGCAAAAGCATATGCGAAGGCACGCGGCACCGGGGAGATGACTCCGGAAGCGGAGCGCGCATTGCTCAATAAGCTTGCCCCTCAAGTTGTGAGTTTCGTGAACGATACTTTTGGGGGTCTTGACTGGTATCGAGTGGCCACGGAAACTCAGTCAGCATGGCTTCGGAAGCGTGCTCTGCACCTGTTCTCCCCGCGCGGAAGGATGGCGATGCAGCCACTCATCTTTGCGATGGATTGGACTCTTTCGACTTTTCGTGCAGCTTATAAAGCGCTTCCGGGTGCGTCGAAGATGCCACTCACGGCTGCCCTCCACCAGAAGTATGTTTTACGCTCTGCCCTGATCTACATGACGCTAATGAATGGGCTGAATATGGCTACCAGCGGGCATCCTATCTGGGATAATAAAAACCCGTTCATGCTGGAGTATCGCGATGGCACCACGCAGCAAATCGCCAAGCATGCTATGGAGTTCCCTGAGTGGCTTCGCAACCCTATCGGGACAGCTCAAAACAAACTCGGCTTTGCCCCGCGTACCATTCTCCAACAGGCGGAGATGCCCAAAGGCACTACCACCAAACAGCGGGTGAAGGCTGTCCTGGAGGGTTTGGCGCCTATGAATGTGACAGCTGCTGTTGAGGCTGATTCCCCTGGAAGCGCCGGGCGGAAGATGGTAGGGAATACTTTTGGAGTCTCTACTTACGGGAAAACATCCAGAGAAAAACTTATCGAGAAACTACGAAAGGAGCTCGGCAAATGAAAGTTCTGATATGGGATCCGGAGGGTGTGGGTCTGCCGCTGGCAATGCGGGCGCAGGATGCGGGTCACCACGTGCGCTTATGGATACCCCCTCAGCATGGGGAAGTCGTATTGGTCGGGGAAGGGATTGTCGAGAGGGTGCAAAACTGGAAGGCCTCAATGACATGGGCAGATCTGATCATCATGACGGATAACTCTAAGTTTGCGAATGAGATGGAACCTTTCTTCAAGCGGGGCTTTCCAATCGTCGGCGCGAACAAGCAGGCTGCGAAGCTTGAACTCGATCGCGGCTTCGGGCAAAATGTTTTGTCGGATGCTGGTGTGAAGGTACTCCCCTTTAAAGTATTCTCCAATTACAAGCAGGCAATCGCCTACGTGCAGAAGGAGAATCGCCCCTTCGTGTCAAAGCCGTGGGGAGGGAACCCGGATAAGAGCCTCTCTTATGTCCCCTCCGGCGTGGAAGATCTGATTGCTATGTTGGAAGGTTGGGAGCGCCAGAAGTTGAAAGGCGAATTCATGCTTCAAGAAATGGCGAAAGGTCAAGAGATGGCGGTGGGCGGCTGGTTCGGCCCGGGCGGCTGGTCGAAGTGGATCAACGAGAATTGGGAGGAGAAGCGCTTGATGGCCGGAGGGCTCGGCCCAAATACAGGCGAGATGGGAACGGTTCTCCGCTATGTGAAGCAGAGCAATCTCTTCGATGACGTTCTTCGCCCTGTAACCGACACGCTCGAAGCGACTGGGTATGTAGGCTACGTAGATGTTAACTGTATCGTGGATGGGAAGACGCCGTTCCCGCTAGAATTCACCATGCGCTTTGGGTGGCCGCACTTCAATCTCTGCATGGCCCTCCACAAGGGAGACCCGATTAACTGGATGGCGGATCTGTGTGCGGGGAAGGATACCCTTCAGGTCGAGGAGAAGATCTGTATTGGGACTGTTATGGCGACAGGTGACTACCCACAATGCGTCGATTCTTTCGAGAAGTGGGCGGGCTATCCTATTCACGGGAAGTTCGATTGGGATGACATTTACCTGACCTCAGGTCAGTGGGGGCCAGGGCCGGTCAAGATCGGTGCTAAGGTTCGTGAAGAGGATACCTTCCTCACCGCCGGGCAGTATGTTCTGGTTGGAACAGGTCTGGGCGATACTGTTATGGAGGCTCGGGAAGCCTGCCTCAAAACTTGTGATGAGGTTAAGTGGGCTCCTCACCGTATCTACCGGAAGGATATTGGGGAGCGTCTGGAGAAGGATCTCCCAGAGCTGCAGAAGAACGGCTATGCGGAGGGGATGGAATATGACTAATCGCCATGACCATCTCCGTTTAGGAGATTGGAATGCTGTATGCTTTGAGTGCGGGCGGAAACGGAAGGCAAGTGAACTCAAAAAACACTGGCAAGGTTACTGGGTGTGTCCGGAGCATTGGGAGGCGCGACAACCACAGGATTTTGTCCGTGCTGTCCCTGATGTTCAGACACCGCCCTGGACACAGCCGATGCCTGCGGATAGTTTCACCTCATTCTGTACCTTTGAAGGGTCAAGCGCTGTTGTGGGCTACGGTGTGATGGGGTGCTTGAAGGTAGGTTTCGCGCCTGCTGGAATACTTGAAGGTCAAATACCTTAGGAGTTTTGTTATGACCGATCAAACCTTTGTGGATTACCAGACTACGCTGAATGCAGCATACATGAATGATGTAAACAAGCAGGTCTATTACGGCGTCAATGTCGCTGCCATTTCAGGTGCAGCCGGGGCCGTAGTGGCTCAGCTCAATACGGTACCCGCTGTTGCGGCTAACAATATCGTAGTGATGTTTCAACCTCCATTTGCATTTGCTGCGGGAGCTACTTTGGCTGTAGCTAACAGCAACGCGCCTGCACCGTGGGGAACCGCGCTTCCGATATATGCGGCTGGTCAGCCCATTCCGGCTGCAACGCTTGTACCCGGGTCATTAGCGGTGCTTGTGTATAACGCAGCCGCTACTCGATGGGATGTTCTAGGGCCCACCATACCACCCCTTCCCTACGTCTTCTCCGGGACGGATAGCCTTGGCCTTAACGTTGTATGGGAAACAGGATCGACGGCTACACTGACCGCAGCGCAGTCTGGCAAGCAGATTATGTTCAGTCAGCTCGGCGTCCCTATTACTTTACCAGCACCTACCAGCGGTTTGAACTACGACCTCTGGACATTGGGCTCCACTATCACGACACCATCTGGGAATATCATCAACCAGTGGCAACAAGCACCAACATACAGTATGCCCTTTGAGAACGCCCAGCACGCCCGTTTGGTGGCTGACGGTACGAACTGGCATATCGTTCATGAAGGTATGCTGGTGGCGACGCCGGTCACGTTCAACGTCGGCGGCAGCTCGCCCAACTTCGCTACCATGATGGCGGCGATCGAGTGGATACGGCAGCTCACGGTGCTGGACGGTGGCAGCGTGACGCTCTATGAGTGTCGGGCGAGTGTGACCGAGCAGTACGCCATCACCGGCCTGTACGCACCCTGGCTGACGATTACCAGCAGCCCGAGTCTGTCAAGCGGCGTTGATCTGCCTTTTGCGACGACGGGGTATGTTGTGCTGCAATCAGGCGCGTACAACGAAACCTATAACGGCAAGACATATCAGTTCAGCTTGACAGATTGTGTGCTGAATATTGACGGCACCTGGATCTACAACACGACGACGCTCTCCCGCTCGCTGGTCGGTCAGGTTCGCGGTGGTATTAGCGTCCTGAACGGCAGCTCCTTCACTCACACGGCGTACACCAACTCTTGCGTGGACGTCTTCGGTGGCAGGATGTTCTTCGATGGCGCACTTGTTGCGGCGAATACTTCTGCGGTCGCGAACGGAGTCAGCGCCTA
>JAEHJW020005293.1_pt1 | contig 25223 bp, 41 predicted proteins | sample 9271431 | NCBI WGS metagenome assembly JAEHJW02 | reverse complement strand
GGGCTGGCGCAGGCCGACTCGCCGGTGACGGTGAAGCCGTTGCGCAACACCAGCACGCAGAAGGTCAGCAGCTTCAGCGGGCCGGGGATCGGTGTGTTCGCTTCGATGTCGAGGCACACGCCGCTGTAGCTGCGCACGGGCATGCTGTCGATGATGGAGTTGCGCTGCTCGCGCCTGTGGTGGTCGCGGATGTCCTCGGTCAAGTAGGCCAGTCGCAGACCATCCGCCGCGTTGAAATAGACCTCGTGCTCGATCTCCGCCTCGATGTCGGCGGGTGTGACGCGCGGCGCGCGGTCGGCGCCGGCTTCCTTGATCTGCTGCTCCATGTCCATGCTGTGTGCTCCTGGTGGTGGGGATGGGGTGGGGCGGCGCGACCGCCCCGGGACTGCTCAGGCCGCCGCCGGCGCGCGCGCGGCGATGTCCTGGATCGCGAAATAGACCGCCATGCAGGCCTGCACGTCGGCCAGCGCGCTGTGCGCGCCGTCGAAGCCGTGGCCGAAGAAGTGCCGGTAGGCCTCCTGCGGGTTGGCCGACTTGTAGTGAGTGCGCCCGGCCGCGCGCATGCGGTCGGTGGCGGGCAGCTGGCAGATCGGCGTGCTCAGGCGCTGCGTGCAGGCGGTGGGCGCGGCCTTCCATTCGTCGGCCAGCGCCGGATCGCCCAGGTGCCGCTTGATGGCGATGCGCACCATGCGCATGTCGAAGGGCTCGTTGTGCGCCACGCGCAGCTCGGAGCGCTCGTGCAGGGCCAGCAACATCTCGAGCGCCAGCGACTCGGGAATGCCCAGCGCCGCGGCGCGCTCCGTGGTGATACCGTGCACGGCGGCGACGTCCTCGGGGATCAGCCAGCCGTCCGGGCGCACGATCACGTCCAGCGTGCTGATGACCTGGCGCGTGTCGGCGTCGACCAGCAGCGCGGCGAGCTGCACCAAGTGGGGCTGGCGCGGGTCCTCGCTCGGGTCGTTCCACAGCGGCAGGCCGCTGGTCTCGGTGTCGTAGAACAGAATGGGCTTCATGGTGGGGATTTCTCCAGTGGGGTGGTGGGGGTGCTGCTGCTGCGATCAGCCCGCGCGGCGGCGGGCGGAAACGACGGGCTCGTCGTAGAAGGTGACGCCGTTGACGTGCGCTTTGCCGGCGGTGGCCTGCGCGAACTTGTTCAGTGCTCCCTCGTCGACCTTGAGCATGGCTTCGAGCTCCGGACGCCCGGAAGCGTTGCGGATGAAGGCCGGCTTGTCGGTCACCTTGGCCTTCCACACCGTGCGCGTGGACACGCCGGCAGCGCGCGGCGCCATCGGCACCACGGGCATGGACATCGGCACCACGACCTGCGCCGGCTGCTCGACGGGCGCGGCCTGCACCGAAGCCGCGGCGGCCATGGCCTGCTCGGCCTCGGCCATGGTCTTGGCGTCGCCGGTGTCGATGGCCTGCTGCATCTTGGCCTGGGCGTCGGCGGCCAGCCGGTCGCGCTCGGCCTGCGCCGCGGCTTCGGCAGCGCGGCGCTCGTTGTCCAGGCGCTGCTGCTCCTGGCGCTGGCGCTCGGCCGCGGCCTCGGCTTCACGCCGGGCGGCTTCGGCCTTGGCGGCCTGCTCGCGCTGGTAGGTGCCCATGCCGATCTTGAGCACGCGCTCGGCCTCCTGCAGCCGCTCCAGCGGCAGCCGGAAGAAATCCATCACGCGGCGCTTGGCCTCGTCCATGGGCGCCGTGATGCTCTTGCGCAGCTCGTCGAGCTGGCGCGACTTGGTGACGATGGTGCGCAGCTCCTCGCCGGCGGCGGCGTACATCTCGTCGTCGTCGATCACGTAGGACTGCGCGACCTGCAGGGCCTGCTGCGCGGTTTCGGGCGCGATGGTCGCGGCCTGGTTGGACCGCACTTCGGCGGGAATTTCGATGGTCTCGGCGGGATCAGCAGCCATTGCGCTCTCTCCAGTTGTGCAGCCGCACGGCCGCGATGAAGTCGCCCAGGTCCGACGCGAAAGGCGTCTCGATGGGGAAGAATCGGTAGTGGTCCTCGTGCAGGCGCAGCGCCGCGCGCGTGGCGCTGGCGGGAAACTTGCCGCGGTGCTGGGCTGCTCCGAGGTAGGCCGCCGTCTGCAGCGGCACGGTGCGCGGCACGAGGCCGCTCTTGACGTCCACCAGCGCGAACTGCGTGGACAAGGTGCCGGCCAGGTCGAAGGTGCCGGCGTAGCCGTAGCGCTCGTCGTGCACGCGACACTCGGCCAGCAGCGGCTTGAAGCGCGTCTCGGCCAGGAACTTGCGCCACTGCCGCAGGTAGCCGTGATACTCGGGCGCCAGGCTGTCCTCGTCGAGGTTGCCGTGCACGTCGAGCTCGACCATGCGGTGGATGTGCTGGCCGCGCACGCGCGCGGTCTCCAGCGCCACCGGGTCGACCTTGCTCCAGTCCTCCAGCTGCGCCAGCACCTGCGTGACGCTGGGCAGCCGTCGCGCGCCCAGGTAGTAGGCGTGCGCGGCCTCGTCGAAGCGCAGCTCAGGCATTGGCTTGCGCGTCCGCTTCGGCCTTGAGCTTGGCGAGCACGTCGTTGAGGTTGTCCAGGCTGATGCTGCCGAACTTGGCCAGCAGCGCCGCCTCGTCGTAGCCCACGTTCTTGGCGCGCGAGATCAGGATGCGATGCTGCTGCTCGGACAGGCCGGTGATCGTGGCGGGCCCGGCGGCGGCGGCCGCAGGCGGGTCAGCTTCGGGTGCGCCGGCGTCGGGGCGGTCCTCGGGTGCGATGCTGGCGCTGCCCTTGGTCGGCGGAATCTCGCCGGTCTCCGGGTCGGCGGCCTTGGCCGTCGGCTTGGTCGCAGGCGCTGCCGGCTTGGTCTCGGGCTGCTTCGGCTGCGGCGCGCCGGCCGTCTCGATCGGCTCGAACCAGTCCTCGGGGCGGCTCATGTCGTCCGCCAGGCTGGCGTAGATGCGGCGCAGCTGCACGATCTGGCCTGGCTGGATGGTGTCGAGGCGCCGCTGGATGCGCTTTTCGATCTGCGCCTTGCTCACGCCGAGGGCGGCGAAGGCGTCGATCATCTTGACGACGGCCTCGGGGCTCGTGTCGACCTTCGTGCGCAGGGTGACGCCGCACTGGCTGAGCGCCGCCTCGACCACATCGCCGGGGATGATCGAAAGGATGCAGTTGCGCACGCGCCGGCTGGCCAAGTTGGCCACCAGCTCGTAGACGTCGCGCTCGTCCTTGAGGGCGTAGCCGCCCTTCTTGGTGTCGCGCCAGTGCCGCACGCGGAAGCTGATGCGCTTCGTGGCGCGCGTCTGCAGGTCGATGGCATAGGCCAGCACGTCGCTGTAGCCCACGCCGTCCGGCTCGACGCCGCGGCCCACCTCGCGAAAGCCGCTCTCGAAGTTGCCCCACTCCTGCGAGATCGTCTCGGCCAGGCGGATGCTCGGCCCGGTCACTTCGCTGCCGCCGCGGCTGTATTCGTAGGTCGACTTCTCGGCCAGCGTGGGACGCGTGCAGGCGTTGAGGATGCGGTCGACGGCCTTGACCGGATCGCGCGGGTTCATCGCCGCCATCAGGTACAGGGCCTGCGTCTCGGCCACTTCGCGGCTCTGCAGGGCCTGCCCGAGTGCGCCGCCGGGGGCCGACGGCGCGTACTCGGCGACCGCGAAGGGGTTGCGGGTCATGTCGTTCATGGATTGCTTCTCCGGTGGTGGGGGATGGGTCTCGCGCCGCTCAGGCCGTTTCGGCTTCGGGCAGCGTGCCCAGCGGACCCACGGCAGACTTCTCGGCGGGGTCGGTGGTCACGGTGAACTCGATTTCGTCGCTGAAGCTGCTGGTGCGGCTGATCTTGACCACGCGCACGCGCGGCTTGTTGAAGCGGCTCTCGTTGAGCGATTCTTCGACCAGCACCCGCAAGGCTTCGGTGTTCAGGGTGATGGTGTTCTCGCCGGGCAGATTCATGACGTTCTCCGTTGGGGATGGGGCTGCTCGCGCAGCGGGTTGGTGCTCTCGGGCAGCGGCCACGCGCCCAGGTCGAGCTCGCGCTCACGCACGCGCTCGAAGCTGCGCGGCTGCTGGGCGTTGCGGGGATGGTTGGCGCGCACGGCGCGCTTGCCGCGGGGCTTGCTCACGACTTGCTCCTCGCGGCGAGCATGGCGTCGGCCACTTGATAGGCCCACTCCGAAATCTTCTCGTTGGGCGCCTCGGCCACGTTGACGTTGGTGAGCATCGCCTGCATCGCCTTCGCCGCGAAGTAATCGCGCATGCTGAGCCCGGGCATGTGCCGCACGCCCAGTGGCGGCACGACCGTCCCGTCGGGCGCCGTCTGGTTCAGGTCGCTGTCGTTTTCCCATGTGCCCGGGAAGGCCGGGCCGCCGTCATAGATGCGTGGCATTGAATGCTCCTCAGTGCATGCGGCCGGTGGCCAGGAGCGCCACCAGCAGCACCGACCCGGCCGCGCAGGCCCAGCCGATCCAGGTGTAGACGTCAGACGCGCCGGCCAGGCGCTCCAACTTGGCGATCAGTGCAGCCATTGCAGACCTCCTCGTGCGGCGAAGATCAGCAGCGCCAGCAGCAGGTCGAAGGCGAACACCCACGCCATGGCGCGCCCGAAGCCCAGCCCGTCGTCGCGGTCGGACGGCGGGGCGAGCAGATCGGAGTGCGGGCGCGAGTTCATCGCAGCTGCTCCACGGCCAGGTCAGTGAGGAAACGCGCGCGCTCGGCCGGGATCTTCGGCAGCCGGCGCTCGCGCGGCGGGCGCATCACCTCGAACATGAACAGGAGGTCGCGCTCGCAGGCACGCACGACCTCAGGCCGCAGCAGCTCGAGCAGCTCGACGCCGCCGGCCTTGATGGAGTCAAGCTCCACCGTGCCGCCTTCGGACGGTTCGTCGTAGGTGGCGCGCTGGTAGGGCTCGTACTCGCCCTCTACGTCCAGCAGCGCATTGCCGTGCACCCAGGTCTCGGTGAATCGGGGCATGGCGCGCCTCACGCAGCCTTGGCTTCGAAAGCAACCTGCGCCGGATACAACTCGGCGTGCAGCTCCAGCAACTCCAGCGCGCGCAGGTATTCCCGGGCGAAAGTGTTCGTGCCGTGCTCGGCTTCAAGCGCCGCGGTGAACTCCTCGGGCGTGCCGAAGAAGCAACCAGCGCGCACGCGCAGGCCCTGGTTCGTCACGTAGCCGATGAACAGGTCGGCGCGCGAGCCGATGGGGCCGAGCGTGAAGACGGGACGTTCGCCGACGAGCGTCAGCTCGTCGGTCAATTTCGCGCCGCCCAGGTTCGCGCCGCGCAGGTACGCGTCGCGCAGGTACGCGTCGCGCAGGTCCGCGCCGCGCAGGTACGCGTCGCGCAGGTCCGCGCCGCGCAGGTACGCGTCGCGCAGGTTCGCGCCGGACAGGTTCGCGCGGCCGCTCGTGGCCTTTTCCAAGGCCGCTTGCAACTGCAAGCCGCTCGGGATGCTGTCCTCGACCTCGGCGGCGTAGAGCACCGCGCCCGCGATGCTCTTGATCTCGACTCGTGCCATCTCGCTCTCCAGGCCCCGGGATGGGGCGGTTGGAGAGGATTATCACCATCGTGTTTTATGGTGTCAACACGAATGTGTTACTTCGGGGCAAAATTTTTTCGTTCACCTCAGCAATCGTGTTCGCCCTGCGTCACTCTCCGTAACACAGCAGGGCGACACCCTGGAGCGCGATCCGGGGCATCTCGACGTCCTGGTGCACAACCACCAGCGTGTCGCCGCCCTTCGCAGCCACGGAATTGCGCAGCTGGGCCTCAGCATCCGAGAAGGCTTCGTCAGGGTCTAGGTAGGCGCCGCTCGTCGCTGCGACCGGCCCGAGTTTTCTGCAAGATGCGAGGAGCGCACTGTCCTGGCGTTGCACCTGGACCGACGCTCCGCGCGATGTCAGCGCCGGCCCGGCGCAGGCACTGAGCACGGCGGCGCCGGCCAGCATCAGGATGATCGATCGTTGCATGCTTCCTCCTCGTCGAAAGTGATCGGTGACTGCCGGGCGCGGGTGCGCCAGTCTTCCAGGCTGATCATCATCCCTTTTTTTGGGCGCCGTTCTGGCGCGGGTACTCGCGCGCCACCTCGCGCGCCTTGTCGAGCACGACGGCCCGACCCTCGGCGGCCGTCTGGCGCATCAACTCGACCACCTCGTCGATCTTCGGATCGCCAGCGACGATCGTACGCACGCCCGTCTTGAGCCAGTAGGCGTCGACGCCGAGCGCGTGGGCGATCTCGGGGATGTAGGTCGAGCTTTCCCGGGACCCGGCCTCCAGGTTGCCGATCAGGGATTGCCCCTTGCCGATCAGCTTGGCCAGCTGCGGCTGGGTGAGTCCGCGCGCCTCGCGGGTCTCTCGTAGTCGTGTCGCGAAGTCGCTCATATAGCAATTGTGTTCAGAGGGAACAACACGATGGTGTTGACCCAGCAAAACACACTCGTGATAATGGCGCCCATGAACTGGCAAAAACTCATCGCCGAACTGCAGGCCGCGGGGCTGTCGCAGGTTCAGATCGGTCAGCGCCTGGGCAAGTCCCAAGCCTGGGTGAGCGCTGCCGCCGCGGGCAAGTACGACGACTTGCGCTGGGGCGACGGGCAGCGCCTGATCGATCTGCACCGCGAGGTCACCTCCGCGCAGGCCGTGCTCGACGCTCCGCCGGCCGCCGCGGCCTGAGACCGCCATGCGCGCCGCACCGATGTCTCCTGGCTCGCGTCTCGCGAGCCTTCGCCCTGGCGCGCCGCGCTGGGGCCTTTTCCTTTCGAGCTGGTCCATGGCGGCATCGTCCCCTTTTTTGTGCCGCGCCGAGACGGCAACAGACGGCACGACGTCATGCGGGCAATTTCCATGAACCAGCTCACCCTTCAGCTCGACCCGGCTGTCCATGAGCGCTTCGCGTCGCTGCGCGAGTACCTGGCGCACAGCGCACAGGTGCAGAGCAAGCCGCTCAAGACCATCGCCGCGGACATGGACATGGGCGCCTCGACCCTGAGCCGCAAGCTCGCACCGGGCGACGGAGACACGCAGCGCTTCAACGTCGACGACCTCGAGCGCTACATCCAGGCCACCGGCGACACCAGCGCCATCGACTACCTGGCTTCGAAGTACCTGACCACCGACGACGCGCGCAAGGTCGCGGCAATCGCGCGCGTGGAGCGCCTGGGCGCCGAGCTGGCCAATGCGCTCGCCGCGCTGAAGGGGTAGAACGATGCGCGACTACGGCAAGGTCTACTCGACCTTCTGGACCAGCCAGACAACCGGCAAGCTCTCCGACACGGGCCGCGTGCTGGCTCTGTACCTGCTGAGCTGCAGCCACTCCACCTCGGCGGGCGTCTTTCGGCTGCCCGATGGCTATGTCTGCGAAGACTTGGGCTGGCCTTCGGAAAGGGTTTCGGAAGGGTTCGCCGAACTGTTCCGGAACGGTTTCGCCAACCGTTGCGGAACCACCCAATGGGTGTGGATTCGCAAGCACTTCGAGTTCAACGCCCCAGAAAACCCGAACCAGCGCAAGGCGGCGCGGAAAATCGCGTTGTCCGTGCCCGACGAATGCTCCTGGAAGCCTGATTTTCTGCGGACTTGCGGCGATCTTCTCGAAATCGACGTGGCCGCGGAGCTGAACCGTTGCGAAACCCTTTCGAAACCGTTTCGAAACCAGGAACAGAAACAGGAACAGGAACAGGAGAGAAAAGATGGACTACCTTCCGCTTCGCTCCAGGTAGTCGGTGCTCAGACCGGCCACGCCGGATCTGAGCCACCCGGTGAAGCCGGTTCCCGGGACGAGACTGACCCCGACGCCAACATGCCGCCAGGCGTCCCACCGTGCCCGCAAGCAGCCATCCGCCAGCTCTGGGCCGAAGTGCTGCCGCAGCTGCCGCAGCACCGCATCTGGACCAAGACCCGGGCCGACCACCTGCGCGCCAGGTGGCGCGAAACCGCCGTCGACAAGGGCTGGACGGACCAGCAGCAGGGCCTCGCCTACTTCCGCCGGCTGTTCGCGCACGTCGGCAAGTCTCGATTCCTCACCGGCAACGCTCCCCCTTCGCGCGCCGGGCAGCCGCCCTTCGTCTGCGAACTCGAATGGCTGCTGCTGCCCAGCAACTGGGCCAAGGTCATCGAAGGCAAGTACCACCAGGAGGCAGCATGAAACACGCCAAGCGGCAGGAATTCGACGAGAACGCGGACCAGTCCGAGCAGGAACAGCCGGGGCGGCCGCGCACCTGGGGGTGCTCGGCGAACGGATGCCCCCACGTCGGCGCCATCCGCATGCCGGGGCACGCCCAACTGCTGTGCTCCGCGCACGCCATGGCTGAGCCGCGCCTGTGGCAGCGTGTCACCGACGTGCTGCGCGAGCACAGCGAGCTGCTGGCGGCGTGCCGCACGGCGTGCTCGCAACCGATGGGGTACCGCCGGGCCGACACCGACGCGGCCCGCGCGCTCCTCGCCACGGCGATGGCGATGCCCACTGGGCTGGCCGACTTTCTCGAGCCCGGGCTGAGCGATCGCGTGCAGCACGCCGGAGTGCGTTCCAAGATCATCGCCATGCGTGTCGAGCGCGCCATCGTCGAGCTCGCGCTCGTCGGCGCAAAGCGCAAGGCTGGCGAGAAGGCTCAGCGCGACCCCGACAGCGCGGTGGACCAGCACGAGCGCCGCTTCGGCGACCTGCTTGCGCGCGCCGGCGCGAAGGCCGAGCAGCTGCGCGAGCTTTCGCGGGGTGGCTGAACATGTCCTCGATGCCCCTGCAGTTCCAGCGCCGCAATGCCGGCTTCCACGCGATGCTGGCCAAGGGCCGGCTCAAGCCCGGCGAGATGAACGCCAGCGAACGCGAGTATGCGCAGCACCTGGAAGCGCTGAAGGCGGACGGCCGCGTGCTCTGGTACGCCTTCGAGGGAATCACCCTCAAGCTCGGTCGCGGCGTGCGCATCACTCCCGACTTCGCTGTGCTGCCTCACTCCGGCGTGCTCGAGCTGCACGACGTCAAGGGCCTGTGGCGCGATGACGCCAAGGCCAAGATGCGCATGGCCGCGCAGCTGTTCCCGATCCGCATCGTGGCCGTGAAGAAGCGGCTCAAGCGCGACGGCGGCGGCTGGAGCGTGGAGGACTTTTCGGAATGACCGTGCTCAGCCAGATCGCCAGCGCGTCGCCACCCGGGCCGACCTTCCCGCGCCTGCGGGTCGGGCGCAAGGACAGTGTCTGCCCTGGCGTCGTGGTGCTGTTCGAGGACGCCAGGACGGGCACGATCGTGCACATTCCCGTGGCCTCGATGTACCAGGTGAGCGGGCACGCTCGAAACTGGGACGCCATCGACTTCGAGGACTTCGACGGCGTGGTGACGCTGCGCAACGCATGAACAAGCCCGGCCATCCGCTGACCCCGAAGCAGCAGCGCTTCGTCGACGAGTACCTGGTCGACCTGAACGCGACGCAGGCCGCCATCCGTGCCGGCTACAGCGCCAGGACGGCAGAACAGGCCGGCTCGCGCCTGCTGAGGAATGTTCAGGTTGTGGCGCGAATCCAACAGAAAAACGGGAAGCGCCTGCAGAAGGTCGAGCTGACTGCCGACCGCGTGCTGCAGGAGATCGCCCGCATCGCGTTCTTCGACCCGCGCAAGCTGTTCGACGCGGCGGGCAACCCGGTGCCGATCGACCAGCTCGACGACGACACCGCGGCGGTGGTGGCCGGGCTCGACATCGTGATCGAGCGCACCAGCGAGGACCGCGACGGCGGCCTGACCACGGTGCACAAGTACCGGCTGGCCGACAAGAAGGGCGCGCTGGCGCTGGCCATGCGTCACCTGGGGCTGCTGCACGACAAGGTGCACGTCACGGGCCAGCTCACGCTGGCGCAGCTGGTCGAGGCGGCGAACAAGCAAGCCGGGGAGGGCGATGCAGGCGGCCGTTGAGCGCCTGGCGCGCTGGCGCCGCAGCGTGGGCGAGTTCGCCCGCGACAACTTCGCTTTCTCCCCCGATCCGTGGCAGCTCGACGTGTTCGAGGCCTGGGACCGAGGCGACCAGCGCATCGCGATGCAGGCGTGCAAAGGGCCCGGCAAGACGGCGCTGCTTGCCGTGCTGGTGTGGCATTTCCTGGCCACGCGTCCCTACCCGAAGGTCGCCTGCACCTCGATCAGCGGCCCGAACCTGAGCGACGGCCTGTGGGCTGAGATGGCGAAGTGGCAGACGAAAAGCCCGTTCCTGCTGCAAGCCTTCGAGTGGCAGAAAACCCGGGTGATCGCGCGCGACCACCCCGAAACCTGGTGGGCCTCGGCGCGCACCTGGTCGCAGTCGGCCAGTCCCGAGAAGCAGGCCGACACGCTGGCGGGCCTGCACGCCGACTTCATCCTGTTCGTGCTCGACGAGACGGGCGCGATGCCCGACGCGGTGATGGTCGCAGCCGAAGCCGCGCTGTCCACCGGCGTGGAGTGCCGCATCGTCCAGGCCGGCAACCCGACCGAGTGCTCCGGGCCGCTGTGGCGCGCGGCGAACCAGGACCGGCACCTGTGGACCGTGTTCGAGATCACCGGCGACCCGGACAACCCGAAGCGCTCCAGCCGCATCGACATCGGATGGGCGCGCAGCCAGATCCAGTCCTACGGGCGCGACAACCCGTGGGTCATGGCCAACGTGCTGGGCAAGTTCCCGCCGAGCTCGCCGCTGGCCTTCATCGGCGCCGGCCTGGTCGAAGCCGCAGCGCAGCGCGAGGCCAGCTCGATCATCACCGACGCGCTGCCGCTGGGCATCGACGTGGCGCGCTTCGGCGACGACGAAAGCGTGATCTGCCCGCGCAAGGGGCGCGACGCGCGCACGATTCCCTGGCAGTTCCTGCGCGGCCTGGACACCATGCAGCTGGCCGCGCGCGTGGTCGGGGTGCGCAACGACCTGCGCGCCGATGCGCTGTTCGTCGACGGCGGCGGCATCGGCGGCGGCGTGGTCGACCGCCTGCGCCAGCTGCGCTTCGACGTGCACGACATCCAGTTCGGCGCCAAGGCCGACCGCCCGGTGATGCCGGGCGCCGACGCCCAGCGCTACGGCAACAAGGTGGCCGAAATGTGGGGCGCGATGCGCGACTGGCTCAAGGTCGGCGCGATCCCGAACGACCCGGTGCTGCACGCCCAGCTGACGAACCGCAAGTACGCCTACGTCACCCGCGAGGGCCTGGACGTGATCATGCTGGAGCCGAAAAAAGAGATGAAGGCTCGCGGCTTGAGCTCGCCCGACCGCGCCGACGCGCTGGCGCTGACCTTCGCCTACCCGGTGATGCCCACGCGCCACTCCGGCGGCGTGCCGGGCGACAACCGGCGCAGTGCGGTGGTTTCCGACTATGACCCCTTCAACAGCTGACCCGAACGGCCACGCCTGGCGCCGGCGGCAGCTGCCCGGCCAGGGCCCGGCGTCGTACTGCACGCTGTGCGGCTGTCGCGACAACTCGGCCGAGTCGCAGCAGCCGTGCGCGCAGGTGCAGGCGCAGCAGCGACCGCCGGCTGCGGTCCAACGCGACTATGACCCGTTCGCCTGAGCGCGTGCGAGTGTTGCGCCACCGCGTCGACTGGCTCGCGGTGCTCGAAGACCTGCGCGCCGAAGGCGTGAGCGGCTACCGGCTGGCCGAGATCATGCTGATCAGCCGCTCCACCGTGCAGGGCTGGGAAGGTGGCAGCGAGCCCAGCCACAGCTACGGCGCCGCCATCCTGGAGGTGCACACGCGCTTTTGTGGCGTGGAGGCTACGAAACGTCGTATTACCGAGACCGTTCTCACGCCCTAAGGTTCGCCCCGTCTGCTTTTGCTTCCTGCAACCGAGCGAGCGAACCATGGGTGCACTTTTCGGTGGGTCTTCCGCAGCGGCTCCGCCACCGCCGCCACCTCCGCCTCCGGCGCCGCCGCCGCAACTGCAGCAGCCGGCCGAATCCACGGCCGCCGCGCAGGCGCAGGCCGAAGCCGCGGCCAAGAAGGGCGCAGCGTCGACCATCGCGACCAGCGCCGCCGGCGTCACCCAGCGCGCCAAGCTCGGCACCTCGTCCCTGATCGGAGACTGATGCCATGTCCCTGCTGAAATCCCTCGTTGCCGAGCTCGACGCCATCAAGGCGCGCGGAATGGACCTGCTGGAACCCGAGCGCGCCGTCGCGGCCAAGCTCGAGCAGATCGTGCGAGCCGGCGTCGACGAGATCCATGCGCTCGAGGCGCGCGTCGCCGCGCTGGAGCCCAAGAATGCAGCCGCGCCGGAGCCCCCGACCGCTTCCGCGCCCGATAGCGGGGCCGCGTCCGCGCCGGCTGCACCCCAGGATGCCCAGCCGGCGGTGGCGCAAAACACCGGCAGCGGCGCAGCGCCCAGCGACCCGAACGGACCGGCCAGCGCTGGTGCGGCGCAATCTCCCGTCGCTGCGGGCGCCGCACCCGCTGCGTGATCGGGCGCTGATCCATGGCCGACCAGAACACCAGCCACATCCAGCTGCCCGGGCAGCCGCCAGACGTTAACCTGGCGCGCATCAACCGCGGGCAGACGGACGCGGCCACGCGCGAGATGCAGCGCCTGCGCGAGCACTGCGACGGTCGGCTCATCGGACTGCGCGGCGATCGCTACAGCTGGTGGGTGCACTGGCGCGAGCTGGCCGACTACATCATGCCGCGGCGCTACCGCTGGCTGGTGACGCCGAACCAGATGAACCGCGGCAGCCCGATGAATCAGCGCATCATCGACTCGACGGGCACCATCGCGGCGCGCGTGCTGGCTGCCGGCATGATGTCCGGGATCACCAGCCCGGGCCGGCCGTGGTTTCGGCTGAAGATCCACGGCGACGACGAGCTCAGCGAATGGGGCCCGGTGCGCCAGTGGCTCGACGCGGTGAAGGACAAGATGATGCTGGTCTTCGCGGCCAGCAACTTCTACCAGACGCTCGCCGTCCTCTACAAGGATCTGTCGGTTTTCTGCACCGGCACGATGACCATGTACGAGGATCGGCAGGACGTGATCCGCTGCTACAACTGGGCGCTCGGCGAGTATTACCTGGCCAACGGCCCGCGCATGAACGTGGACACCGCCTACCGGGAATTCGTCATGACGATCCCGCAGGTGGCGCGCGAGTTCGGGCTGGAAAACTGCTCCAGCACGATCCAGGGCGCGGTCAAGACCGGCGGCGCGCAGTTCGCCACCGAGATCAAGCTCGGCCACGCGATCGAGCCGAACGACAACATCGACCCTGGCGCGCCGGGCCTGCGCGGCATGGCGTTCCGCGAGCTGTACTGGGAGCTCGGCAACGGCAGCGACTCGGCGCTGCGCCTGCGCGGCTTCCACGAGTTCCCGGTGATGGCGGCGCGCTGGGATATCGTGGGCAATGATGCCTACGGCAACGGCCCGGGCATGGACGCCCTGGGCGACATCAAGCAGCTGCAGGTCGAGCAAAAGCGCAAGGCGCAGGGCATCGACAAGATGGTCAACCCGCCGATGGTGGCCGATCCTGCGCTCAAGAACGAGCCGGCCTCGCTGATCCCCGGCGGCGTGACCTATGCGACATACGGGCCCGAGGGCAAGCCGCGCTTCACGCCGGTCTATGACACCAAGCCCGACCTGAGCGGCCTGGTGCAGGACATTGAGGCCACGCAGCAGCGCATCCAGTCGGCGTTCTTCTACGACCTGTTCCTGATGATCAGCCAGCTCGACACGGTGCGCACGGCCACCGAGATCGACGCGCGCAAGGAAGAAAAGCTGATCCAGCTGGGCCCGGTGCTCGAGCGCTTCGAGAACGAGGTGCTGGATCCGGCCATCACGCGCTGCTTCAACATCATGATGCGCGCCGGCATGCTGCCGCCAATCCCTGCGGCGTTGCGCGGCAAGCACGTGCAGCCCGAGTACATCTCGATCCTGGCGCAGGCGCAGCGCCAGGTCATGACGGCCGGCATCGAGCGCCTGGCGGCCTTCGCCGGCAACGCCGCGGCGGTCAACCCCGGCGTGCTCGACAACATCGACTTCGACGCCATGATCGACGAGTACGCCGACATGCTCGGCGTGCCGGCCAAGCTGATCGTGCCCTACGCCAAGGTGCTGCAGCTGCGCCAGCAGCGCGCGCAACAGCAGCAGCAGCAGCAGATGCTGCAGGAAACCCTGGCCAGCGTGCAGGGTGCGCAAACCCTCAGCCAGACCGATGTCGGCGGCGGCGTCAACGCGCTGCAGGCCATGCTCGGCAGCACCAAGGCGACATCGGTATGAGCGCGCCACGCATCGAAGTGCCGCACCTGATCCAGGCGCCGACCACGACCGAGGCGCGCTTCGTGACCATGGCGGCGAGTTCCGGCGGCTCGGGCGAGCGCTTCGGCATCGCCATTCGCGGCGCGCGTTTCGTGGTGCCGCTGCCGCGCGGCTACAGCGAGCACTCGCAGGTGTGCGACTTCTTCGGCGCGATCGTCGTCGTGCACGAGGGCCTGCCGGCGCTGCTGATCGACGGCGAGCGCGGGCGCGCGGTCGAGGTGGACTTCGCCCGCATCCAACGGGAAGCCCAGCAGGCTCGCCTGCTCGGGATGCACTGACAGGAGGCTGCCATGGCCAAAAAGTGGGTATCCGGTGCGATCAAGCACCCCGGCCGCGAGACGCGGCGCGCCCAGGAGCATGGGGTGAGCGTGCACACGCAGATGGAACGCGACTCGCACAGCAAGAACAAGAGCGTGCGCGCGGCCGCCGATCTCGGCCTGCGCATGGAGGGCTGGCACCACAAGGCCAAGTCCCTCTACCCGAGCTCGCGCGACTGACGATCATGCCCAGCAGCTTCGTCATCAAGCGCACCGACGACGGGCCGCCGGTGTTCTTCACGCTGAAGGTCGGCCAGGACTTCGCCGCCGGCGTGGGCGGCTGGAGCGCCGACCAGCGCAAGGCGCTGCGCTTCGCACGCACCAGCGACGTCCACGCCTTCGCCAACGCCTACCTGAAACCGCTCGCGCCCTGGTGCGAGCCCCACGCGATCGAGGACGACGCATGAGCAAGAAGCTGCCCAAGGTCGCCGTGTGCGTGCCGTCGTTCGACATGGTGCACAAGGGTTTCGCCATGTCGCTGGCGGCCATGTGCACCTACGACTGCGCGCGCCTGGCGCTGCTGGACCACCGCACGAGCCTGATCCACAAGGCGCGCAACGCGCTGGTGAACGAGGCCCTGAGCAAGGACTGCGACTACCTGCTGTTCCTGGACTCGGACCTGAAATTCCCGGCCTGGACGCTCGGGCGGCTGCTCAGCCACGGCAAGGACATCGTGGGCGCGGCCTACGTGCGCCGCTCGCCGCCGCACGAGCTGCTGGTCAAGCCGCTGCCTGGCGCCGGCCGGGAGGTGATCAGCAACGGGCTGCACGAGGTCGCGCTGGTGCCCACCGGCTGCCTGCTGGTGCGCGCCTCGGTGTTCCACGACCTGCAGCGCCCCTGGTTCGAGTCGCCGAGCGTGCGCTCGCCCGAGCAGCTGCCCGAGGCGCTGCGCGACTACGTGGCGCCCTACGCGCTGCCCGCCATCATCGGCGAGGACACGTGGTTCTGCGCCACCGCGCGCGCCGCCGGCTTCAAGGTGTGGCTCGACGTCGACCTGACGCGCGACATCGGCCACATCGGCGAGCACACCTTCACCGTTCAAACCCACGACACAGAGGAAGCGGCACGCGCCGCGCCGGCCAATGAGCGAAACGACGCCTGAAGCCACCGAGCAGGAAACCCCGGTCGACCTGGGCGACGAGCGCCATGTCAAGGCGCGCAACCAGCGCCTGGACGCTCGGCGCCGCGCGCTGGCCGAGACGCTGCGCAAGCTGATGCAGACCAAGGACGGCCGTGCCTGGGTGCACCACATGATCTACGAGCGCCTGTGCTACGACCGCAAGATTTTCACGGGCAACTCGGCAACCTTCGCCAACGCGGGGCTGCTCGAAGCTGCCCAGACCCTGGTGCGCGACCTCAAGGCCCTGTGCTTCGACCAATGGGCCCTGATGGAGCGCGAAGCTCTGGACTCCGAGGGGAAGTGACGTGCTGATGACATTTCGCAGGGGCCGCTGGTGGCGGCTGATGGACGAGCAGGGCGCCGATGGCGGCGCGGGTAGTGCGGCCGCTCCGGCAGCTGGTGCAGCCGGTGATGCTGCTGCCGCCGCCGGCGCAGGCGCTGCGACGGGCGACGGTGCTGCTGCTGGTGGCGCCGCCGAGCAGGGCGCGTCCGGCGCACCTGGCAACCTGGTTGCCGAGTCCGCGGCGCAGCCCGATGGCGGCGAGGCCGGCGAAGGCGCCGCCGCAGGCGACAAGCCCGCAGGCCAGGAAGGCAAGCCGGGCGACAAGCCGGCCGAGACCGCGCCCACCTACGAGGACTTCACGCTGCCCGAGGGCATCAAGCTCGAAGGCGAGGACCTGCAGGCGTTCAAGGACGCCGCAGCCGGCGCGAAGCTGACCCAGGAACAGGCTCAGTCGCTGGTCGACATGCACGCCAAGGCGCTGCAGACGGCCCAGCAGCAGCAGTACGACGCGTGGCACACGATGCAGCGCGACTGGCAGGCCCAAGTCAAGGCGGACCCGGATTTCGGGGGCGCCAAGTTCGATGCGGAGACGATGCCTGCGATCGCGAAGGCGATCCAGACCTTCGCACCGACACCCGAGGCCGAGAAGGCCTTGCGCCAGGCGTTCAGTTTCACCGGCGCCGGCAACCACCCCGAAGTCGTGCGCTTCATGGCACGCGTCGGAAAGTCGCTGATGGAAGGCGGTCACGTCGGGGGCGCACCAGCCCTCGGAGACGGTGGCAAATCCGCTGCGGCCAAGCTGTACCCGAACAACCCCTCGGGCTACTGAAACCCCACGTCTGAACTGGCGACAAGGCACACCCCTACACGGCCTACACCGCGACGACACGAACGACGGAGGACCTGCACACACGAACTGAAAAGGACCACCACCATGAAGCTGCTCACCAACCGCTTCTGGCAGGCCGCCATCCTCCTCCTGGCGCTCGGCCTGCTGTACACGCTGGGGCTGCTGCCCCATCCCCATGAAGCCCTCATGGGCGTCGGTTTCGCCGGCGCCACGGTTCTGGGCGGCAACGCCGTCACCTATGCCGACTGGGCCAAGCGCCTGGATCCCGATGGCAACGTCGCCACGATCATCGAGCTGCTGTCGCAGACCAACGAGATCATGGACGATATGCTGCTGGTGCAGTCCAACGGGCCGACCTCGCACAAGACCACGGTGCGCACCGGGCTGCCGCAAGGCACGTGGCGCCTGCTGAACTACGGCGTGCCCAACGGCAAGAGCACCACCGCGCAGGTGGTCGACACGATGGGCAACCTCGAGACGTACAGCGTCATCGACAAGGACATCGCCGACCTCAACGGCAACACCGCCGAGTTCCGCCTGAGCGAGGACATGCCGTTCCTGGAGGGCATGAACCAGCAGATGGCCGAGACGCTGTTCTACGGCAACACCTCGACCAACCCCGAGCGCTTCATGGGCCTGTCGCCGCGCTACAACTCGGTGAGCACGGCCACGGCGCAGACCGCCAACAACGTGATCGACGCCGGCGGTACGGGCTCGACCAACGCCTCGCTTTGGCTGGTGACCTGGGGCCCGAACAGCTGCCACGGCATCTTCCCGAAGGGCAAGATCGCCGGACTGCAGCACAAGGACATGGGCGAGTGGCCGGTGGCCGATGCCAACGGCAACACCTACCAGGCCTATCGCACCCACTTCAAGTGGGAACTGGGCCTGACGGTGCGCGACTGGCGCTACCTGGTGCGCGTGGCCAACATCGACGTCACCCTGCTGTCGGGCGGCAACGCGGCCAACCTGATCAACGCCATGATCCGCGCCGTGCACCGCGTGCCCACCACGCCGCGCCGGGTGTCGACCGAGCAGCGCACCGACGCGCCGAACGGCGGCCAGATGAGCATGGGCCGCATGGCCTTCTACGCCAACCGCACGCTGCGCACCTACCTGGACATCCAGGCGGTGAACAAGACCAACGTGCTGCTGCGCCTGGAGGAGTGGGACGGCATGCCCGTGACCACGTTCCGCGGCATCCCGATCCGCACCTGCGACCAGCTGCTGTCCACCGAGGCGCGTCTCGTCTGAGGCGCGCTGAGCCGGGCCCGCGTGGTCCGGCTCGCCACCACGCAACCCACCATCAGAGGGCACCATCATGATTCTCGACGCAGACCTCCTGCTGGACAGCGCCTCGGCCATCACGTCGAGCGCTGCTTCAGCCAACACCATCGACCTGTCGGAGCAGCGCGACATGGGCATCGGCGACGATCCCGCGCTCAAGCTGCTGTGCCTGGTCGACACCGCGTTCACCACCACCAACAGCGCCACGCTGCAGGTCCAGTTCCAGGGCTCGACCGACAACAGCACCTGGGACACCTACGCCGAGTCGCCGGCCTACGCCGCGGCGGCTCTGGTCGCCGGCGCCCGGCTGTTCGACATCGACGTGCCGCGTCCGGCCGCCGGCAAGAGCATGCCGCGTTACCTGCGCCTGGACTACGTGGTGGGCACCGGCGTGTTCTCCACCGGCTCCGTGACCTCGGCCATCGTGCTGGGCCGCGACGACGAGCCGGCGGGCGGCGCGTATCCCTCGGGCTTCTCGGTCAACAACTGACCGCGACCGTCTCGACGGCCTGGGGCGCGCCGTCTCGCGCCCCGCACCTGCTCTCACAGCCACACGCATAGGAGCTCACCACCATGGCAGCCACCCAGCAGCGCGAGGCGTCGGCCGAAGTGCCGCGCTACCGCATCACCGAGAAGTGCTACCTGAACGACCGGATCTACGACCCGGAGGCGCAGCCCTTCGACCCCAACGCCGAGGTCGAGCCCGGCGAGGAGCCGCCGCGCAAGCCGCTGATCATCTCCTTCCGCGGCGTTCCGGCCCACTACATGGAGCCGGTCAACGAGGCCGCGCGCGAGAAGTGCAAGCGCCACGGCGACCGCATGGAATACGCCGGCAGCGCCATCGACAGCCTGACCGTGGTCGGCTCGCCGGCCCAGCCGGTCGCGGCCTGATCCATCCCCACGCGGAGACCTGAACCATGGGCCTGAGCGCACTCGTCGCCGAATCTGCCGGCTACCAGCAGATCAACGCCAGCGGCAACGTCTGCGCTGGCCCTGCCGCTCTGAGCGGCATCTTCGTCTCGTCGGCGACCTCGGGCCAGATCGCGGTCTACGACGACGCCGGCGCCGGCACCAGCAAGGAAATGGTCGCGCCGTTCGCCGTCACGGGCGGCCAGTTCTACCGGCTGCCGTTTCGCGCGCTCAAGGGCCTGAACATCGCCGTGAGCGGCACCGTGCAGGCCACCGTCGGGTTCTCGCCCGAAACCACGCGCTGAGGAAGGACGAAACCATGGCTGCCAAGGAAGCAAAGCTGGTGTCGATGGAGCGCACCGCGAAGGAGAAAACGGCCGCGCAGAAGCGCATGGATGCCGCGATCAGCGACAGCGGCCCGGACTATCCCTACGGGCTGACCATCAACCTGGGCAAGGACGAGCTCAAGAAGCTGGGCATCGACGATCTGCCGGCGGTGGGCGACGAGTTCCACATCATGGCCGTGGCCAAGGTCACGCGCGTGCACCAGTCCGCGAGCGAGCAGGGCGACGACTCGCGCGGCGTGGAACTGCAGATCACCGACATGAGCACCATGCACGAGGGCGAGGAAAACGAGGGCGACGAAGGACCCGAGGCCGAAGGCAGTGAAACGCGCTTCGGACGCGCCGCCAAGCGGCTCTACGCCAAGAAGGGCTAAGGCATGTCCTCGCAGGTCCAGCTCTGCAACCTGGCGCTCGACGCCGCGCATGCGCGCAGCTCGATCTCCTCGATCGGGGAAAGCTCGGCCGAGGGCCAGGCCTGCGCGCGCCACTACGAGCCGGCGCTCGAAGCCGTGCTGCGCAGCGCGCACTGGAACTTCGCGCGCAAGCAGGTCACGCTCTCGCTGCTGAAGGACGCCACCAAGACGCCGCCCGACAGCGTGCCGCAGCCCTGGTCCTACGAGTACGCCTACCCGTCCGACTGCCTGCGCGCGCGCCGCGTGCTGCCGCAGATGAGTGGCGTGGGCGGTGCGGCCTACCCGGGCTGGCAAGGGCCGCAGCAGCAGATGCCGGCCGTCTCGTTCATCATCGGCCAGGACGACGACGGCTCGGGCAACGCCATCCCGGTGGTGCTGACCAACGAGCCCCAGGCGCAGCTGGTCTACACGGTGCGCATCACCAACCCGCAGCTGTTCGACGCCGAGTTCGAGCAGGCTTTCATCTTCTACCTGGGCTCGCGCCTGTGCGGGCCGCTGACGGGCGACAAGGAACTTGCGCTCAACCTGTTCCAGCAGGCGCAGGCGCTGACCACCAAGGCCGCGGCCGACAACGGCGACGAGGGCCTGACGGTGATCGACCAGGTGCCCGACTGGATCCGCGTGCGCGGCTTCCTGCCGGACTACGTGTTCCCGCCCGGCTCGGGTTGGTACATGGACCCGCTGCCGCTGTCCATGGCGATCTGAGGCATGGGCCAGCCGATCATCCAGCCATCCTTCGCAGCCGGGGAGCTCAGCCCCCAGCTGTGGGCGCGTGTCGACCTCGCGAAGTTTCGCGAGGGCGCTGCGCTGATGAAAAACTTCTTCGTCGACTTCCGCGGCGGCGCGAGCAACCGGCCCGGCACGTCCTACTGCCTGCAGTGCCTGGACTCGACGCTGCCCAGCCGACTTATCCCGTTCACCTTCTCGACGATCCAGACCTACGCGCTGTGCTTCGGCGCGGGCCCGACGATCAGCGGCAGCGTGAGCGGCGCGGCCAACAACGGCAGCGGTGCCGTGCGCCTGACGCTCTCCAGCACCAGCGGCCTGATGAACGGCAACCGCATGACGGTGGCCGGTGTGGGCGGCACGACCGAGGCGAACGGCATGTGGCCCATCGCGGTGGTCGACGGCACTCACGTCGACCTGGTGGGCAGCAGCTTCGTGAACGCCTACAGCTCGGGCGGCACGTTCAGCGCCAACACCGGGCGCATGCGCGTGTTCACCGGCGGCGCGCCGGTGCTCAACGGCGGCGTGGCAATTACCGGCGTCACCCAGGCCAAGCCCGGCGTGGTGACCTACTCCGGCGCTGATCCGAGCCTGGGCGACTGGGTGTACCTGTCGGGCATCGGGGGCATGACGCAGCTCAACGGGCGCTTCGCGGTGGTGACCGGGCTGAACACCAGCGCCAAGACCTTCCAGCTCTACGACCTGTTCGGCGCGGCCATCGACACGACGGCGGATGGCGCCTACACGTCCGGCGGCGCGTTCGCCTCGGTTTACACCCTGGCGGTGCCCTACGACCCCAACGACCTGGAGATCCTGAAGTTCACGCAGTCGGCCGACGTGATGACCTTCACGCACCAGCTCTACCAGCAGGCCGAGCTCACGCGCACCGCCGACAACGCCTGGACCTACACGCCGCTGACCTACCAGCCGAGCATGCCGGCGCCGACGTCGCTGAGCGCCAGCGCCTCGACCTCGGGGAGCACGGTCTACCGGTATGGGGTCACCGCGGTGGGCCCCAACGGCGTGACCGAAAGCCGCATGTCCAATTCGGCCGCCGTCTCGGGCGCCACGATGTCCACCACGGCCGGCGCGCACAACACGCTGGCGTGGACCGGCGCGGCCGGCGACATCTCCTACAACGTCTATCGCCAGGCCGAGGTCGACGGCGGTGCGCCCGATGCGGGCTCGCTCTACGGCTTCGTGGGCAGCACCACCGATACCGGATTCGTCGACTCGAACATCGCACCCGACTTCACGCGCACGCCGCCGCTGGCCAACAACCCGTTTTCCGGCACGGACTGGCCCGGCTGCACGACCTACTTCCAGGGGCGCCAGGCGTTTGCCGGTACCGAGAACGAGCCCGACCGCCTGGTGATGTCGCGCTCGGGCGACTTCACGAACATGGACTACTCGAGCCCCAGCCGGGCCGACGACTCCATCGACGTGACGCTGGAGGCGCAGCAGGTCAACGCGATCAAGCACCTGGTGCCGCTGACCACGCTGCTGGCCTACACGAGCTCGGGGATCTGGCGCATCGACACGGGCGACACCACCCAGCCGATGACGCCCTCAAACATCATGGCACGCCCGCAGAGCTACGACGGCTGCTCGGACGTGCCGCCCATCGTCATCGACTACGAGGTGCTGTTCGTGCAGAACCTGCAGTCGACGGTGCGCGCGACCAAGTTCGACTTCCTGCTCAACACCTTCCGGGCCGACAACGAGCTCACGCTGCTGGCCAACCACCTGGTGTTCGGCCACCAGATCGTCGAGTGGGCCTGGGCGCAGCAACCCTTCCGCATCCTCTGGTGCGTGCGCGAGGACGGCGTGCTGCTGTCGCTGACCTACCTGCCGCAGCAGGATCTGGTCGCCTGGTGCCGACACGAGACGGACGGCCTCGTGAAGTCGATCTGCTCGGTGGTCGAGGGCTCCGAGCACGCGGTGTACCTGGTGGTGCAGCGCCTGGTCAACGGCCAGTACGTGAACTTCGTCGAGCGCATGGCCTCGCGGGTGTTCGGGGATGTCACCCAGGCATGGTTTGTCGACGCCGGGCTTTCCTACCCGCAGGGCTATCCCCAGGCGACGGTGGTGCCCTCGGCGCTCACCGGCAACTCGACGCTGGCCGCGGCCGCCAACGTGGTCGCCGGCGGCTCGGGCTACAGCTCGCAGACCACCGCGACCGTGGTCGACCTGGGCGCGAGCACCCCGCAAGAAGGCGGCAGCGGCTCAACAGTCACCCTGACGATCTCCGGCGGCGTGATCACCGCCGCTGCGCTCACCCCGGGCCAGGACTGGATCCGACCGGCCATCGTGGTGAACGACCCGACCGGCGCGGGCTCCGGCGCAGTGCTCACGCCGATCGTGCAGGAGCTGGTCACGCTCAACGCAAGCGCCGGGGTGTTCAGCGCCGGCACCGACATCGGCAAGGTGGTGCGCCTCAACGGCGGCGTGGGAGCCGTGGAGGCGGTGGCCAGCAGCACCCAGGCGACGATCAACGTCTCGCAGGCACTCACGAGCCTGTGGCCGGCTGCGGCGGGCAGCTGGACCATGACCACGCCGGTAACCACCGTCTCGGGGCTGCACCACCTGGAGGGCCGCACGGTGGCGATCCTCGCCGACGGCGGCGTGCAGCCGCAGCAGGTGGTGACCAACGGGCAGATCACCCTGGCGCACGCAGCCGACGCCATCATTGTGGGGTTGCCCTACGAGTGCGAGATCGACAGCCTGTACCTGGACGTGCCCGGCGAGCAGCCTACCGCGCAGGGCCGGCGCAAGAAGATCAGCGCGGTGACGCTGCGCGTGGTGGACACGCGGGGCCTGCAGGTCGGCCCACTCGGCCAGACGCTCTACGAGATCAAGGAACGCGGCCTCATCCCGATGGGGCAGCCAATCGGCCTGTACACGGGCGACGAGCGCATCAACCTGGACCCGAACTACAACCGCCCGGGCCAGATTGCCATGGTGCAGTCCAACCCGCTGCCGGCGACGATCCTCGGCTTCATGCCCGAGGTGGTGCTTGGGGACGACTGATGCTCACCTGCGAGCCCCTGCAACCCTGGCACGCCGAGTTCGTGGGCCAGCGCCTGCGCGCCGAGGACCGCGCCGAGGTGCAGCTCATGGGCATGCGCGGGCCCGAGGCCGCGCTCGACTCGCTGCGCCAGTCGGTGGCGGCTTCCACCATCCTGGTGCAGGGCACGCCGGCGGCGGTGCTGGGCCTGGGCGTTGTCGACGTGGTGGGCGGCATCGGCTGCCCGTGGCTGCTGACCACCGCCGAGGTGGAGCGCTGCCGCGTGGGATTCGCGCGCGCCATGCGCGAGCTGGTCGCGCAGGCCCTGGCGATCACGCCGCGACTGGAAAACCTGGTGGACGCCCGCTACGCCCGCGCAATCGCGCTGGCGCGCTGGATCGGCTTCACGGTGGATGCGCCCCGCGGCGGGTTTTGCCGATTCTGGATGGAGACCTGACCATGGGTACCGCAGCCCTCGTGCTCACCGCGATCGGCGCCGCCAGCAGCGCCTACGGGGCCTACCAGCAGGGGCAGGCCGAGTCACAGGCGGCCAGCTACCAGGCCCAGGTCGCGCGCAACAACCAGCTGGTGGCGCAACAGAACGCCCAGATGGCCTTGCAGACCGGCCAGCAGCAGGAGGCGGCCAAGCGCGAGCAGACCGCGCAGATGATCGGCCAGCAGCGGGCAATCATCGCCGGCTCCGGCATCGACCCGAACAGTGGGTCTTCGAAGCGCATCCAGGGCGACACCGCGGCGCTGGGTGCGCTCGATGCGTCGACGATCCGCAACAATGCCGAGCGCACCGCCTACGGCTACCAGACCCAAGGCATGGACTACAGCGCGCAGGCCGGGCTGCTGCAGTCGCAGTCGAGCAGCGCCGCCTCGGCCGGCGAGCTGTCCGCCTTCGGCTCGATCGTCGGCGGGGCTGCCTCCGTGGCGAACAAGTGGTACACGTACAAGAAGCAGTACGGGGGGAGCTATTGATGAACGCCGTGGGAAAACCGATTTCACGCCCGGAAAACCTAATTCGGTTTTCTCTGGACGGGTTGGTGCGACGATTTTGCCGGGGACTGAGGCGCATGGCGCGCTTCGCCCATGGACAGATGGAGTCGCTTCATGAATCCGAGTTCTGGTCACCCTTGGAAGTCACCACGCCTCTATACGGAACAGGAGGCCGCCGCCGTGCTCGGCGTATCGCCGGGGACGCTCAGCGTTTGGAGGTCGACGGGGCGCTACGCACTGCCGTTCGTCAAGGTCGGGAGTCGTGTGCGTTATCGCCCGGCGGACATCGACAAATGGGTGGCCGCCAGATCGTCGGAGGCCATGAAACCCGCCCCGTGATCAGCAAAAGCGTCGGGAGCTACTGATGCAGATCCCGACGCAGACCAGCCAGACCGTTTTCACCGATGTCCCGCTGCGCGGCCAGGACATCCAGGCCAACCCGGCCGAGTTCGGCGCGCTGCAGGGTGCTGCTGCCCAGCGCGTGGGCCAGCAACTCGGGCAGGCGGCCCAGGAAACCCAGCAGACGGCGCTCCTGGCCCAGCAGTTCGCCAACGAGAACGCCAGCACCCAGGCGCTCAACAGCTTCCAGTCCAACGCCGACGACTACATGAACGGCAATGCCGCCAAGGGCATTGTCGGCTTCACCACGCTCAACGGGCGCGACGCGCTCGACCAGGCGCAGAACTACCAAGGCCGCGTGATGCAGGCCTTCAACCAGGCGCGCGACTCGCTCAACCCCGCCGCGCAGCGCCAGTTCGACATGATGGGGCACTGGGCGCTGCGCTCGAC
>JAEHJW020003760.1_pt1 | contig 25236 bp, 34 predicted proteins | sample 9271431 | NCBI WGS metagenome assembly JAEHJW02 | reverse complement strand
TCACCGTAACTGTTGCCGTAGCCGTAGCCGTAGCCGTCGCCGTAGCCGTGGCCGTCGCCGTAGTCGTCGCCGTAGCCGAAGCCGTTGCCGTTGCCGTTGCCGTTGCCTTTACCGTTGCCATAACCGTAGCCGTTGCCGTTGCCGTAGCTGCTACCGAACTCGTATGGATGCCACACACGCACAACCCGCTGCGTGCTCAGTCTCGCGACGATGTCTGCTATGGTTTTCATATGTGGTCACCGTAGCTGTAGCCGTCACCGCAGCCGTCACCGTGAGTGACGTCGTCGTAGCGGTAGACGTAGCTGTAGCCGTCCCCGGAGCCGTAACCGTAGCCTTTGCCGTTGCTAGTGCCTTTGCCGTCGCCGTTGTCGTAACCGTAGCCGTAGCCGACACCGTGCCCGCGGCCAGGCTCGTGCCAACTTACATGCGCAGCGAAAAGGGGAGGTCCACTTATGTAGGTGGACCTCCCGCAGATGCTCGCGATAATATCAGCGAGCGTTCTCATCACCACCCCGTGGCAGGGATGATCTTAACGACACGGTTGTAAGGCACGATGGTCGTGCCTTCCTCGTCCGTGATTGTTTCCCCAGTTGGCCCTACACGGAGCTCGCCCAAACCCTGCGTCGTACCCCACTTGCGGAGATTGCGGCTGCGCGTAATCACAACCTCAGCCCCGAAGGGGCCTTCACAGATAGTCACGTCGCCCACATTCACGAACCCGTTGTCGATGACAACGATGCAAGTCCCGCGGACACTGACGTTCGGCTCTTTCCCATCACTCATGTCACTCTCCTATGTTAAAGCTTACCTTGCACGATAACGATGAGGGCGTTGATAAACGCAAAGCCCCACACCAGACCAACCTGCGCGTAATCACCTAACGCAGGCAACGAAACGGAGACGCCACAAACAACGCCCCCAACCAGTGCGGACGTAACCCACAGCACGCACGCGGACAGCGAGCTCACCGCACATAACAGGACGTAGTCACGCATCGGTCGTACCTCCACCACTCCCGACGATACGTTCCATCACACCCTCCCAGTCTCGACAAGGCGCTCGTAGTTGCGCTTGTTCAGCCGCATCTCGCGCTTGTCGCCCGCGTGGCAGCCACGCTCACGCTTCTCGCGTGCATACTGGCGGTTGCGATCATGTTTTTCTGTCATCTTCTGACGATATTCTTTGTCACGCATGTCGTTATCCTTTCCACAAAGATGTTATGATACAGCCCGTGAGATACGCTGGGATACGCACCCAACAAGCCCGTACTCAATCAGATCATCGAGGGTCGCAGCACTGACCTCGATGGTTACGCCAACCTCACACATGCGCCTTGCACGCATGAAAGCCGGACCGAGACTCCTTGTCGTCTGCTCGTACCAGTCGCCGTCGATGTGCGCCATGATGCGGTTGCCCCACGCAGTTAAGACGTAACAGCGTGACCCGTCCTCGCGCACGATCCACTCGCCACAGAGAGTCGCCCAGGATCGCGTACCGCGATTACCGCCCCACACCTTGAACGCCTCACATCTTCGCACGTAGTGAGGAACATGCACCCGCTGTATGATGTCACTCATTCAACCCTCCTGTTATGCAGCGACGGCTTGACGAACAACCTGCGCCACATGGCCCGCAAGTCCATACTCGACAATCGACCTGATCACCTCCTCCGACACATCTTGCACTTCGCAGTGCGGAGCGCAGGCGCGCTGGTGGCGCCCCGTGGAGTGGCTATATTTACGGCGGTTGGCAAACCACCGGCCCTCTGTGTAGACATAGATAGGCGTGGCGTAGCTGTACACCACATAAACATCGCAACCATCACACGTGCGCTCGTGCTCGCCTCGTAAGTTGCGCTCACGAAACAGCCGACCGCCAGCCTGGAACGGCTCGCACCGGCGCGCGTAGTTCCCGCCTTCACGAATTGATATAGTCATCGTCTTGACCTTTCACATCATGATGCGCCGCGTGGTTTTTCAAGAGCTCGAACATCAGTGCGCGACGCAAAGTCACTGTTGTCCGAGTTTTACGGATGGCGACGGTGTTAGGCAGTTTCTTGCCATAACACGTTGCCACGTTAGCTAGATCCGCGATCTTGACAGTTACCTCATCGCCTCTCGTGCGATGGAACGCGTGCCAGAGCGCGTCGTGTGCCTCATCTGTGCAGGCCATTTAACGCTCCGTTAAAAGGGATGGCAGGTAGTCAAGGAACAGGTCGCGCGTATTCCTGCAACGGATGAGAGGAATGTAGTGACGCCCCTGTTCCATCATTTTCGCCTGGCGCAGACGCTCCAGATCCGCGCGGGCTTTCTCCCAGTCAATAGACTCCTCAAACACCAGGCGCGCGTTGTCGGCCATGTATTCGGCAATATCGTGCCGAACACCCACGACCTGCCACGCAGCGAGCAACACTGCGCCTGCCCACTGTGGCGACCATTTGTCGGCGCCGACCTCCCACAACTCAGCCGCAGACGCGTCGAAGTCGTCCTCCATGATCTGCTGTATCTGCTTGGCACCTGCCACGCGGACCGTGGTGGCAGCTGTGCGCACTGCGTCCTTGTCTACCTCCAGCACAACGAGGTCGGTGTTGCGCTGATATTCCACAAAGTCAGCTTCGAGCTCGATGCGCACGTCGTGGTCGATGCAGTATGCCAGCTGCTCGGCGTAATCCTTCGCGAACGCTGCACGTGGGGTGCCTGCGCCGTAACAGCCCCATAGTATGTCGATCCACTTATCGGGGTCTATCCTGAGTTCCTCCGGCCAGAGCTCCTTCTCCGCCTGCTCGAACGCTGCATACTCGCACTCCATCTCACTGTCGATCGCCTGGTCCCCCAACGCATACTCATACTTGAGCGCGACTAACATGCGATTGTCTGTGTCACTCATGACACGTCTGCCTCTCGTTATGGCGATTTAACGCCGCGTTAAATAACCTCGGCTTCCGCGCCCTCGTTGAACACGTCGCGATACTCCTCAGCCCACCAGCCACTGACGCCCACCAGCTCGGCGCAAGCCTTACGCTGTGTGGTGATCTGACGGCGCAACCCGACAAGCTGGCTACGCAAGGCCGCGCAGATGGCTGGCGAGAACTGCTTGCCTGCGGCTTTAATCTCGGCGATGAGGGATCTGGCAGTCGCGCGTGCCTCAGCTATCTCATCCTGCAACACGCGCCACTCGCGCCCGCGCGTCCACGCCTCACTATGATCGCGAGCTTCTTCTGCGTAATGTTCGGCCAGAGCGTCTGCCGCACGCGCCGCATCTGCCATGTCGTTATATATCCTCATCTCGACATGCAGCCCCTCACTCTCGCTATCCTCGTAAGCTGCCAACGCGCGCACTACTCCCTTGTGCGCGGGCAACTGGATAACAACACCCCGGTACTTCTCGCTATTATCTTCAAACCGGCAGAACCATCCCGTATGTTGGATACGCACACCCTCCACTGCGTCTGCGTATGTGTGCCGCAAGCCGGTCGCGCAACCTGTTGTCCATCGCGCGCCGTTGCGCTCCTTGTACCACACGCGCCCGCAGTCCTCGCGCAAGCGCCGCATCTTGTCCAAACATCTACGGCGATCTCCGCGCCGTGCCAAGACATCCTTGACAGCTATCTCTATCTGGCTCATCTCACCACTCCCATACCTTGAAACCTTTGATGAAGGGGCCGTCACGGTCGAACCGTATCCAGTTACACCCTTGTTCCTTCGCAAATTCCGCGATGGGTGCGATGGCGGGCGCCCATTCCGCGAGGATATCCATATCGAGATAGACAAACCACCCGAACTCGTAGGACGTTCTCAGCAGGCGTGTGTCCCCGTTATCGAGATACACATCTGTTGGGACATGCGCTGTGCTCGCCACGAGCACCTTGTCAAATTCCAAAGACATCGTCACCGCTCCCTACAGAAATCACGGATATTCGACGGATCTATGCCCGACAACTCGCAGAACCTTCTCGCGATGGCGTGCGCCAGCTTGCGCGTGGTGGTGTCGGTTATCGCCTCACAACCTCCGCCCCAGTAGTGCCCGTAGACCGTGAACATCTCGGCTTTGTGCAGCGAGCACGTCCCGACGCACTCACTCTCGGGGTCGCTCGCACAACAGTTGATCTCGAACGCGTCATACAGGCCCCACTCGGGCTCCTGCATGTCTGTGCAGTTGTTGAACAGTGTTCTGCTCATCTCACTCACCTCTTGTTTTAACGGCGCGTTAAATCGCCGCCGACCGGGCAGAATTGCCACGATCAACAAGTAGCATACCATAAATTATGTAATTTGTCAACGCGTTATGATGTGATCTGCGCTACGGAGCCGCTCGCGTGCGCGTTATGTGTAGCGAGTGACGGGGGTGTTATGCGCCTCTCGCGCCGCAGCCGCATGGCGCCAGGCACACCAAGCCTGCGCCGCGCAAAGAGCAGCGTGGTATGATCGAACCCCGATGCTTGCGCGATCTCCCAGTCGCCGTAACCTTCGTTCATAAGGCGCAACCACACGGCCTCACGTGCCCGCACCGCCTTACGCCTGAGATCACCACCTACGATCACATGCGCTGGCACGCCATGAGCGTCAGCGACCTCGCGCGCATAAGCCAACCACTTCGCCGCCAGCGCCTCGCGCTTGGCCACTGTGCGAGCCTTCCTGCGGCGGTTACCTGCTTCCTGCTTCTCTCCCACACCCCGTGGCATATCAACCCTCCATGCTGCTCTTGCGCGCCCTGTGACGAATGCGTGGGCTCGCGCTGCCACGGGTACTAAACTCCGGTTTTGATCTATGCGCCAGCCAAAGATCAGCTGGTGAGCAGCTGGTGAGCAGCTGGTGAGCAGCCACGCCAATGCTCCACCAAGTGACGGGGTAGTGAGGCGCGTGATGGGGTTTTCGTCGTGGGTACAACGGAATTGGTGGCGCGAGAGGGGTAAAATCATAGAAAAAACGCGTTACCACAAGAATCGTATACGAAAAACGCGTTACCACGTGATTAGAGGCCAAAAACAGGTCATTTTGTGTTGTGGGTACAACGAACATGTCAGAAAATCAGGTCGAAATTAGGTGTGGTTTTTTTTCTTTCGCGGGTTTAGCGCGTGAGTTACGCGCCAGCATAAAAGGATTGCGGCGCAATGAGTTAGGATGAAAGGGGTGGGATGCGCTTGCATCCTAATTTGCTAATTTGCAGTTTTCCGGGAAAGGATAGTCAGTTCCATGCGAGGGGTGGGAGGGTGTTTTCAGTGCCAACCAAATCAAATTCGCTAAAGACGTATACGTTCTTTTTTTTATGTTATTTCATATTAGATTACTATAATAAATATATACAAATACAATAACACCTTGGAAACTAACGCATTTTCGGCCCCAAAACTGTTGTCCGTAATTGGTGCAGGTATCCTGCAAACCTGGCATTTTCTGCAAATTACAATGAAATCAATAACTTACAGCCGACCTCGGTCGAATACCAAATAAGTTACGCGAATGTGTTACGCGGGCTGGCGCCCATCGTGGCGCCCATCGTGGCGCCCATCGTGGTGTGAGCCAGCTGGCGCCTTCGCGCCTACCAAGGTCTGAGCCTTCCCCGTTCTGCGCCTTCCAAGGTTTGCATTGGTGGCAGCATGTTAGGGGTTTGAGGGTTTTAACGCGGCGTTAAAGCACATAACAAACGAAAAAAAGCGCTAAAACATATTGCAAAACTACATAACAAAGCGCACACTCCTCTTGCGTTGGCGGCCATCGGGGCTCGCCGCGCATACCCAAGGTGAAAAGACATGGCCACGAAAGCTACGAAAGCTACGAAAGCTACTGAAGCACGCGTTCTCAAAGATCTTCGCAACACGAATGCACGCGTTGCGGATCTTGACCCCAAGAAAGTCTCGCAGACATGCAGAACGATCGTTGGCGCTATCGTCGCGGGTACAGCGAGGACAAGCGATTTGAGCGCCAAGAAAAGCGCGCTTGCCGAAAGTATCGAAAAGGCGCGCAAAGACTTGCACGCGGCGGATCAAGCGCTTGGTGCGGCACGCGTGACGGTGATGGACAAGATCGTTAACGCACTGACCGGTGTAAAGCCTGTTAGCGAGGAAGTCTTTGATCGTGACTGGCGCGCGCCGCTTCGTGAGATGCTGCTGGCCAGTAAGCGCTATACTGACGGTTCTGTGAGCGCCATGATAACAAAGCTTAAGACTGCTATCGTCGCACTCACGGCAGGTACCAGGCGACTCAAAGGCGAGGAGCTTAATGCGTATGTCACGCGTGCCACGTCTGCCCGCAACGACGCTAAACCTGCTGGCACAAAGACACGTGGCAGAGCAAAAGGTGCGCGTTCGGGCAAGGTGCGCGTCGCGGGTACAGATAAAGGCCGCGACATGTCACCCATGGATTACGCGCTGGCGCTCACGAAAAGCGAGGCACGTGCCAAGGTACTTATCGTGATCCTGAAAGAACACGCCAGCGCGTTCGATGCATGGGCCGCGGACGTGCTTAGTAAGTAGCCCGAACTACATAACAGCCTGTCGGGGCGCTACGGTCTGATCCGTAGCGCCCTTTTTTTGTCTTGCGCGCTGCAATGCACTGCACGGTTGAAACTACATAACACGACAATGAGGCGACGTGACGTGACGTGCTGAATGATCCAACGCATTGAACGGTTGAAACTACATAACGCAGTGCTGCGTTAGACGATTGAAACTGCATAACGCAGTGCTGCGATGAAGTGATTTGACGCGTGTAAGGCAATTCCCAAAACGTTGTTACGCAATTTTTTTCTGCGAGTGACACAGGGGATGGGAACACGGTTTTTTCGCGCGCATCCTATTACCCCACAGCCATATCGCAAACCCCCCACACCCCAAAAAACGTTGCCTCCCTAACACTTTTTACTGCGCACAAAAAAACCCCGGCACATCGCGACCGGGGAAGTTGGGGGGAGTGAAGTCAGGAGGACAGCATAACATTGACGAAAAGGCAATAACGAGCTACGGTCCTGGAGACAACCCATACGTGCGACCATGACCGCGCAAGCGCTTACCAGCAACGACCTTGAGCAGCTGAGCCTTCAGGATCTCCTGGATGCGCACACCTACAAGGATGCGGACATCCGGCTGAAGCTCAAGGCGATCTTCAGCGACGTCGTGGATTTCTACCGCAACGCAATCCTAGACCCCGACGTGGCTGTCGCCAACAAGCTGCAGGCCATGCGCGACATGGCGAAGATCGCTGGCATTGAACAGCAGCCGAACCTGCCGGTGGCCCCCGCTGGCGCTCACCAGATCATTTTCAATCTCGGGATCGGCGCCTCACCCGGCGCAGTGCTCGACATCCCTGTCATTGGACACACGCCTGTCCTCCAGGCACGCCCTGTGTCATTGGACATCTCGTCCGAGCCGGACATGTTTTCAGAGATACCCGGCACGCCGCCCCGCGTCAGTTTCCCGCCTAGCGCAGATCTGACGGAGCTTATCGAGGAGGGCGTTCCATGCATTCAGCTCTGAGACGCAAGGTGCTTTTGCGCGCCGTTCTCGGCCTTATGGTAGGGACGGTTTTGTCCGGCTGCGCGACATCGACCTATAGCGAGTACACCCCGGTTATCTACAACCAGGCGAGATATATGCAGGACGTGAAGTTCTGCACCGATGTTACCAACGCGATGCGGCCATCCCTTAGCGTTCCTGCCATTGGAGCACAGGCTGCTGGCGCGGCTGTCTCCAATGCTGTGGCAGCTGCGATCTCGCCCATCGCCATTGCGTTGGCAGCTGCTGCGGCCGGAGTCCGGGAGGCCTTAAGCGAGATGGGTGTCATGAGCAGCGTTCCGCAGCAGCACTTCACCAACTGCCTCACACGCAAAACAGACCGCGACCGCAGCGCGTTCGTCGCGGGGTAGGAGATCGCCATGTATCACATAGACATGCACGGGCTTTACACCACGCTCAATACCACGCTCATTGGTGTGACCACGGTTGTTATTGGATTTGTTGGGCGCTGGCTCGTGGCATTCCTCAAAAGCCATGTGGCGTTCCTGACCACACAGACGGATCGGGAACTGCAGCGCGCGGTGGAGTCGCTCCTGACGGACGGCATCAGCGCTGCCATGCACAAGCTGATCACCTACGAGGGCGCGCACGATACCATCAGCGTGACATCGTGGATCGAGAAGATGGCGATGAGCTACGCCATTGCACACAATGCAAACCTGCTTCACCGGGTCGGGTTCGACCCCGAGCAGATCCAGCTCAAGCTCGCCGCGCTCATGCCTACTCCTCAGATGATCGAGGGGACGACTGGCGTGAAGATCATCGACAAGCCCGTGACAGTGAGCGAGCTCCCACCCGTCAAGTAGTCGTGACGCTGACCACGACTGTCCTACTAACCCGTCAGCACAGGAGACGAGACTATGTCAAACCTAAGTGGTATCGGGGCCGCGTTCATGGCGTGGGCCGATAAAGCCGAGAATGAGATCGTTGCGGTGGCGGAAGCCATCGTGCCGCCTGTCGTCAACGTGCTCGAAGTCGGGCTTGCCGACCTCGCGGACATCGCTGGCACCGCCATGATGGCGCAGGTCGGCAAGGTCATGAGCGGCACCGAGAAGTTCGGGACCGCCGTCACTGACGTCATCCAGACGGTCGAGGCGCAGGGTAAGGTCGTCGCGCTGCAAACCGCGCAGAGTGCTGTCCAGCAGGCGTACCTCGCCGCGCAGGCGAAAGCCAGACAAATCCTGGCCGCGCACGATGCCAACGCGGCGCCGACGGTTGCTCCGGTGACGAGCCCGGCACACCCCTGAGCTGACACGATGGCGCTTGTCTACACCCCACCATCGTCGCTTAAAGGCTTCCTGACATCGGAGGCCTTTTTGTCGTTCGTGGTGGGGCCCGTAGGCTCGACCAAGACCACCGCGGGCATCATGCGGATCGCGTATCTGGCGCAGAAGATGGCGGCATGCAGGGATGGTCTACGCCGATCGCGTTGCGTATGGGTGCGCAATACACGCGAGCAGCTCCGCGACACGTCGATACCGGACTTTCTCAAGTGGTATCCAGACGGTCTCGCGGGGGTGTATCTCAAGACCGACTACAAGTTTATCCTCAAGTTCAACGACGTCGAGTGCGAGGTGCTGTTCCGCGGCCTCGACGAGGCCAACGACGTGCGCCGCGTGCTGTCGCTGCAGGCATCCTTCGCCGTCCTCGATGAGTTTCGCGAGATCCACAAGGACGTGTTCGAGGCGCTCCAGGGGCGGCTCGGGCGCTACCCGGACAGCATGATGGTGCCGCACAGACCCGAGTGGGGCGTCGATGAAAAGGGCAACCCGGTGGGAGGGTGCGTTACGGAGGACGGTAAGTCCAACAAGCACATGTGGGGGATGACTAACCCGCCAGACCTTGAGACTTACTGGGAGAATTTCCTGAGCAACCCGCCGCGGACAGCCGAGGTGTTCTTCCAGCCAGGAGCCCTGTCGCCCGAAGCGGACTGGGTGAAGTTCCTGCCGAGTAACTACTACGAGGATCTCGCGGAGGGTAAGTCGCAGGACTGGGTTGACGTATATATCAACAACAAGTTCGGCAAATCCCTGTCCGGCAAGCCGGTGTTTGCCTCGTTCAATCACGACTTCCACCTGTCCAAAGGCCCGCTCAGGGTGTTCAGGGCGAGCTCACGCCCGCTCATTGTCGGGATGGACTTCGGCCTCAACCCGTCGGCGACGATCAACCAGCTCGATCCGCAGGGCAGGTTACTGACGTTCTCGTCCCTGACATCGGATGGCATGGGTATACTGAGGTTCATACGGACGCTTCTGAGGCCACATCTTGCGGAGAAGTTCGCAGGGCTGCCTGTGCTTGTCGTGGGCGATCCTGCAGGCTCACAGCGGGCGCAGACAGACGAGCGCTCCGTGTTCGACATCCTCAAGTCCGAGGGCTTCCACGTGACGCCTGCCCGGACGAACAACATCGTGGCGCGTATCAACGCGGTCGAGACGTGGCTCAACCGGCAGGTAGATGGCGGTCCGGCCCATATCATCGACGCCGAGGGCGCGCCGCATCTCGTGGCTGCCATGCGGGGGGCCTACCGCTACAAGGTACGCAAGAACGGCGAGACAGAGCCCGCCCCCGACAAGAACGGGCCGAGCCACGTGGCGGATGCACACCAGTATGCGTGCCTGTATGCGGAAGGACCGACACCAGGCGCGGTAGCAAGCCGGACAGCTCGGGCGATCGTCGTCGCGAGCGCTGGCGGATGGACCTGAGGAGATCCAGTGATGGCTAAAGACCCGATCAAGCAGATGACCAAGAACGCCCACGGGCAGTTTTCGGCCAAGGCCAAGAAGGCCGGGATGAGCACTAAGGCCTATGCCAACAAGGAGCAACACGCCAAAGGCAAGCTCGGGGAGCAGGCACGGGACGCCAAAACCCTGATCGCGCTAGGTAAAAAGCGGCGTAAGAAATGACCAGTTGATCTGGCCAACGTGTTATTCTATTGTCAGGCCGGTTATGTAGTGGCGGGAAGCAGATGCAGGCAATTCCTACCGGCCCGTCTACCTCGGCATTGCCGGGCCAACCAGCGCAGCCAAACGTAGTTCAGCTCGGTGCCATTCGCGCCGCGCCCCTTCACGTCGTCATGGCGGAGGAGCGCGCCGAGGCGCAGGAGGTACGCAACGAGCCTATCATCAGCGGGCTCGTACAGTACCTGCAGAGTTGCTGGCAGCAGGCATGGATGGCCAAGCTGATGAAGGTGGACGAGCGTCTGCTGCGCAACCTGCGTGCGCGTCGTGGCGTCTACGATCCTGAGAAGCTGTCGCAGGTCCAGGCCCAGGGTGGCTCGGATGTCTATGCCGGTCTGACCGCGGTGAAGTGCCGTGCGGCTGCAAGCTGGGTCCGGGACATCATCATGGGTACCGGTACCGATCGCCCATGGACCATACGGCCAACATCTTCGCCAGATATTTCACCTGAGATGGTCGAGAACATTGTTCAGACCGTCTCGGATCAGATCAAGCAGTCCGCTCTCAGCGGACAGCCCATGAACGGCCAGCAGGTTCACGGGGTGATGGCGCAGTTCCGGGACCAGATGCGTCAGCAGATTATGGATATGGCACGGCACGCAGCCGAGCGCATGGCCGAGAAGATGGAAGCGCAGCTCATCGAGGGAGGCTTCATGCAGGCTCTCGACGAGTTCATCGAGGACATGATGGTGTTCCCGGCTGCCGTCATCAAAGGGCCCATCGTGCGCAAGAAGTCCACGCTGCAGTGGGCCCGTATGGGCACCCAGTATCAGCCCGTCGTGCAGGACAAGTTGGTGCTCGAATGGGAACGCGTCGATCCGTTTAACATCTTCCCGTCTCCGGCTGCTACCGGTATCGACGACGGATACCTGTTCGAGCGCCATCATCTAAGCCGCGAAGATCTTAACCAGATGATCGGTGTCGATGGCTATAACGACGCTTCGATCCGTGCGGTGCTGGATGAGTACGGTCGTGGCGGCCTGCGGCAGTGGCTCATCAATGACATGGCCCAGGCTGAGGCGGAAGGTAAGTCAACTACTGCCGTCACGACCAACAGCGAAGGGCATATCGACGCACTGCAGTTTTGGGGATCTGTGCAAGGCAAGTGGCTCATCGAATGGGGCATGTCGGAAAAGGACATCCCTGATCCGACTGTAGAGTACCATGTCGAGATCTGGCGCATTGGTGACTATGTCATCAAGGCCGCGCTCAACTATGACCCGCTGCACAGGAAGCCTTACTACAAGGCGTCCTACGAGCACATTCCAGGTGCGTGGTGGGGCAACTCAGTGGCCGACATTGTGCGCGATATTCAGGTTGTCGTGAATGCCGCAACCCGTGCACTCGTCAACAACATGAGCATGGCTTCGGGCCCACAAGTGGGTGTGAATGTCAGCCGGATGCCCCAGGGCGAGGAGATCTCCACCCTGTCGCCGTGGAAGATCTGGCAGTTCACGGATGACCCGATTGGCGGGGGAGGCGGTGCGCCCGTCACGTTCTTCCAGCCGGAGAGTTTTGTGAACGACCTGGCCGGGATCATCGACAAATTCTCGGACATGGCCGATAACTACTCGGGCATCCCGAAGTATATGGCAGGCGAGACACCTGGCACTGTTGGGCGCACCGCATCTGGTATGTCCATGCTGATGAACAACGCCGGGAAAGCCATCAAGCAGGTCATCTCCAACATCGACATGCATATGTGGACGCCAATGCTCACGCGGCTCTACGACCACAACATGCGCTATTCCGACGACTCCGAGCTCAAGGGCGATGTTCAGATCAGCGCTCGTGGGTCCTCCGGCCTTGTTGCCAAGGACGCCACACAGCTGCGGCGCAACGAGTTCCTGCAGGCCACGGCCAACCCTATCGACATGCAGATCGTGGGCGTCCAGGGCCGCGCTGCCATCCTGCGCGAGGTCGCCAAAGGCCTCGACATGGATACCGACAAGATCGTCCCGACAGGGCAGCAGCTGGCGCAGAAGCTTGAAATCGAGCAGCAGATGCAGCAGTCACAACAGGGGGGCCCACAGGGCGGACCACAGGGCGGGCCACAGGGCGCACCACCGGGAGCACAGCCACCGGCTCCGGCTACACCTCCCACGCTGGCAGACGGCCATCCTGTGACGAACAACTTTCCACCCGCGGAAAAGCTACCAGCGCGTGCCGCGTGATGCCCACTTGACAGTAGTTATGTAGTATGTGCAATGTTATGACATGCTTCACCGGGTCACCGAGCAGGCACTTCGAGCCTTACATCAGTTAAGTCGAAACCCGCTCTGGTCCGAAGTGGACAAAATGTTTGAGGCGGAGCTTGCCGAAGTAAACCGCAAGCTGGCTGACGCGGCGGACTTGATCGTCGTGGGGCAGCTGCAGGGACGGGCAAAGTTCCTCTACGAGTTCAGGGACCTCCTGCGCGATGCAGAAAAGGCGTCCCTGCTATCCCGAGGGTCGAAAGGCCCATAACCAGCAGACCGAACCAGCGCGAGGCTGGTTGGCGGAGCGAGAACCAAAAATGGCACTTCCGAAACAGGTGCAGCAACAGGCTGATGCGGTTGCTCAGTTCGACAAGCAGATCACTGAAATGAGTGTTCCTGCAGACTCGACGGACCCCACAGCCCCGGCACCGAGTACGGAGGTTCCGAGTGAACCGGCTCCAGCGCCTAGCGCGCCTCAACCGGCCCCAGCACCCACTCCGCAGGCAGCGCCTGAGCCGTGGGAGCAGCGGTACAGAAGCCTGCAGGGGATGTTCAATGCAACAGTCCCTGCGCTTGAAGCGCAAGTCAAAGAGCTGAAGGAACAGCTCACGGCTCGCGAGAGGGCCTCTGAACCGGCTACACCTGCTGAGCCTGAGCCACGCGAGCCGAAGGTCACTGGCAAGGACGTCGAAGCATTCGGCGGCGATCTGATTGACCTCATTAAGCGTGCGGCGAGCGACATGTTCGTCGAGAGCTATAAAGGGGTTCATGAGAGGTTCGGTCGTCTTGAGGACTCGGTGTCCAAGCTGCAAGCAGCGATTGGCGGTGTCAGTGAGAACCTGACCAAGGACCGGCGCGTGATCTACTTCCAGGAATTGGCTCGACTGGTTCCTGACTACGAAGTGGTGAATGTAGACCAGAGGTTCACCGCATGGCTTTCCGAAGTTGATCCGCTGAGCGGACAGCAGAGGCAGGCTTATCTGGAGGCCGCGTTTAATAACTTCGATGCGGCGCGTACAGCAGTCCTGTTTAATGCCTGGAAACAGTCGGTGGGTACTGCAAGTGCACCAACTGCCACCCCACAACCTCAAGCACCAACTGCTGCCGATGAGCTGAGGCGTCAAGTTGCGCCCACCTCGTCCCGAGCTTCAACGCCAGCGCCGTCTGGCAACGAACAAGGGGGCAGGTTCTTTACGACTCGCGAAGTCGATAAGTTCTACACCGATGTGGCTAAGGGACTTTATCGAAACAACGAGGCGGAGCGGGCGCGGATCGAAACTGAAATCGACCTCGCCGTCTCACAAGGACGTATTCGGCCATAGGCTGACGGACACCCGGCGAGGTCCTCACCAAGAGAGGACGTTACGCCATGACTATCGCTGTCCAAGCCCCGTTTAATACAGCTCCGGCCTATTCGGGTACGTTTATCCCGCAGATTTGGTCTGGTAAGCTGAACGTCAAGTTCTATGCCACCACTGTGTTCGGCGAGATCGCCAACACGAACTACGAGGGTGACATCAAGAACCTCGGCGATACCGTTATCATCAACAACATCCCGGATGTGATGATCAACACGTACACCGTTGGTCAGAACTTGTCATACCAGGTGCCTGCGCCGAACAAGGTCCAGCTCAACATCAGCGAAGCCAAGTATTTTGGCGTGAACGTCTCCGACGTACTGGAGTATCAGTCCCAGCCGAACCTGATGGACATGTTCACTTCCGACGCGGCCAAGCAGATGTCGATCGCCATCGACCGCGACATCCTGCTCAATGAGTACAACAACGGCGACCCGGCCAACAAAGGCGCAACTGCTGGCGCGATCTCCGCGAAGTACAACCTGGGGACCGACGCCGCTCCAGTGGTACTGGCCAGCAACAACGTGCTGAACCTCATCACCGGGTTGAGCTCCGTACTCGACGAGCAGAACGTGCCGGACAACGACCGTTTCCTGGTCATCACGCCTTACATGCGTCAGGTGTTGATGGCCTCACCGCTCGGTCAGGCATACGTCACTGGTGATAGCCAGTCCATCCTGCGTAACGGCAAGATCGGGACGATTGATCGCTTCACGATCTATGTCTCGAACCTGCTGCCGTCGGGTGCCGCTGGGTACGACTTCTTCGGCAACGTAGAGGCCGGTGCGGTGCAACGTACCGCGATCCTTGCGGGTTCTAAAACCGCGCTCACTTTCGCGTCGCAGATCGCGAAGGTCGAGGATCTCCCGAACCCCAACGACTTCGGTTCGCTGGTCCGCGGCCTCAATATCTATGGTCACCAGATGGTCAAGCCGACCGGCTGGGCCCTTGCACTGGTCCAATAACCAGTGCGATGTTAGAATAACGGTGGGGGTCTCGGCCTCCACCGTTTATTCACAGGAGCGGTCGTGACCATTCTGGCCTCCGACATCATCACGCGTGTCCGGGTGCAGCTCATCGACGAGGGGTCGGTGGTGCGCTGGACGGATGACGAGCTCCTCGACTGGATTACGGACGCCCAGCGAGCTATTACGGTCCTCTCGCCAAGCGCGGCCAGTACCACTGCGACTGTCCCGCTGGTGACTGGGACCAAGCAGTCGCTCCCGGCTGACGGCTACATGATGCTGAACGCCGTTCGTAACGTGGACAGCACCGGTACCATTGGTGGACGCGCCATTCGCTTGGCAACTCGCGACAGTCTGGATGCCAACAACCCCAACTGGCACACAGATCCCGCGTCGGGCGTAGCGTACAACTACGTTTACGACCCGAGTGAGCAGCTTACGTTCTATGTCTACCCCCCGAACAACGGCAGTGGCTATCTGCAGGTCGTGTATGCGCAGTTGCCTGTGCAGCTGACTGCCGACACAGATGAGCTTATTATCCAAGATGCGTTCCAGCCCGCGCTGTTTGACTATGTCATGATGCGTGCATGGCAGAAGGACACCGACTTTGCGGCTGGGATGCAGCGCGCACAAGCTCATATGCAGGCGTTCGCGATGCTCATGCAGCAGGCTGACCCGACACAGCTCCAGAACAGCCCTGACGACCAGCTGCTGCCCTTCAACCCACAGGTTAAGGGAGCTGCCAAGTGACAGTCACTTACGACCAATTCTTTCCCTATGTGCTGCCTTATGCCCCCGCCGTTCCTGAGATGGTAGCGACGACGGTCATCCAGTCGGCGTGCATGGAGTTCTGCCAGAAGTCGGAGTGGTGGATCTACGACGCACCTGCTTTTGACAGTGTAGCAGGGCAGTGGGCCTACAACCCGGCACCTCCGGCTAACACACAGGTCGTGCGTTTCCGCTCCTGCTGGTACGACAACCTGCCGCTCATCCCCAAATCGACTGTGGAGCTTAACCTGCTCTATCCCTACAACTGGCGCGAGCAGGCTACCCAACCTCTCTACTTCACAAATACTTTACTGCCAGGAGAGCTCGACATTGTACCTCCGCCCCAGCTGTCGGAACCGGGGGTCCTTGTCTGCACTATGTCGATAATGCCCACCATCACATCGACGGGCGTAGACGACAGCCTTCTGAACTACTGGTCGGAAGTCATTGGCCGGGGGGCTCGGGCCCGGTTGTTGGAACGGCCCGACGAGCCTTACAGCAACCCACAGCAGGCTATGGTGTGTTGGACGAACTTCCGGCGAGGGATCGCTGAGGCGCGCATCCAGCGTGAAAAGAGTCTGACCCGAACCGAGACAAGGGTGCGACCGCCGAAGGTTTTTTAGTGGCGCTCTTGCCCTGATATGATAACGTGCCTGTAACTACATAACGAGGCCCCGATGGACCAGATCCGCATTACCGGCGAGTTGAAGATCGAGGTCCACAATGTGGACGGCTCGCTCGCGGATGAGCGCCGAGTGCGCAATCTCGTGACAGCGGTGGGCAAATCTGTCATTGCCGCACGGCTCGGAAGCGCTACTCCAGCTTTCAATATCATGAGCTACATGGGGGTAGGAGCATCCTCTACGGCAGCAGCCTCCGGCGACACCGCTCTAGGTGCCGAGATTGCCGGGTCGCGTACTGCACTCACGAGCACGACCGTCAGCGGCAACCAGGTGCAGTATATATGCACGTTCCCGGCAGGCGTCGGAACCGGCTCGATCACAGAGGCCGGTCTGTTCGACGCTGCAAACACAGGCAACATGCTCGCGCATGCGGTGTTCAATGCTGTTGTCAAAGGTAGCACCCAACCGATGACTGTCACCTGGACAGTCACACTGAACTAGGGAGGGCGCGATGGCCGTTCTGTTTACGAACCAGGCATCCAGTTCGCTGGCACAGCCCATCGCTGCCACGGATACTGTCCTCAACGTCCTACCGGGGACTGGCGCCCTGTTCCCTGAGCCTGTCACGCCAGACGTGTTCTACCTCACCATCTTCGACGCTAACTCGAACATAGAGATCGTCGAGGTGACTGCCCGCAACATTGATACTTTCACGGTCGTGCGAGGACAGGATGGAACTTCAGCGCAGGCGTTCGGCGTAGGGGCCGAGGTTGAGCTGCGTGTCACGGCAGCTGGGCTCAACTCGAAGCTAGACATTAACGGTAAGGCTGCTTCCGCGGCGGCAGCCGATACGGCGACAACGGCCAACACAGCTACGACCGCTACTACAGCAACCAGCGCGGCCTCTGCGACCAGGCTGACCGCGCCATTCCAGCTGAACCTTACGGGCGATGTTACGGCTCCGGCTGTTGGTGTAGACGGGTCAGTACCTATCACCCTGCAGACTACGTTGGCGCCTTCTATCTCAACACCTCCGAGCGGCCCTGCAGGCGGCTCGCTCTCAGGCACGTTCCCTGATCCTGGGATTGCAGCTAGCGGAGTAGGTGCCGGTGTCTACGAAAATCCTACGATCACGGTGGGCGCTGATGGGCGCGTTACGCAAGCAACATCGGGGACGCCGGATGTTCTCGCGTGGGCTATTTTCAATAGCTTGAACCAGATCCTTGCATCCAAGAATGTGAGTTCCGTCCAGCGTACCGGGAACGGTCTTTATACGATCAACACTGCGGTCAGCATCCAGAAGGGCGCTTACGCAGTTCCTACGTCCGATAACAGCTCAGAGGATGTTTATGGCCTCGGCGAGGGCATTGCGGGACCCGTGACCAACCCATCGTTTAACATTCAGTTCTCGAACCGCGGCGGTGGCGGCACACTCGATCCGCTCACGTGGGCTTTTGTTCAGATCATTGGAGCGTAGAGGCAACTGTGTCCGATCCTACATTTGACGAGATTATGGCCCGACTTGAGGCCGTGGAGCAGAACATTCGCGATCTGACAGAAACCATGCGGGTATTCCGCGAGGACTCTCTGCAGCGTGTCTCGCGGCTGGAGGAGAACGCTGCCGCCCTGACGAGGGAGATCAGCGCTCTTATGGTTGTCACTAAGCAGCTGACCACCACCATAGCGGCTAGTGGCGGCGCACTTCGCGCAATTTTATGGCTGGCGGGGATCTCCGTCGCGGTGGCGGGCGCCATCGCCGAGGTGCTCAACCTCATCAGACATTGACCTGTTAGTAGGTTTGGAGCATAAACTACATAACGGAGGGCAGTATGCAGCCACCTGATCGCTTGCTCCAGCTTCTGCGGCAGGAGGAAGGTTTGGCGAAGGTGCTGCCGGACGGGAGTATCGTGCCGTACACCGACATGGCTGGATACTGGACCATTGGCTACGGCCACCGCTGCACGCGGTACTTTGGTCCGATAGACCAGGACGGTGCCGAGACGATACTTGTCGCGGATGCGCAGCTTGCCATGAGCGAAGCCGTCCGACTGTCACCTGTTTTAGCACACTTCCAGAACAAGTTGATCGCAGTTTCTGACTTCGTATTCAACTTAGGGAGTCTGGCTTACGAGACCTCGCACTTGCGCAAGTACATCAACGCAGGTGAGTGGCAGTTGGCGGCGGATGAGTTTCCCAAGTGGGTCTATGCCGCTCACAAGATGGTTGAGGACTTAATCAAGCGGCGCGCTTTGGAGCGCCAGATCTTTTTGGAGACGGACAATGGTTAAGAAAATTGGCGGCATGAAGTCTCGCAAGGGCGTGAACCCTCGTGGCGGCAAGCACGCAGGCAATATGCCAACCTCGGACGAACTCACGATGCGCGGCAAGTCTGCGCGCGTCAAGAAGTCGTCCATCAAGGGCGCACTGATTGACGGTCCTTACGGTGGCCGCAAGCCGCAGTCCTAAAGCTGCCTGCGGGCTAACACAATCAGAGGTCAAATCATGGAAATCTCTTGGGAGGAAGTGCGCGAGGAGACTAAGGCCGACATGATCGGCGGTCAGATGCACGCACGAATTGGAGGCAAGCGCGTCTATCTCGGACGGCTGCACCAAAATCAGTTCTACTACACCGAGATCGGCGAGAAGATCTCGCGCGGTCTCTACGAGCGCAAAGTGAAAAACGCTGTGCGTGGTAGAGCAAAGCCCACAAAGAACCCGGTTCCTGAGACAGCTGCAACTCAGCCGACGGAGGTCGATCCTAACCAACTCGACCTCGAACTCGGTGACGACGCGACTGTTCACGAACTGCTGGAGTAAAGACGGATGCCGACGCTCCGCATCATGGGGTTTAGCGGCCTCGTGCCTCGGACGTCGGCGACTTTCCTGACCGACAGCCAGGCGCAGGTGGCGCAGAACGCCCGGCTGTATCAGACCGAGCTGCGCAGCTGGTTTGGGCAATCATTCGCCCAAGAGCTGGCGCACACCTTCTCGCCACAGACCATTTATCACCTGTACACTGCGACAGCTTCGCTCTGGCTTGCGTGGCCAACGGAGGTTTCTGTTGCGCCAGGCCCATTGGCGGATGTCACCGAAGGACGTATCTACTACACGGACGCCGGTTACCCGAAGAAAACCAATCTTGCTATGGCGACGGGCGGCTCACCACCACCTGCCTCGTGGCTCCCGTTGGGCGTGCCGGTTCCCGCGATCGCGCCAGCAGTCACGACGTCGCTTGGCACCACCGCAACCAATCTCACATCCCTGTCCGACAACGTCGCTCCTGACGACTCTCTACAGATCACAACGCCGCAAGCGTTTGACAGCTTGCCGAGCCTCGTCGCCGACACGAGCAGCGTGAGCACGAGCGGCAATACGATCTACCTGACACTCGGGAGTGGGACAGGTGTTTCGGACAGCGGCAACGCAGACAATCCCAACAGTCTGGTCAACGTGACCATCAACGCGGCGGGCGCACAGTCATCCTCAGGAAGTGCTGCCACCGACTCGGCCTACACCGAGACGCGTGCTTACGTTTACACGTATATCTCCCAGTTCGGGTCGTTGTACGAGGAAAGCGGCCCATCACCGCCGAGCGCGCTCGTGGACGTGACGAACGGAGCTACGGTGCAGATCTCGGGTTTTGCAGCGCCTCCCGATAATCGTCCATACAATATCGTTTCCATGCGGATCTACCGCAGCGTTCCCGCGTCCACGAACCCTGGCTACGAGTTCGTGGCTGAGATCCCTACCGGATCAGCTATATTCGACGACAACTTGACGGCACTCCAGCTGGGCCAGACCATCCCGTCTATTGGATGGCTTCCGCCGCCAGACGAGCTAAGCGGGATCATCAGTCACCCAAACGGTTTTTTGGCCGGGTTCTCGGGTAACACGGTTTACTTCTCGGACCTCGATGCGCCGCATGCGTGGCCGGTCGCTTACGCGATTTCGATAGCCCACCCCATTGTAGGCCTCGGTATCTCCGGCTCGCAGATCGTCGTGTGCACGAACCAGAAGCCTTACATTATCAGTGGTGCCGCTCCGGGGGCCATGAGCGTCGAGGAGCTGCCGTTGGTGGCTCCCTGTCTGAGCATACGAACGATAGCCAGTGACGAGGACGGGGTGGTGTACGCGTGCCCTGACGGCCTTGTTGTCGTCGCTCAGGGTCTCGCCCAGGTCGTCACGGAGCAGCTGTACAAGCGTGATGAGTGGCAAGCTATTTCGCCTGCAGACATGCGCGGTATTCTTTATGATGGATGCTATTTCGGTATCTACACGCAGGGGGACACTGGCCGCGCGAGCATCGTTGTAGACAGGGCCGACTCTCCAGCTCTAACGACAATCCAGCTGAACGCAACGGCAGCCCATCTTGATGACCAGACGGCAGCGTTGTTCCTCGCAGCATCTGCCGACGGCAACATCTACGAATACGATGGTGATGCAAACAACCCGCTAACGTATGTGTGGATGTCCAAACGGTTCACGCTTGGTGGCGGCATGACGTTTTCTGCCATGCAGGTCGATGCGGACTACACGGCGCTTTCCAATAACTCGCTCTATCAGTTCCAGCTGCAGCAGGTTCAGGCGGCGAACGCGGCCATCTTTATGGGCAACGTCATGGGCTCGCTCAACATGACGCCACTCAATACGTATGCCGTTAATGGGAGCGCCATGCAACCGCTTCCGGCGCCATCGGGTGCTCGGTGGGGTCAGCTTTCTATCTTTGGCGACGAGGTTCTCCAGGCTACCTTCCAGTTGCAGAACTACGAGCCTTTCCGCATCCCGGCGTTTCGCAGTCGCGCACTGGAGATCGTGGTTTCCGGTAACCTGAATGTGCGCGGGATCGCTCTCGGAACCACCGTGGCTGAGCTGCGCAATATCAACTACCGGCTGCCCCGTGGCGACACGCAGACTGGCTTGCTCCCATGAGCAATATGACGCTTCCGGCGATCCCCGATGTCCCCAACACATCGCCGCAGCTCTACCAAGTTCTGAGTGCCCTCAAGATCAACGTCGAAGCGCTTCGCGGCGGCATCGGCTTTTATCGAGCACCTGCCGGGGCCATCCCGCCTAACTCTGTCGGGGCGGCTCAGCTGCAACCTAACTCGGTGGGACAGCGTGAGCTGCAGCCCGCTTCCGTGGGGTATCTTGAGCTCCAGGCCGAGGCGGTCGTAGCAGAAGTCCTCGCTGAGCAGGCGGTGGGCTGGAAGCATCTCGATGATACGCTTCAAGCGCTCAATACATTCGTCGGTACGAATGTCCGCCAGCTGGTGGGGCAGCTCGACACGATTGGTCAGTCCATTGTTGAGGTGAGCGTCGGGTCGGCATCCGACGTGCAGATCCTTCGGCAGGAAGTTCGGTCGAACTATGGCGATCTCACAGCTTCAGTTAAGACGCAGATAGCTGCGGCGACCGGACCGACGTCTGCTATCGCTCAAGAAATCAGCACGCTGAATGCAGCGCTGACTGGATACCTCGGCTCGTCCGCTGTCGGCGTGGCTATCAGCGATCTGCAGACATCCATCACGAACACCAACAATACCGTCACAGCAAACAGCCAGGACATCACAAGTCTTAAGGATACACTTACAGGCTATAACTCGGCCACGACGGTGGCCAGTGCGATCCAAGGGTTGCAGACGCAGATCACGGCGAACTCCAACTCGATCACTAACACGAGCACGGAAGTCACGAACCTCCAGAGTACCTTAAGCGGGTATAGCCCGTCGGCTACAGTGGCGAGCGCGGTCCAAGGGCTGCAGACGCAGATCACGGCGAACTCCAACTCGATCAGCTCTACCAGTACATCTGTTACGGATCTGCAAAGTACGCTGACTGGGTACACACCAACTGCCACGGTTGGGAGTGCCATCGGTGCGCTCCAGGCTTCAATCAATACGAACGCCTCGAACATTAGCGCAAACGCCACCGCGATCAGCACGCTCCAGACCGATGTCACGAACAACACAAACAACATAACTACGAACAGCACCTCGATCACAGCGCTGAATAATACGCTTACAGGTTATTCTGGCACATCTACGGTGGCGAGTGCGATCCAGGGTCTGCAGACACAGATCACTGATAACACCAATTCCATCTCCTCGACCAATACCGCCGTCACCGCGTTGCAGGGGACGCTCACTGGGTACTCATCGACGTCCACCGTGGCGAGCGCGGTGAGTGGTCTGCAGACACAGGTCACAAATAACGCAAACTCCATAGCCACCAACACCAGTGACATCACAAATCTCAAGAGCACGCTGACTGGCTACTCTGCCACCTCTACGGTCGCGAGTGCCATCAGTAGCTTACAGACACAGATCACGAGTAATGGCTCGGCGATCAGCCAGAACAGCACTGCGGTGACAAACCTGCAGAATACTCTAACTGGCTACTCTGCCACCTCTACGGTCGCGAGTGCTGTCAACGCGCTGCAGACTCAGATCACCACCAATTCTGGCGACATCACTACGAACTCTGCAGCGGTGACGGAACTCCAGAATACGCTAACCGGATACTCATCCACCACTACGGTCGCTGGGGCCATTAACGCACTACAGACCCAGGTGACAAATAATGCGAACGGTATCGCGGCTAACTCCAGTTCGTTGAGTGTGGCGAACGCATCCATAGGTCGTGTGTCGGCGTCGGGCCTTTTTGCAGCTGTGGCGCAAGCATCGCCCCTCAACGGCGCGACCGCGACAGTCGCAATTTCAGCGTCTGCAACAGCTAACGGTACACCCGCCACAGCTGCGATTTACCTGAGCGCTATGTCGAGCGGCGTGTCGCAGGTGCTCATCGACGCGAGCGCGTTGTACATCACAGACGGCACGACTTTCACAGCGCCGTTCTCGTTTACAGGTGGCGTTGCTTATCTGCAGTACGCGCTTATTCCGACGCTGCAGTCCGACAAGATCTCGGTTACGTCGCTGTCTGCCTTGAGCGCAGACGCAGGTACGATCACGACAGGCGTCCTCCAGAGTGTCTCAGGGAACGCCAAGTTCGACCTCACCAACGCCAACATCATTTTCGACAATGGCGCTTACATGATGGTTGAGGGTGTCGCGTTCGGGGCGAACAGCGATCTGCTCCTATGGTTTGGGCCCACCCAGGCCAGTGTCAGCACCTGTTCGCGCTCTAACGGGATCATGTGGTGTGCGACAGACGGGACCGCGAGCTTCTCGGGTCAGACGCCAAGCCTCAGCGGAGGCGTTGCGCAGCACACCTACTCGACAGCCGGGACCTTCACGGAGACCATTCCGTCCGGCGTGACGCGGGTGGTGATCGAGGTATGGGGGCCCACAGGCGCAGGGGGCGCCGGAGACATTAGCGGCGGTGGTTCTCAAGGGGGCGGTGGTGGTTCAGGGGCCTACTGTCGCACTATCCTTGATGTGACAGGGCAGCCGAACAACACGTTCTCCGTGACGGTTGGGGCGGCCAACTCAGGTGCGAGCTCTACGGTGTCGGCGGGGACTGTCACCGGCCTCACGGCTGCCATGTATGCTCCGGGAGGTACAGGTGGCTCCCCGGCTACGCTTAACCTCGGGGGCCGTGGCGGCACAGGCGCCGCGCTGGCCACTGGCGGATCGGACGCTAATCAGGCAGGATATGACGGCTCGGGAGGTTTTGACTCCACCAACACGAGTATCGGGTCGGGAGGGCATGCGGTTCCAGGTATCAACGGGTTCGGCCCGCGCGGTGCCATAGGGAGTGTCACAGCGACCGCCCACGCCGGTTCTGACGGGGTCGTCATATTCACTTACGTTTAGGAGACGTCGATGGCAGTAAATAACAACCAGGGTCAGGCACCTTCTTTCGCGGCGCAGGCTGATCTGCTTGAAGTCCAGGAACAACTCGTGAGCATGAGCCAGCGCGCCCGCATGTGGCGTGCAACAGCTGCTGCCCAAGAGGAGCGTGCTGTGGCTGCAGAAGCTGCGCTGGAGACCGCAAACAAGGAACTTGCGGAGCTCCGCAGCAAGCCGAAGAAATAACACTATTGCAGGATAGGTAACAGGCTATGGGTGCGCTGCCGTATTACAATGTTGGTTATGCTACCGTTCAGAAAGGTAGTACGACTGTCGTGTTGTCTGGCGGCGCATCTACAGCGCTGTTCGCTGTTGGCGATCATTTCCATGCGAGCGGTTCGACCGAACGCGTGGCGACTATTGTCGATAGCGCGACCTTCACGCTGGCGGAGGCGTGGGCCGGACCAGATCTGGCCGCAGCTTACTATGAGATATGGTACACCCCGGACGGTGCTACGATTTCGAGCGTGGTGCGACAGGCTCTAGACAACCTGAGCTCAGGCGTTCTGCAGACACTCGCGGCAGGGCAGTCAGGCACATTCGCGAACCCCGCAGTTCCTATCGGAGAGTATTCAACAGGTTTTTGGGCGAATGTCGCACACGGCGTTCAGCTTGTTCAGAACGGTGTAGCCACCACAACCTGGGACGCTCTCGGGAACGTGACCTTTGTCGCGGCCCTCACAGCGCTCGGCATCACAGGCGCGTCTCTCGCTCTCGGCGGCGCAGTACTCGGGACCAACGCGCTGGCGGTTACGGGAACGGCAGCGATCTCTGGTGCACTCAGTGCTGGATCTGTGACCACGACTGGTGCGGTTGATGCTGCATCGGCAGCGATCTCCGGTGCGGTTGATGCGGCATCGGCAGCGATCTCTGGTGCACTCAGTGCGGGGGCATCCACGCTCGGCGCGACATCTGCAACCACGCTTGCCATCGGTGGCGCAGTACTCGGAACCAACGCGCTGGCGGTTACGGGAACGGCAGCGATCTCTGGTGCACTCAGTGCTGGATCTGTGACCACGACTGGTGCGGTTGATGCTGCATCGGCAGCG